>OGMN01001270.1_pt1 | contig 19955 bp, 16 predicted proteins | sample 1573211 | NCBI WGS metagenome assembly OGMN01 (sample SAMEA2581876, study PRJEB24529) | metagenome | biome: Human gut stool | place: China | collected 2011
GTAGGATGCGGCTCGGCAATACCATCGCTCAAAAGCAAGCTTTTGGCTTAGTATTGCGCTCGCCTTTCATTACCTTTGTATAAAGTAGGATGCGGCTCGGCAATACCATCGCTCAAAAGCAAGCTTTTGGCTTAGTATTACGCTCGCCTTTCACTACCTTTGTATAAAGTAGGATGCGGCTCGGCAAATACAAATGAAATCGAGCTTTCATTTGCCTCTGCACTCGCCTTTCACTACCTTGTAAAAGGTATAGCAGTGTACTGCGCTGGTAGTGCGTATAATCGTAGAACTAATCACCATGAAAAATAATCAAGTTATGAAAAATTATCGGATTGAAGCCTTGATACTTACGCTCGGCACAGCATTGGGCACCGCCCTGCTCGGGTGGTTTATTTACTTAGGTATTGCCGCCTTTGCCAATAAGGACCGCTATGTGTCGGTGCGCGGACTGGCTGAACGCGAAGTGAAGGCCGACCACGTGATTTGGCCCATCGTTTACAAAACGACAGGCAACGACTTGCAGAAACTACACGCACATATCAACACCGTGGGGCGCGACATTAGTCAGTTCCTCACTTCGAATGGCATTGAAACGAAAGAAATCAGCCTGGGTGCTCCGCAAATTATCGACGTACACGCCGACCGCTATGCCGGTTCGGACGCTCGGCTGCGCGACCGCTACAATGTGACGTTTGTTGTAACCGTGGCCTCGAACAAAGTGGATGTGGTGCGCTCGCTCATCAGTCGCGTCGGCGAACTGCTGCAAAAGGGCATTGCCATTTCGGCCAACGAATATGGTACGAACGTGGAATACGAATTTCAGAGCCTGAACAAAATAAAACCCCCAATGATTGAAGAGGCTACGCGCAATGCACGCGAAGCTGCCGATAAGTTTGCCAAGGATTCGGGTTCGGACCTGGGCAAAATTCGGCAGGCCACTCAGGGTGTGTTCTCGATTGAAGACCGCGACCAGTATTCGCCTTACATCAAGAATGTCAGGGTGGTAACTTCGGTGAGCTACTTCCTGGAAAGTTAAACCGATACATTGAACCTTATGCCGGCCTCTATCGGGATTGAGAGGTTGGCTGCATCAAACACATAGAGCTGTAATGTTACTTCGTTCGGAGGGAGCTTCGGCACATAAGACCTAATTTCATGCAATTATTTGGCAATATGGAAATAAAAGCCTAACTTTGCCCATAGAAATAGTCTTAAAGGTAATATTGAAAGGATTCCGGCTCTTACGAGTTGGGATTCTTTCGATTTTTAAGTAGGTATTCAAAAAATAAAGGCCGTGTTTCGGATGCGTCCGAAGGGCCGGACAAGTGGTGGTGAAACCGCTTGTTGGTGAACGCTTGCTTGGTTGCCTTTCGGTTCGGCAGAACCACAGAACGAATAAATATAATACTAAATACATTATGGCTTACATGACTCAAGAGGGCTACGATAAAATGGTGGCCCAACTCCGACACATGGAATCGGTTGAACGTCCGGCGGCATCGGCAGCGATTGCCGAAGCGCGCGACAAAGGCGACCTTTCCGAAAATAGTGAATACGATGCGGCAAAAGAAGCACAGGCTATGCTCGAAATGAAAATCAATAACCTGAAAGCTACCATTGCCGAAGCTAAAATTATTGATACTACCAAACTGCGCGACGACATTGTGCAGATTCTTTCGACCGTTGAAATGAAAAACGTGAAGAATGGCATGGTGATGAAGTACACCATCGTGAGCGAAAGCGAGGCCAATCTGCGCGAAGGAAAAATTTCGTCGACCACACCCATTGCCCAAGGACTGCTCGGCAAAAAGGTGGGCGATGTGGTTGAAGTGAAAATTCCGCAGGGAATCATCAACCTCGAAATTCTCAAAATCAGTGTCGGAGCGTAAATAATAAACTATTATTATGACTATATTCTCTCGCATTATTGCCGGCGAAATTCCTTCATACAAATGTGCCGAGAACGATAAGTTCTACGCTTTCCTCGACATCAATCCGCTGGCTAAGGGTCACACACTGGTGGTGCCCAAACACGAAGTAGACTACATTTTCGACCTCGACGATAACGAACTGGCCGAAATGACGGTATTTGCCAAGAAGGTGGCATTGGCCATTGGTAAGGCCTTTCCCTGCCGAAAGGTAGGCATGGCGGTGCTCGGACTTGAAGTGAACCATGCTCACATTCACCTGGTGCCCCTGCAGAACGAAGGCGACATGGACTTTCGCAAGGATAAATTGCAGCTTACGGCTGAGGAGATGCAGCAGATTGCTGACCGTATTGCTGAAAAATTTGCTGAATAAATTGCTACTCCCTGTTGCAATGTTGAATCAGGGAAACAGAAATCAGATACAAAACACGGCGTGAATACATTTTTTTTTGATGAAGAACATGCTGCGTACCACCTTGTGAAGGGGGCGCAGTCATATTCTGAGTCGGTCCGTGGAACCATACCCAACTCCTTTGAGTTGCCGGTATGGTTTTTTTTGCCGTGAAGCAAGTGTGTTAGTTCCTGAAATCAACTAAAAATGAAAGGGAAAAAATGCAGATAGCACACAATTTTAAAAAATGTGCATAGCAAAGGCAGATTTTTCCGATAAATGTTTGTCAGTATTAGGAATAAGCATTATTTTTGCACCTGAAAATCAATTCTGATTAAGAAACCATACATATTTAATATATAAAAGAAACTACTATGTCTGATATTGAAGCAAGAGTAAAAGCTATTATCGTTGACAAGCTGAGTGTTGGCGAAGATGAAGTAAAGAACGAAGCAAGCTTCGCTAACGACCTCGGTGCTGACTCACTCGACACCGTTGAACTCATCATGGAGTTCGAAAAGGAATTTGGTATCTCAATTCCCGATGACAAGTCAGAGAAGATCGCTACCGTAGGTGACGCTATCGCTTACATCGAGGAGAACGTTGCCAAATAAGACAACAACGCCTAACAAGTGAAATTTAACTTGTCTACGACGATTAACTACACACACGTTTAACGTTTAACGTTCTGCGTCCGCGTTGCAGCCTACGGGTAGCGAGCATGGAGGCTGGACGTTAAACGTTATTGTGTTTTTCAGAAACCTGCTGCCACACAGCGAATTCCGAACGGTAAAACGGCTCAGCCGCACGTTCGTTTTAGCAGATTAGTAAGTGGCCTGAAACCTGCTGCACAGACAGCAGGGTGGGGCGGACACTGATTCCCGGCACGTACTAATCTGCTAAAGAGTGTGACGAAACCGCATGGGTGCCCCGCGCAAAGGCTGGGTGAACACCCACCACGAACCGGAACATGCTACAGCATGGTACGCAGCGTTTCCCCATTTTCTTTACCCCCTTAATACATATTTCCGAACCTTATGGAACTCAAAAGAGTAGTTGTTACGGGCCTTGGCGCCCTCACCCCCGTGGGCAATACCGTGCCCGAAACTTGGGAAAACATCAAAAACGGCGTTAGCGGTGCCGGACCTATCACACACTTCGACGCTTCGAAATTCAAAACGCAGTTTGCCTGCGAGGTGAAAAACTTCAAGGCTACCGACTTCATCGACCGTAAAGAGGCTCGCAAAATGGACCTTTACGAACAGTATGCACTCGTTGCTGCCATGGAGGCTATCAAGGACTGCGGATGGGATTTGGAAACGGTGAACAAAAACCGCATCGGTGTGATTCTGGGTGTAGGTATCGGTGGTATCCACACGTTCGAGGAAGAAGCTGGCTACTATGCTAAGAATGCAGAGAACGGACCGAAGTTCAACCCCTTCTTCATTCCGAAAATGATTGCCGACATCGCTTCGGGACAAATCTCTATCCAGTACGGTTTCCACGGACCCAACTACACGACGACTTCGGCTTGCGCTTCGTCGACCAACGCCATTGCCGATGCCTTTAACCTCATCCGTTTGGGTAAGGCCGATGCCATCGTAACGGGTGGTGCCGAGGCTGCTATCTGGCCTTGCGGTGTGGGCGGTTTCAACGCCATGCACGCCCTGTCAACGCGCAACGATGACCCGACCCGTGCTTCGCGCCCCTTCAGCGCAAGCCGCGACGGCTTTATCATGGGCGAAGGTGCCGGTATCCTGATTCTCGAAGAATTGGAACACGCTAAGGCTCGCGGTGCTAAGATTTACTGCGAAGTGGCTGGTGTGGGCATGTCGGCCGATGCACACCACATCACTGCATCGCACCCCGAAGGCTTGGGCGCAAACCTCGTTATGACTTCGGCTCTCGAAGATGCCGGCATGAAGCCCGAGGATATCGACTATATCAACGTACACGGTACTTCAACCCCCGTGGGCGACATCTCGGAAGTGAAGGCCATCACTCAGCTCTTCGGTGAACACGCTTACAAACTGAACATCAGCTCTACGAAGTCGATGACGGGTCACTTGCTCGGTGCTGCCGGCGGTGTCGAAGCGTTGATTTGCTGCTTGGCTGTGCAAAACGACATCGTGCCTCCTACCATCAACCATGCCGATGACGACTTGGATGAAAACATCGACTACAACCTGAACTTCACCTTCAACAAGGCTCAGGAACGCCCCATCCGTGCTGCTTTGAGCAACACGTTCGGTTTCGGCGGACACAATGCCTGCTGCATCTTGAAGAAGTACGTTGACTAATCGTTAAAGCGCAGCCCCTTTCTCTACTGTCAGAACTCCAGCTTTATCTGCACTTGCCCCAGGAACGCTTGTGGCAACTGCTTGTTTGCACCGGAGTGGTTTGACGGGAAAGGGGTTGCGCGCTTTTTTTAAGTAGGCTTCGACTTCGAACCTCTTATTCCCAAACAAAGACTGACACTACCCAAGGTGTGGCGCAAAGACCGCGACAACGTCTATTTTTTTTACCCCCGATTGTCCGACTGCAACAAAAACACACCTGTTTACTATCTGACGCATGATATTGAACCTATTGGACCGCATGAAACTCCCGTTCCGTAAAAACAAGGAGTTTCTTTCGGCACTCTACGATATATTGGGCTTTTATCCGCACGACATTGAGGTTTATCGCGTTGCCTTTTCACACAAATCGCTCTCGTTTCGGCGCGATTTCAACCCCAAAGAACGCAAGGGGAAGGAACGCCGTAACCGCAACAATGACAACCCGACGAAGCCCCTCAACAACGAACGCCTGGAGTATTTGGGCGACGCGGTGCTCGAAACGGTGGTGAGCGACATTCTTTTCCGCCATTATCCCACCAAACGCGAGGGATTCCTGACTTCAACCCGCTCGAAAATTGTTCAACGTGAATCGCTGAACAAACTGGCCACCGAAATGGGGCTGGAACGCCTCATTCAGGCTGCACAAGGCACGCGCATGTCGCACACAAACATTGGTGGCAATGCCTTCGAAGCACTGATGGGTGCCATTTACCTGGACCGCGGATTCCGCTTTTGCCATTGGTTTATTGCCAACCGCGTAATCGGCCATTACATCGACCTCGACAACGTGGCACAGAAGGAGGTGAACTTTAAGAGCAAACTCCTGGAGTGGAGCCAGAAAAACCGCATCAACATCAACTTTAAGGATGTGGCCTGCGAAGGCGAAGGAAAGGGATTCAAAACCGTCATTACGATTGAAGGAATCGTGGCCGGACGCGGTGCCGGACGCTCCAAAAAAGAGAGCCAGCAGGATGCTTCGAAGGAAGCACTCACCCGCATGCGACGCGATGCTAAAATGTACGACAGCTTGTTCCGCGCCAAGGAAAAACGTACGGCTATGGAGGCCGAAGAATCGTTTGCATTGCCCAAAATTGACGTGATTGAACAAAGCCTGACGCAAACCACGAACGAAAAATCGCCGAAAAAAGCACCGAAACAGGAAGTGGTGCTTGAGAAAAAGCCCGCTAACTATGCGGCCATCGATTCGGATGCAGCCTATGATGCGGCCTACGACGAAAATGCCGACTTCGAGGTCATTGATACGCCGCCCGTTGAACACGAACTGACCCCTGAGGACTATCTGTCCAGGGGATTGCCGCTGCCACCGCTTGAAAACGAGCTGGAGGAACAGCCCGTGGAACGACCGAAAAAACGGAAGCAGCGCACGCCGAAAACAGTGAACGATGCTGTGAAGGACTTTGCGAAAAAAGGTGCGGAAAACGAATCGGTTGCCCATGTTCAGGCTGAAAACCCGGTGGCTGATACCAACGAGGTGACACCTGCCGAACCAACGGCGGCGAAGGAAAAGAAAAACCGACGCAAAAATCGCAAATCAGAGGCAGCTGAAGGCAGTGAACTGAACCATACGGCCGAAGTGACGGAGGTTTCTTCGAACGAGGAGCAGTCTGCCACACCGCTTGCTGATGCTGCAGATGCTCATTCGGCAGAACCGGCTGTGATGACCGAAGATGAACGCGAAATGCGTGAACTTGAGGAGGAAATCAAGGCTGAGGAAAGCCGTCGTTTGGCGCTCGAGGCCAAACAGGCCGCGCAAAAGGCACGCTACGAGGCAGAAAAGGCCCGCCGCGCTGAAAGGAAGGCTATGCGCGAGGCGGCTCAGGAACCTTTGCAAACGGTTACGGCTGTGCTTATCAGCGAACCCGAAACGGCTGAAAAGCCTGTGGCTGAACCTACGGAGCCCGAAGTGCCGGATGCCAAGGCCGAAAAACCTAAGGGATTCATCGTGGTGAAGGACCTTGAACCCGTTGAACCAACGGAGGAAAAGCCCGAGGAAACTGAAATGCCCTCTGTGAACAATACTTGTGAAACGGAGGCCAGCGTAGAACTCGACTTGGATTCAGTCGTTCAATCAGTGCATGCAGAAATCGCTGCTCCCGCCCTTGACGAAGTTGACGCAGAGGCCAGCGTAGAACTCGACTTGGATTCAGTCGTTCAATCAGTGCATGCAGAAATCGCTGCTCCCGCCCTTGACGAAGTTGACGCAGAGGCCAGCGTAGAACTCGACTTGGACTCAGCCGTTCAATCTGTGCATGCAGAAAGTGCTGCTCCCGCCCTTGACGCAGTTGAAACGGACGAAGCAGACGAAGCGGAGGAAGCAGACGAAGCGGATGCCATTGAGGAAAAACAGGCACAAGCCGCAGCTTTTAGCGACGAAACACCTCTGCCCCAAATGCGCCATTTGACGCTCGACGATTTTGTGTTTGGCATGGAACACTTGGAGCAACCCCAGATCAGCGAATCGGAAGCCGAAGACGAGTGGGGCGATAGCGAGGAAAAGGCCAAAGAACAGGCCCGACGCAAACGAAACAAGTCGCGCCGTTCGCGTGGCAATATAAACAAAAACGGCCAGGCTACCCCGACCGATGAGGTGAACGCCAAAGACACCCCACAGCACGAACAGCAGCCGAAACCGCAAAAGCCTAAGTCGCAAAATGCCGACCCAAACCGTGCTGCAAAATCGGCCAATGCCGAAGCCATGCAGTCGGCAGAGGTAAAAGCCGACCCAGCCGACGAGGCACAACCTGTGTCGAAACGCAAACGTCGCCGTCGCCGTCCGCGCAAAAAACATACCGGCGACGCACCGGCTGAATCTGCTGCCCAATAACCAGCCCAATCACGAGCCAGGGCAGCCCCCGTAGCAGCCCGGTCATTTGCAAACAGTAACCCGAAGAATTATGCACCCTTTAGCCGATTTTAAGTACTGTCCGCAGTGCGGAAATGCCCATTTCCGCGAAAACGATGCCTACAGCAAACGCTGTATGCAGTGCGGCTTTGTGTATTATGCCAATGCAGCCGCAGCAACCGTAGCCATTATTCTCAACGAACAAGGCGAGTTGCTCTGCGTGGTGCGCGACCGTCAGCCGGCCAAAGGAACGCTCGATTTGCCGGGTGGCTTTGTCGACCCCGGAGAAAGCATCACCCAAGGGTTGGTGCGCGAGGTGCAGGAAGAAGTAGGAGCCGATGTAGTGGCCTATGAATTTCTGTTTTCCTTTCCCAACACCTATCCCTTCTGTGGTCATGTGGTTCACACGTCCGATGCTTTTTTCCTGTGTCGCGTAGCCAGTTTGCAAAGTATTTCCGCCCGCGACGATGCCACCAACGCCCAATGGATACCCCTTTCCGAAGTCGACCCCACACGCTTCGGCTTGGCCTCCATTCGCCAGGGCGTCGAACGCTTTCTGGCCATGCAGCAAGGTGGCGGTTACTAAAGCCCGTGACACGCTTCCTGTTCTGATTTTTGTTTTTCGACAGCGAGTTGCAAAAATCAAACAGATACAAAAAACGCACCTTCAGCAGGACAAAAACCCTGCGGAAGGTGCGTTTTTTTTGTGAGAATAATTAAATTTGCGTGCATGAATAATCCCCTAAACCTTATTCAAAGTGTATGGCGCTTTTATCGCGACGGATTTCGCGCCATGACCTGGGGGCGCACGCTATGGATTTTGATACTCATCAAGCTGTTTGTGATGTTTGCCATATTGCGGCTGTTCTTTTTTCAGCCCCAGTTAGGCGGCCTCACCGACGAACAGAAAAGCGAAACCGTAGGAGCCGAACTGCTGCGTTAATCAGGCCGTTCGCTTGCCCGTAAATCCCCCATTTCTCGAACCCCTTAAATCCTTATTTTCAGTATGCAGTTACTCAGCATTCTCGATCCCGCAACCATCGACTGGTCGCGCGCGCAGTTTGCGCTCACAGCCTGCTATCACTGGCTGTTTGTGCCCCTTACGTTGGGGTTGGCCCTCATTATGGGCATCATGGAAACCCTTTACTATGTGAAGGGAGATGAATTTTGGAAACGTACCGCCCAGTTCTGGATGAAACTCTTCGGCATTAACTTTGCCGTAGGCGTAGCCACCGGCTTGATTCTTGAATTCGAGTTCGGAACCAACTGGAGCAACTATTCCTGGTTCGTGGGCGACATCTTCGGTGCCCCCCTTGCCATTGAAGGCATCCTCGCCTTCTTCATGGAAGCCACCTTTATTGCCGTCATGTTCTTTGGCTGGCAAAAAGTAAGTCGCGGTTTCCACCTCGCCTCAACTTGGCTCACCGGCATCGGTGCCACCATTTCAGCCTGGTGGATTCTGGTGGCCAACGCCTGGATGCAGCACCCCGTCGGCATGGAGTTCAACCCCGTGACCGTGCGCAACGAAATGGTCGATTTCATGGCCGTAGCCTTTTCGCCCACAGCCGTAGTCAAGTTCTTCCATACCGTGTCGAGCGGTTGGATGACCGGAGCCGTATTTGTGGTCGGCGTAAGTTGCTGGTTCCTGCTCAAAAAACGCAATCAGCGCATGGCCCTTGCCTCGATTAAGGTGGCCAGCATTACCGGCCTTTTCGCCACCCTCGTCGTAATGGGAACCGGCGACAAGAGCGGTGTGAACATTGCCCGCGAACAGCCCATGAAACTCGCTGCAGCCGAAGGTTTGCACGAAGGCGGACAGCGCGCCCCCTTCTCCATTGTGCCCGGTATTGAAGTGCCCGGTGTACTCTCTGTACTCGCTACACACGACATCGACGGCTATGTGCCCGGCATTGACAACCTGCTCAACGGCTACACCCACCCCGACGGCACCGTACACCCCTCGGCCGACGAAAAAATAGCCCGTGGACGCAAGGCGATTGCCGCCTTTGCCGACTTCCGCGCCCATCACCAGTCGAACCCCGAACAAGCCGCCAAGGCACGCGCCGAACTTGAGGAACACATGCCCTATTTCGGCTACGGCTATTTGAAGTCGAAGGAAGAACTCGTGCCCCCCGTACCCATGGTCTACTGGAGTTTCCGCCTCATGGTAGGGCTCGGCAGTTTCCTCTTCCTCTTCCTCATCGTGGCCTGGTGGATGCAGCACCGCGGCACCCTCGAACGCACTCGCTGGATGCACTGGCTGGGCATAGCCGCCGTGCCCATGGTTTATGTAGCCGGACAAGCCGGATGGATTGTAGCCGAAGTAGGCCGTCAGCCCTGGGCCATTCAGGACCTGCTCCCCGTTGGAGCTGCCGTGTCGCAGTTGTCGCCCACCAGCGTCATGACCACCTTCTTCCTCTTCCTCATCATCTTTACCGTGCTCCTTGTGGCCGAAGTGCGCATTATGACTCGCGCCATCAGCAAACACGAAGCCTAACATTCCCCCAACCCCTATTCACCGAAATTACATGATAACCTATACATTCCTTCAGCAATACTGGTGGTTCTTAGTGTCGTTATTGGGCGGTCTGCTCGTGTTCCTCATGTTTGTTCAGGGCGCCAATAACCTGATATTCCAAGTGGGACGCGACGAAACCGAACGTACCATGATTGTCAATTCCACCGGACGTAAGTGGGAATTCACCTTTACCACCCTCGTCACCTTTGGCGGAGCCTTTTTCGCCTCCTTCCCCCTGTTTTACAGCACCAGCTTCGGCGGTGCCTACTGGGTGTGGATGCTGCTGCTCGTCAGTTTTGTGCTGCAAGCCGTGGCCTACGAATTTCAGTCGAAAAGCGGCAATGTGCTCGGTCGCACCGCGTATCGCGCTTTCCTCGTGTTCAACGGATTTGTCGGCCCCTTCGTGTTGGGAGCCGCTGTCGGCACCTTCTTCACCGGTGCCGAATTTGTGGTGAACCGCGAAGCCATGTCCTCGGCCGATGTGCAAAGTTTTTCGCCTGTTATCAGCACCTGGGCCAATGCCTGGCACGGCCTTGAAGCCCTTGGCAACGTATGGAACCTCGTATTAGGTCTTGCCGTCTTTTTCCTTTCGCGCATACTCGGCAGTCTGTATCTCATCAACAATATCAACGACGACAGCCTGCGCCAGCGTTTGCGCCGCATGATCATGGTCGACACCGTGCCCTTCCTCCTCCTTTTCCTCGCCTTTGTCGGCTATCTGCTCACCGCCACCGGTTTGACCTACGACCCCGCCACCAGCCAGTTTGCCCCCGAAAGCGGCAAATACCTGCATAACCTGCTGGCCCTGCCCTGGGTATTGGCGCTGTTCCTGCTCGGCGTAGTGTTAGTGCTCACCGGCATTGTCCGCACCCTGCTGTCGGCCACCCATGTGCGCGGCATTTGGTTTACCGGTGCAGGCACCGTGTTCACCGTGTTGGCCCTGCTGCTTTGCGCCGGTCTGAACCACACGGCCTACTATCCCTCGCTTGCCGACCCTCAGTCATCGCTCTGTTTGGCCAATAGCTGCTCCAGCGAATTTACGCTCAGCACCATGGCCGCCGTCAGCCTGATTATCCCCTTTGTACTGGCCTACATTGTGTATGCGTGGCGTGCCATCGACCTCACCGGCATTACGCGCAACGAAATGCAGGGAAAGGGCCACAAGTACTAATCCGTGCAGCTTTTTCTCTTTGAAGGAAATGATATAAAAAATCCCCGACAGTTCGCATTGGAACTGTCGGGGATTTTGTTCGTTTACCGCTGAATCAATGCAGCCCGGTTATTTCACCTCTTTCATCAGGTAAATCTGTACAGGCAAGTGGTCGGAGAAGCCATTGAGCCATACACCGCCGGCATGCGTACGCAAGGGGTTTCCCTTGTAGCGGCCCTCCTGCTGGAACAGGTAGTCGCGCATGAAAATGGCGTGCTGGTAATATTTCAGCGTGGAGCGGTCTTTGCCTACCAGGTTGCCGTTCATCACGATTTGGTCAAAAAGGTTCCAGGCACCGTTGTAAAGCAGCGTACCCTGACCCACCTTGTAGAGCGTGTTGTACCAAGGATTGTAGAAATCGTTGGCCGACTTCACCTCCTTTTGTTCCGCAAAGCAGCCCAGCTGTTCGGTCATGCTCTTGTTGCCCGGGTCGTCGTTCATGTCGCCCATGACAATGATTTTAGCTTCGGGTTCCTGTTTCAGCAGCGCATCGGTGAGTTGACGCAGTTGGAATCCGGCACGTTGGCGAATTTCGTCGCCGGCAGCACGCGAGGGCCAGTGGTTCACGATGCAGAAAGTTTTGTCGCCACCGAGCAAACCCTCCATCACGAGGAAACCACGCGTAATGTAAGTGGTGTCGCCCTTCAGTTCGTTGTAAGCACGCACTTTGCCGTTTTCGTCGGTGTAGAAACCAAGCAGCGGGCTGTCGATCTTGCCATCGGGTGCATAGTAAAAAGGCACGAGCATGCTGCTTTCGAGTTTGAAAAGACGGGGATTGTAGAAGAAGGCACACTCAATGCCTCGGCGGTCGGGTCCGGCAATGTCGACATACTTGTAGCCACGCTTAGCCAATGCCGGCTGTTTGAGCAAATCCTCGAGTACGCGGTGATTTTCGATTTCCGAAAGTCCGATAACGGCCGGTCCCATGGGCAGTTTGTCGGTGCAGAGTTCGCTGAGTACGCGGGCCATGTTGTGCAGTTTGGCCTCGTATTTCATTTTTCCCCATTTGTTGCGGCCGTTGGGCAGAAACTCGTAGTCGTTTTTGCCGGCATCGTGAATGGTGTCGAACAGGTTTTCCAGGTTATAGAACGCCACCCCGTAAAGTGCAAAACGTTTTTGCTGCATTTCGTGCAGCGCCTCGGTAGTGACGGGTGCAGGTGCTGTGTGAGCTGCACGCAGCGAAAGTGGATAAATCTGAAAAAAAGCTGCACAGACGAGCAGCAACGAAAGGAGATTTCTCTTCATATAAAAATGTATGGTTTATGTTTGATGCTGCAAATTTCAAAAAAAAAACTGAGATTTTGCTTTCTGCATTTGATATTTAATAGAAATGTAAAGGCATAGGCATTTTTTTATATGTATCTTTGCAGCAAATAATAAAGTTTACAAGTAGTTATGCTTTGACGCAGTATGAACGAGGGATAAGAACACATCGTTGTACTCTGTGACGGGCTTTATGCCTATTGATTCAGAGTTGCGGTTTTGCTTTTACCCCTGTTTCTTCGTCTACATAGCTCATAAATGCAATTCTTTAAGAAATATGACAAAAGGTGTAAAACTTACGGCGGCCGCCCTGCTTTTGGCTTCAGGAGCCATGGCCCAAGAGCCCGTCGACACCCTGGCGGTTCTCGACAATGCCGACTTTACGTTTACCGAGTCGCAACTCGACGAGGACAACGATGCCTCACAGGCAGTTTCGGTTATCACGGGTTCGAAGAACGACCCCTACAATGCGGAAGTAGGCTACCGCTTCAGCCCCATGCGCTTTAAAGTGCGTGCCTACGACAACATGTACAACAGCTACTACATGAACGGCCTTCAGCTCAACGACCTGGAGCTTGGACGTTTTGGCTACAGCATGGTGGGCGGTATGAACGATGCCGTGCGCAACCAGGAAGGTGTGTCGGCCTACGATTTCAACCGCTTCGGTGTAGCCGGTGTGGGTGGCGCAACCAGCGTCAATACGCGCGCCAGCCAGTTTGCCCAAGGCAACAAGCTGACCCTTTCGGGTACGAACCGCAACTATGTGGCACGCGGCATGTTTACGCATGCTACCGGTCTGCTTCCTTCGGGTTGGGCTTTTGCCGGACTCGTAGGTTACCGCTGGGCCAACGAGGGTGTGATTGAAGGTACGTTCTACAATTCTTTCTCGTATTTCCTTTCTGCCGAAAAGCGTTTTGGCGACAACCATGCCCTTTCGCTCGTAACCTTTGGTTCGCCCACCGAACGCGCACAGCAGGGGGCTTCGACCGAAGAAGCCTACTGGTTGGCTAATTCGCACTACTACAACCCGAACTGGGGTTATCAGGCTGGCGAAAAGCGCAATGCCCGCGTGGTAAACGACTTTGAACCTACGGCTATCCTGACGTGGGACTGGAAAATCAAGGACGATAAAAAACTTACCACTGCTGCCGGCTTTAAATACTCAATGTATAGCTCAACGGCATTGGGCTGGAGCGGCGATGCTTACGACCCCCGTCCCGACTATTACAAAAATATGCCTTCGTCGATTTTCGACGTGTGGGATCCCGAAAAGAATAATCCCGAATACTTAAAGAATAACCCCTACCTGCTCGAACAGTATAACGACCTGAAGGACTTCTGGCTCTCGTCGAAAGCCAACCGACAGATTAACTGGGATCGCATGTACTACGTGAACCGCGAAAGCGAAAAAGCCGGTGGCGAAGCCCTTTACTACCAGGAACGCCGCCACAACGACCAAATGGTGTTTGCGCTCAACACGGCTTTCAATCACGAGGTTAACAAAGAGCAGAAATATACCCTCGGCGCATCGTACAACCGCACCAAGGGTATGCACTACAAAACGATGGCCGACTTGCTCGGCGGTAGCAAATTCACCGACATTGATAAGTTTGCCGCCAGCGACTACGGACCGGGAAGCATCGAAGCGCAAAACGATATGCGCAACCCGAACCGACAAATCGGCATCGACGATAAATTTGGTTACAACTACAACATCTTTATCAACAAGGCACGCCTTTATGGCAACTACGAACTGAATCAGGGTAAGTTCAACTACCGCTTGTCGGCCTGGGCCGAAGGCACAAGCATTGAACGCGAAGGCTTGATGCAGAACGGACGCGCTCCCGAAAACTCGTATGGCAAGAGCGGAAAGGCATGGTTCCTGGGCGGCGGTGGCCGCTTTGGTCTGACCTACCGCCCGAACGGTGCGCACATTCTGAGCGTGAACTTCGGTGCCGAAAGCAACGCTCCGCTGGCGCGCAACAGCTTTGTGGCTCCGCGTATGCAGAACAACTTTGTGAAGAACCTGACCAACGAACAGGTGGTGAACGCTGAGGCTTCGTACCAGTTCCGTCTGGGCAACTTCTCGGGTAAGGTGACCGGCTACTACGCACGCTTCAACAATGGTGTGGAACAAACCGCCTTCTACAACGATCAGGAAGGCCGCTTCACTTACCTCACGATGAGCGGCGTCGACCGCGAACACTACGGTATCGAGGCAGCCTTTAAGTATCAGGTAACTTCGAACTTCGCCATCAACCTGATGGGTTCATACGCCGAGGCTGAATATGTAAACAACCCCTTAGCCGAAGTGAACTACGAAGGTATGAACGCACAGACCATCAAGCAGCTGAACGTGTGGAAAAACCCCGTGACCGGCGCTTCAATGCCGTTGCGCGTCATTGCCGAAGGCATGCACGTGAACGGTACGCCCCTCGCTGCAGTGAGTCTGGGTGTGGAATACAACACGAACGGATGGTTCTTCGAGGCTAACCTCAACTACTACGACCGCGTGTACGTTGACTTCTCGGAATACCGCCGTTTGAGCAACATCCTGAAGAACTACACTTCAACCAGCGACAAAGCCCCCGTTTACGACGTGACGAAGGCCGAACTCAAGGAAAAGGGTGGTGTGCTCTTCGACAAGCAGGGCAACGTGGTTGACAGCTACGCCGCCAAACAGGAAAAATTCGACGGTGGCTTTATGCTCGATGCTTCAATTGGTAAGTTCATCCGCCTGAAAAAGGGAAAGAGCCTGAGCATCAACCTTTCAGCGCAGAACATTACGAACAACCGCAACATGCGCACCGGTGGTTACGAGCAGAACCGCGACGACTTTTACCAGACGGGCGTGGCTAAGGCATACCGCTTCTCGAAAAACGCGAAGTACTACTATGCCAATGCCTTCAATGCCTTCCTGAACATCGGCTTTAAGTTCTAAACATATTTCACTCAGCAATATCGCTGCCCCGGCTGCTCCTTTGGCACGCACCGACGCAGGCATTTCACAACCTGACGCGGGTGCTTGCACCAAGGAACAGCGGGGTAAAACAGACAATTATGAATAAGTTTTTTCATTTACTGATGGCTGCTATCGTGGCATTCGGGTTGACTGCCTGTATGGACGACTACGATGACCCGCAAACCGAAACCAACGATGTGACCAGCCCCACCGACATCGGTGCAGTGAATTATTCCATCGCCCAACTCAAGAACGACAACAAGTCGCTCTTTAACCAAACCAATGCCTTTGAGCAGGTGAAAACCGACCGCATCATCGAAGGTGTGGTAGTGGCCAACGACGAAGGAGGTAACCTTTACCAAACCCTCATGCTCCGCCACATCGACACTACGAAAGAGGTGGGTGACCCCCTGCGCGACCAAAGCATCGTGCTGGCCGTGAAGAACACCTGGCTCACGCCCTACTTCCCCCTCGGACAGCGCGTCAAGGTAAACCTCAAGGGCCTGTACATAGGTGTTTACTCCAAACTTCCCAAAATCGGTCAGCCCTACTACACCAGCAGCGGTAACCTCCGCCTCGGTCCCATGCTCCTGCAGCTTTGCCGCACGAACGTTGAACTCGTAGGCACCCCCGACCCTAACTGCGCTGAACTCAAGCCCGTGGCACTCGATGCCGACTGGATTGCCAACAGCAAAAACCAGAACTGCATGAACTGCCCCCAGCTGGTCAGCGTAAAGGGTAGCCTGGCTGAAGCCGACGGCACTGCCATCTTTGCTCCCGAGGAACTGCAAGACTCCGGTTACGGGGTGGACCGCACGCTCAAGGTTGCCGGTTCAAAGAGCCAAATGACGCTCCGCACCTCAACGCAAAACAACATTGCCTTTACCGTAATGCCTCAGGGCGAAAACACCTTCACGGGTATGCTCAGCTACTACAGCGGCTGGCAAATTCAGCTCCGTTCGGTTAACGACATCATCAAGTAAGTTGCGTATGAGGCACTTACCTCTTTCCTAAAAAAATAAAATCAACACATTTATATGAAAAAGTATTTTCTTTCATTAGCCGTGGCAACCCTTTCATTGGGTTTCACTGCCTGCGAGGACGTTCCTGCTCCCTACGAAGTGAACGGCGACGGCAGCAACACGGGTTCGAGCGTTATTCTTGACGAAAAGTTCTCTACTTCGCTCGGCGATTTCTCAGCCATTAACACCGAAGGCAGTTATTCATGGAATTGCAGTTACAGCTGTGCTCAGGTAACCTCGTTTGTTGATTCCGACGGCAATGGACAAAAGGAAAACATGCCCGCTGAAAGCTGGCTGATTTCGCCCAAAATGGACTTTACGAGCGTTGATAGCGCGTATGTAAGCTTCGACTACATCTTGCGCTACGCCAATGCTTCGGAACTCGAAAGCCATTATCAGGTGCTCGTGAGCAAGGACTTCAATGGTGTGCCCACGCAAGCCAACTGGACGGCTCTCCCCTTCAAGGCCGAACAGGGTACTGACTGGGATACTTGGTACAACACGGGTAAACTCAGCATTCCGGCTGAAATGATGAAGCAGCCCGGCGTAACTGTTGCACTCCGTTACAAAACAACCAAGAAGGCCGCAACCTGGGAAGTGAAGAACTTCAAGGTGATGAAGGGCAATGGCGAAGAGAACCCCGGTGAAGGTGGTGGCGACAAGCCCGTTGAACCTACGGGAAAGAACCTGCTTGAAAATGCCGGTTTCGAGGATTGGACCGATGGTGTGCCCAACGCATGGAAGTCGACCAACTCAGCCAGCAACGCTACACTGACGCAGAGCACCACGGCACGCAACGGCAAGTTCGCTTTGGCAGTCGAAGGCAATGAAGCACAGAACAAGCGCCTTGCTTCGAAGGAATACACCCTCAAGGCCGGTACCTACACCTTCACTCTCAATGTCAAGGGCGATGGTCAGGTACGTTTGGGCTATGCCATTGTCGAAGCTGATGGTTCGATTGCCGGTGGCGACAGCTATAAGTATGGTTCCTACACCTCAACCACGGCCGGCGACTGGACCGAAGCGTCGTACACCTTTACGCTCACCGAGCAAACCAAGGTGAACCTCGTAATGATGAACCCCAAAACCACTTCGTACGCCACAGCTTCTGAAAAGCTCGTCGACGATGCTTCGCTCGTAACTAGCGATGGCGGTATCGTTGAAGGTGGTGACCAAGGTGGTGACCAAGGTGGTGACCAAGGCGATGACCAGCCCCAAGCAGGCAATTTGCTCGAAAATGCCGACTTTGAACTTTGGACGGGCGATGCTCCCACGGCTTGGAAGTCGACCAACTCGGCCAGCAACGCCACACTGACGCAGAGCACCACGGCACGCAGCGGAAAATTGGCCGTAGCCGTAGGTTTCGACGAAAAGCAGAACAAGCGCCTCGCTTCAAAGGAATACACCCTCAAGGCCGGTACCTACACCTTCACTCTCTATGTCAAGGGCGATGGTCAGGTACGTCCGGGTTACGCCATTGTGGAAGCTAACGGTTCGATTGCCGGTGGCGACAGCTATAAGTACGGCGGCTACACCTCGACTACTGCCGGCGAATGGACTAAGGTTACTTATGAGTTTACGCTCACCGAGCAAACCAAGGTGAACCTCATCATGATGAACCCCAAAACCACTTCGTACGCCACAGCTTCTGAAAAGCTCGTTGACGATGCTTCGCTCACCACAACTGATGGTGGCATCGTAGGCTAATGCTCCTTGGCACTTGCATAAAGGTGCCGTATCCATCATTTTTTTGAAAACTACTACCGTTGTCGTACGTTGAACTTTCTGCCGACACACATACGTCAAGGCAAGAAAACTGCGTGACAACGGTAGTTTTTTCGGTTCTGTAATGTATGGCTAATTTTTAAACAGTAAGCCGCACGGCAGGTGAAATGATGTGAAATATGTGGTTTGTTTTTCCATTTTCCAGCCGTAGTTTAAGTCACGCAGTGGGCCATCGTCAAAATTTACTCCGCGATTGTCCGAATTAGTTCCGAGTTTGTTGAAATTAGTTCCGAGCTAGTTGAAATTAGTTCCGAGCCAGTTTAAAGAATCTCGGAATTGCTGATAATCAGCGTTTTCAAAAAAAGCTCAAGTAGGTTTCCCACACGTTGAATGTGGCTTGGAATGAAGATAAAGGCGAGCAACCTATTTTTTACGTTTGTTTACCCATTTGTTAAATCAGCCCTGCGCGCAATAAGCAGCGAAATGCTTCGCAATTCAAAGTGATTGGAGGTTACACTTGGGAGAGTAGGTGGATGCGTATGCCCAAAATGGCTATTGCCATTACCCACACAAGTTGTGACAGAACCGTTTTTCCCTTTTATCCATCAAAGAACACAATGCAAAAAACAATCATCAACCTTTTCAGCCGTCTGTGCTTGGTAGCCCTGCTGCCCTTTCTGTCAGCCTGCGGTGGCGACGACAACGACATACAGTTTGGCGAAGAAAACGGACAGGGTAGTGGAGGAGTGGTAGTAACCCCCTCGCGCAACATTACCTCGCGCATGGAAACCCCCGAAGTAAAAACCGACGGCACTACGCAGCTCGTGCAGCATAGCACCACCACTTCGAGCGGACGCGAGGTCATGGCCTACTGTTTAGAATACGACAAACGCCAGCACCATTCGCGCTGGGTAGCCTTCCGTTTCGACGGCGACACCCGCGCCCGCAATGTGTCGCGCTCCGACGAACCTTTTGCCGACGACCCCAAACTCAGTGCCGACCTCCACATCGGCAGTCGCGGCTTTGGTAGCGGCTACGACCGCGGCCACCTTTGCGCCTCAGCCGACCGCCTTTACTCGCGCGAGGCCAACGAACTCACCTTTTTCATGAGCAACATGTCGCCGCAGATGAGTGCCTTCAACCAAGGCTATTGGGTAACGCTCGAAGGGCTGGTACAAAAACTCGGACGCAATGTCTCCTTTGCCGACACCCTTTATGTAGTCAAAGGCGGAACCGTAGCCGAAAATCAAGTTAAAACCCACCTGACGCGCCCCAACGGCACGCGTGTGGCTGTGCCCAAGTATTACTACATGGCCCTGCTCAAGGTAAAAAATGGCGTTTATTCATCGGTAGCTTTCTGGATGGAGCATAAAAACTATGGTTACACTTACAAGAACCCCGCTCCCCTGACCGAAATCAAAAAGCATGCCTGCACCGTCAACAGCCTGGAGCAGAAAACGGGCATCAACTTCTTCCCGAACTTGCCCAACAACGTTGAAGAAAGCGTCGAAGACCAACTCATTACCTCCAACTGGGGCATGCAGTAAACTGTGTATCCCCCATATAAACCGGTGCCTTAAAATCATTTTCAACATTTGTCTGATGTGCTGAAAATGATTTTAAGGCACCGGTTTTGTTAGCAGGAACTTATGGCGAGAAACTTTAAGTAGGTGTTCAAAAATATTTAGCAATCATCCGCAAGCAAGAGGGGCCACAATCGGCCGACTCTTGCTG
>OGMN01001285.1_pt1 | contig 19778 bp, 20 predicted proteins | sample 1573211 | NCBI WGS metagenome assembly OGMN01 (sample SAMEA2581876, study PRJEB24529) | metagenome | biome: Human gut stool | place: China | collected 2011
TGTCTTTGAAAGTTGACCAAGATACGAAAATGGGTATCGTAACAGATATCAAAGAAGCGCTTCGTAAGGCTTATGCTTTGAAGATTAACTATTCTGCGCAACCGCGTCAGTAAAAGTTAGTTTAATGATATAATAAAGGTCGTTTCATTTGTTGAAACGACCTTTATTGTTTTAAGTATATTGGGTTTTTAAGATTTCACATTATATACTTCGCGGTAGATGTGTTCCTTTACAGAGTCAAAATCCTTTCCACATTCTATATCTCCATAGGCCATGATGAGCATAGGCAGGTAGTTGTCGCCTGTTTTATAGGGTGGTTGTTGGTAGGGCTTTTCCCATAAGGAGAATCCTTGCCGTTGATAGAAGTTAATGCGGCGTTTAGCCATTTCTTCTTCGGGTATTTCCACTTCCAAGACGATGGGATGTTTTAAGAGTTGGCATAAATGGTTTAGTACGCTCTTTCCATATCCGCCGTTACGCTGTGCGGGGTCAATGGCAAAATGCTCTATATAGAAAATATTTCCGATATCCCAGTAAGTGATGTGACCTACCGGGGTGTTGTTATGGAAGATGATATTGTTATAGAAGTGCGTTTTGGTATCTGTATACTTGCGCAATTCCTCCAGTTCCCGGTACTCCTCTGAAGGGAATGATTGAGTCATTAATTTCTCCATGTAGCTGTACAAGTCTGTGTCAGCTGTTGTAATACGTTGAAGTCTGATCATAAGTTCTTTTAGTTTAGTTTGTTTTTATTCAGTATAAAATTCAATGACGCGGCAGATGGCCCGTTGGCAGACCGGGCAGAAAGTAGGGTATTCATTGGTGCGCATGCGGCAATTGTCTGCCGGACGGTAGATGCCTTTGGCAGAATAGCCAGCTCCTTCATATACGCCTACGGGATATGTTCCACTTTCAGAAGAGGGAGTAGGAACGGGAGTTCCTTGAGCAAGCATATCTTTCCATTTGGAAGTGAAATCGATTCTTGTGCTGATGTTCTGTTCCCAGGGTTCCACATCTAGTGGATAGGTATCTGTCATCACGTCATTGTCGTAGAAGTATTCATCGGCCAGTCCGCCAAAGCTATGCCCGAACTCATGTACCACAACGGGGCGGAACATGGGATGGTGGGCGGTAGTAAGGGTATAGGAATTATAGATTCCACCGCCTCCGTATTCTTCCGTATTGGCAAGGATGATGATGTGTTCATACGGTATTCCCGCCAGCGCATCGTGTATGGATTTGACACGGGAGGTTGTCAGATACCGGTCTGAATAGAATGTGCTGAAATGAGAGCTGAATGCTGTCCGTTTCCATTCTCCGAGGCGTGGTACGCTTACTCCGCTGTCTTCGGAGGGGCTGGCCACTGCTACAATGTTGAAGTGCTTTTTCATGGACCGGAAGGGTTCGTGGGCAAACAGACTTTCGCAGGCAATGGTGGCATCTTCGTAGAATACCGGCATCTCTTCGGGAGTATATCCTTCTGCAAGGATGGCTACGTCGATGCATTTGTCCGTATTGCCGCTTTGCAGCAGATATTTATGTGGTGTGATGTGGGCAGTACCTTTCTGATGTATCAGGATGTCGTCGGGACTGACCGTATGTTTCATGCTTGCCCGTACATTTCTACGCGGGTCGAGGAGTGTTATTTCTATTTCTGCAGGACGAAGGGGATAGGGAAGGAGAAAGGTGTTTTCGAATCCTTTGGTCACTGCTTTGGCTTCATCCGTTTCCAGCCACTCCTGGAAGAGCGAAGAAAAGGATGTTTTGTAGATTACGCTGCCATTGGCTGCATCCCGCATAATGATTTGTCCGTTTCCTTGCAAGGGCAACTCAGACAAATGATGCTTCCTTCCTGCCCAAGAGGGGAGACAAGACAATCCGTCCAGGCATATTTCTTGTCTGGCTGCATTTCCGGTAAAGATATAGTCGACACGCAGGGTCTTATCTGCAAAATAATCGGCAAAGCGTTGGGCATGCAAGGATATTGCCGCCATCAGGCATAATAGGAATAAGGAATACTTTTTCATAACAGTTCATTATTATTGCTACTACAAAGATAATATCTTTAAAGCTCATCTGCAATTTTCCGGTCGTGCGAGATGGAATTTTGCATATGCACTTTGAAATGCCTGATATGCGGTATTATTCTTTTTTTTGCAAGAAAAGTTATAAACCGTATTTTTATTGGCGAAAAAATAGCTAACTTTGCATGTTGCCGTATAGATATGCGGGAGATATAGTAATTTATTAATCATTAGAATTTGAAATGGGACATCATCAATTGGATACTTTAGACGAACAGATTTTAAAACTTATAGCCGATAATGCACGCATTCCTTTCCTTGAAGTGGCCAGAGCTTGTAATGTATCGGGAGCAGCCATTCATCAGCGCATTCAAAAGCTGACAAACTTAGGTATATTGAAAGGTTCTGAATATGTGATTGATCCGGAGAAGATAGGATACGAAACATGCGCCTATATCGGTATCTATCTAAAGGATCCCGCTTCCTTCGATGCTGTGACGAGAGCATTGGAAGCCATTCCCGAGATTGTGGAATGCCATTTTACGACAGGCAAGTATGATATGTTCATAAAGCTTTATGCCCGCAACAACCATCATTTGCTGAGCATCATACATGATAAGTTGCAACCGCTGGGACTGGCGCGTACGGAAACCTTGATATCTTTCCATGAAGCCATCAAGCGGCAGATGCCTATAACGGTAGAAGAAGAGGAAGATTAATTCTACCGGCGGATATAATCGACGAATGCATAAGGGCAGGGATGCTTCTCATCTGCGGGATGGGACTCCCTGCTTTTTTCTTGCCATACAGTCGGAGCGACTTCGGGAAAGTAGGCATCCACCTGAGGGGCTTCTGCATCCACCTCGGTCAGGCAGAGGGCACCTGCAAAGGGGAGTGCCTGGCGATAAACGCTTGCACCGCCGATGATGTAGACGTGTTCGTCGGGCTGGCAACTGTTCAGTGCTTCTTCCAGTGAGGAAAAAACTTCTGCATCGGGACAAATCAAATCTTTTTGAGTGGACAGAACAACGTTGCGGCGGTTGGGAAGCGCGCCTTTGGGGAGAGATTCAAAGGTCTTTCGGCCCATGATGATGGTATTTCCCGTGGTGAGGGCTTTGAAACGCTTCAAATCATTGGGAAGCCAGAATAACAACCGGTTCTGATAACCGATACCTCTCTTTCTATCTACTGCGGCGATAATACTAATCATATGTGTGTAAAATTCTTTTCTCTTTCTATCTTTTTATTGTAGGATTTATACTGACACTTTCCCTGCAATATGCGGATGCGGGTTATAGTTGACCAACTCAAAATCCTCGAACTTGAAATCGAAGATGTTTTTCACATCCGGATTGATTCTCATCTGCGGCAAATCCCGCGGTTCACGAGATAGTTGGAGCTTTACCTGCTCCAGATGGTTCAGATAGATGGCTTTCAGTCCGGTGACTTGCGCCATCATCTGCAGGAGCAGGGCATAGGAAGCAATGTTGAAGGGCACTCCTAAAAAAATGTCCGCACTACGCTGGTACAGTTGCAGGCTCAGCCGTCCGTTGGCGACATAGAACTGGAAGAAAGCGTGGCAGGGAGGGAGGTTCATGTTGTCCAAATCGCCTACATTCCATGCGCTGACTATAATCCGGCGTGAGTCGGGATTGTGCTTGATGGTTTCTACAGCTTCGCTGATTTGGTCGATGAATCCACCTTTATAGTTCGGCCAGGAGCGCCATTGATACCCGTAGATATGTCCCAAGTCACCGTTTTCGTCCGCCCATTCGTTCCAGATGCGTACACCGTTGTCCTGAAGATATTTCACATTGGTGTCTCCTTGGAGGAACCATAGCAGTTCGTATATGATTGATTTCAGATGCAGCTTCTTGGTAGTAAGGCAGGGGAAGCCTTCATCCATGTTGAAACGCATCTGGTGGCCGAATACGCTGATGGTGCCGGTACCCGTACGGTCGCTTTTCTCTACGCCTTCGGTCAGTACGCGGTTCAGCAGGTCTAAATATTGTTTCATGATGTAGCTCTGTTTTTATCCGAACGCAAAGGTAGGGGAATTAATTAATAATTAATAATTAATAATTAAAAATTAGAGGAAGGGGGTCATCAAGTTCCCCACCCAGCCTACGAATTTCTTCCATCCGGAACGCTTTTTCCAGACTTCGGGAGTGAGCAGTGTACTGTTTTGCACGTCCCGTTCGAACATGGCATTCAGCTCATTGGTGGTCTTGGGGTCGAAGATGAAAGCGTTTGTCTCGTAGTCATAGCGCAGGCTGCGGCTGTTGAGATTGGCAGTACCCACCGTGCAGAAAGTGCTGTCTACCATCATTATCTTGGAATGGTGGAAGCCGCCGTTGAAGAGATATATCTTGGCTCCTTTCTTCATCAGCTTGTGTGCTATGTAGAATGAGGCATCCGGAGTAAAGGCTATGTCCGACACGGCAGGTATCATGATTTCCACTTCAGTACCTTTTTTCAGTGCGTTCTTGATTGCCTTGCGGATTGATTTGGTCGGAACGAAATAAGGATTCACGATTCGGATGCTCTTCTGTGCGGCTTGTATGGAAGCTGCATAGGCATGGCTGATGGAGCGTGGTGTTTCGCGTGGCGTGCGGTCCACGATGGCTATTTCTTCGGCAATACTGTCGGGCAGTTGCTGAGTATCCGGGAAGTAGGCAGGTCCACCTACGTGTTGTCCCGTTTCCCGGTTCCACATGGTCAGGAAGATGCCCTGCAGATAGCGCACGGCATCTCCTTCAAGATGTATGTGCATATCGTGCCATTTACCGATTTTAGGCAATCCGTTGATGTAGTAGTCGGCAATGTTCATGCCGCCGGTATAACCTATCTTTCCGTCAATCACTACTATTTTCCGATGGTCGCGGTGTATGGCATGATTCACCCAGGGAAAAGTGATAGGATCGAACTTGACGATTTCGATGCCTTGGGCGCGGATGGATTTCAGATGGCGTTCCTTCAATGGTTGGTTGTTGGACCAGTTGCCGAAGGCATCGAACATGGCACGGACTTTAACCCCCTCCTTGACTTTCTCTGCCAGAAGGCTGAACAAGGCATTGGCTATGGAGTCGTTGCGGAAGTTGAAGTATTCCAAATGGATATGATGCCGGGCATGGCGGATATTCTCGAAGAGATCGACGAACTTGTCATGGCCGGTCATCAGCAATTTCACTTCATTGTTATAAGTGACGGGGGCGCCCATTTCCTTCAAATAATTCATGACAATGGAATCGCTTGTTGCTTGCGCCCCGGCATTCCCAATAGAAAAAACGAATAATATGATGAATAGAATCTTTCTCAAAACTTTCTCCTCTTAGTTAGTTTTATGAGGGGACAAAGATACGATTTATCATTGAAAAACAACTATGCCATAGATGAAATCTTGCGGTAACCGAAATAGAGCAATACCACTCCGGCGATGATTAACGACTTGGGGTCAAGCTCCGAAGCTCCGCTCCGGATGGCAGTATCGAAGGTTTCGCGCAAGGTGTCCAGTATCAGCTGCACTCCGTCGAGGGAGACGAACAGTACGAGGGCCAGAGTAAAGCAGAATGCTGTCCATATCTGCGCCAAGTGGCGGCTGCGGTCGGGCAGATGTCGCAGTACGCGGCGGCTGAACCCGTTATCGGCTATTTCCTGCCGGTGTTCGGCAAAGAATGAAGTTAGGAGTTTATCATCATTTTCCATCATAACCATTTTGTTTTAAGTAGGAAGCCATTTTGTCTTTCGCCCGCGAGAGGTGGCTTTTTACCGTTCCCGCCGGACATCCGGTGATACCTGCAATCTTTTCGATGCTTTGGTCTTCCATGTAGAAGAGCGTGATGCAGGTGCGTTCCATTTCCTTCAGTGTGGCCAGGGCACGGTAAATGTCCATGTGCTGTCCCACGTCCTGCTGCAGTGTGCTGCATTGAGCGTCCACTCGATACGTATCCAAATCGTCCGTTTCTTTCCGGCTGCGAATATAATCATAAAAAACGTTATAGGCAATACGGTAGAGCCAGGTTGAGAAGCTGGACAGATTCTTGAACGAAGCGATGTTTGTATAGGCCTTGATAAACGTATCTTGTGCCAGGTCGTCACTCAACTCGCTGTCGCCGCAGGTCTGGTGCAGGAAGAACCGCCGCACGGGCGACTGGTACTTCTTTACCAACTGGTCGAAGGCCCTGGTGTTGTGAAACACCACGACCTGTGCGACTAACGATATGTCACCCATCTGACTCATTTTTCTTCGTTCTTCTTCTGTTGGCTGTAGAAAATCACCAATTGTCCGAAGCCGGTGAACATGACGAGCAGGCCGATACATCCGAGGCCGAATTCTCCGGTAATGGCCCAAAGGAAGATGAACAGGCCGATGCCGACGAATATGTTGTTGATGCCTTTGCTGCGGATATCCGTTGCTGCGGCTTCTTTGAAGAAGTTTTCAGGCAGTTGCTGTCCGCTGGCCAGGGCCTGTTCCGCCAGGCGGTACTTGGCTTTCCGGTTTTTATAGCGGAAGAAGAATACTACGAATATGATGAGTAGTGGCAGTCCGAATACAAAGACGATGGCTGTTACGGCAATCACGGTTTCCGAGGTCTTGCTCCCGAGGTCGAACCCGTTCCAGTCCATACCGCTGCTATGGTGGGTTCTCCATTTTTCCGGAGCATTGCTACTGCCGGCACCGTTTTCATAAGTCATGACACTGAGTGTGTCTGTTACGGTTTCTCCATTGATGACAGTGTCTCTCAATTCGATGACTCTTTTCTTATTCCCCTGACCGTCGTTCTCTGTTACGGTTCTGTTTGCGCCTTGCATCAGTGTGCAGAACATCATGGCAAGCATTAATCCAAAAATGATACGTTTCATAATCTATGGTCTTTTAATTTGTTTCTTTGTTGGTTAGACGTATCGTCACCTTTATAAAGTTGCAAAGAGAAGATATTTTTTTTAGAAAACCGGAAATAAGACGATATTTTTAATGGAAATGCTCTATTGTCTTTTTCCTGGAATAACAAGAAGTAGGTATTTGTGACTGTAAATAGAGGTAAATATATAAACCGGGTTGTCTCTTATTGTAAATACTGTTATCTTCGCACATCTGTTTTATTGGGAAGTCTTGACGAAGTTGAAGAATATAATGAAGTATATCCTCCCTCTGCTGTTCATTGCCTATCTGGGAGGAATTACGCTGTTTACCCACTCGCATGTGGTGAATGGCGTTATCATTGTGCATTCCCATCCATTCAAGGGGCAGCATGGGCATACAGAGGTGCAGTTGGAAACCATTTTCTATCTTGCCTCTTTCGTTTCCTCTTCCTTTCCGCCGCTTCCGGTTGCCGCGACGGTTTTCCTTGTTTTGTTGTGTGTACTGAGCATTCCTGCCACGGAATGCATCAAGTGTGTAAAGCTTCGTGGCGGCATTTGCCTGCGTGCTCCCCCTTCTTTTTTTCAAATCCGATAGATTATGGCGATTCCGTTGTGGAATTGCGTCAACCTCATTGATTAACATATTATTTTAGAAGTACATGAAAAAATATATATTTTTTGTGGTGGGAGCAGTATGTCTGTTACTCTCATCAACCGTTTATGCTGAAGATTTGAAGAGTACCGATGCCAATATTGTCGGTCATGTAATAGAAAAAGGTACGGGGGAACATTTGCCTTATATGACAGTTTCACTGAAAGGCACCACCATCGGGACCATAACCGATGCCACCGGTCACTATTTCCTAAAGAATCTGCCTGAAGGTGAGTTTACGTTGTCCGTCAGTGCCGTAGGTTATAAGTCGCAGGAGCGCAAAGTCGTTTTGAAACGTGGCAAGACCTTAGAAGAGAACTTTGAGTTGGAAGAAGACATGGTGGCACTGGATGGAGTGGTAGTCACTGCCAACCGCAACGAGACTGCCCGGCGCTTGGCGCCTACCTTGGTCAAAGTAGTCACTCCTAAACTGTTTGAACAGACAAACTCGCATACTTTGTCGCAAGGACTGGTCTTTCAGCCCGGTGTGCGGGTAGAGACCGATTGCCAGAATTGCGGCTACTCACAAGTACGCATCAACGGCCTGGATGGAAAATATACCCAGATATTGATAGACTCGCGTCCCATCTTCTCCTCTTTGGCGGGTGTGTATGGACTGGAGCAGATTCCAGCCAATATGATAGAGCGTGTAGAAGTGGTGCGCGGAGGTGGTTCCGCCTTGTTCGGTTCTTCAGCCATTGCCGGGACAGTGAACATCATTACGAAGGAACCGGTCCGTAATTCCGGTTCTTTCTCGCATACCATTTCCAATTTCGACGGTTCCGGTTCGTTCGATAATAATACGGCCCTGAACCTCTCCCTTGTCTCTTCGGACAATAAGATGGGGGCTTATGTGTATGGACAAAATAGGCACCGTTCGGCCTGGGATTCCAACGGAGACGGTTTCTCCGAATTGCCGAAACTGAAGAACCAGACTATCGGTCTGAATGCTTACTACCGTACAAGCGCCTATTCCAAGCTGAGCCTTGAATACCATCATCTGGAGGAATTCCGCCGTGGTGGAAGTGGTTTCGGCTTGCCGCCCCATATAGCCGAGGATGCCGACCTGAATGGTACCGGAGCACCCGGACTTGTGGAACAGCTGAAGCACTCTATCAATACGGGTGGGCTCAAGTTCACAGCTTTCTCTAAGGACCAGAAACATACGTTCAGCACCTATGCTTCGGCTCAGCACATCGTGCGCGATAGTTATTACAGCGCTTATGGGATGACTACGGACTTTACCGGTGTGCTGGGTGTCCAGTATATTTATCATTTTGACAAGTGCTTGTTCATGCCTGCCGACTTGACCGGAGGCATTGAGTTCAATCATGACAAGCTGCACGACAAGGCGACGGATGCGCAGAAGTACCGCGATGCTGCCTTGGCCGAAGACCCTGCCGCAACGGGCGACCGCTTGCAACAACTGATTGAGAAATATACCCCCGCCCCATTGCACCAAGTGGTGAACATAGCAAGCGCCTACGTACAGAATGAGTGGAAAAACGAGCAGTGGAGTTTCCTCATCGGTGGGCGCGTGGATAAAAACAGTATCATGGACAAGGCTGTTTTCAGCCCCCGTGCCAATATCCGTTATAATCCTACCCAGGATGTGAATATCCGTTTCAGCTATGCCGAGGGCTTTCGCGCTCCGCAGGCATTCGATGAGGATTTGCATATTAGTAATGTGGGAGGTGAACTGGTATCCATTGTCCGTGCCAAAGGATTGAAGGAAGAGCGTTCGCGCAGCTTCAATGCTTCGGTAGACTGGTATCATTACTTCGGAGATTTCCAGGCAAACTTACTGGTGGAAGGCTTCTACACGAAACTTTCCGACCCGTTTGTCTTGACGCCTCCGGTGAAAGACCCGGACGGTAGTGCTTATCTGATACGGACCCGCATCAATGGTTCGGGAGCTAAAGTGTATGGCGGCACATTGGAAGGAAAGGTTGCCTATAAGGATAAGGTTCAGTTGCAGGCAGGGTTGACACTTCAACGAAGTATCTATGACTCTCCCGAAGAATGGAGTGCGGATGAGGGGCACTTGTCGGAGAAAGAACGTTACAGCGACAAGATACTGCGTACTCCCGACGTCTACGGCTATGCCGGTTAAAGCCTTCTCAATAGCTTTGAACGGCAATTATACCGGGCGGATGTACGTTCCCCATTTGCTTTCGGAGGTGAACGGTGAGGCAGACGTATTGGTAAAGAGTCCGGACTTCTTTGAATTTGGGGCCAAGATGGCTTATGATATTGATTTCCAGGGGTTCTGTTTACAGCTCAATGCCGGTGTACAGAATATATTCAATTCTTATCAAAAAGATTTTGACAAGGGGGCAAGCCGTGACTCCGGTTATATCTACGGACCGGGTGCACCGCGTTCCTATTTTGCAGGGGTGAAACTCAGTTTTTAAAAAGAGTATTGAACCGTGCTTTTTGTTTAGCCCCGTAGATTGGTGAAACGTATTTTGCACTATCTTTGCTGCCATAAAACAGTTCAAAGCATGGAGTTACCCTCATCTTTCACCGATTATACACGCGCCCTCTTGGGTGTGGAAGAATATGAAAAGCTGGCTGCTGCCCTGGAAGGGGAGCAGCCGGTCAGTATCCGACTGAATGAAGATAAATTACCGGAATCTTCATTCAGTCTTTTTCGTTCCTCTTTGGAGCATGTTCCCTGGTCTGCTGCCGGATACTATCTGGACAAGCGGCTGACATTCACTTTCGACCCGCTGTTTCATGCAGGCTGCTACTATGTGCAGGAGGCTTCGTCCATGTTTGTGGAGCAGGCTTTGAGGCGGTATGTGGGCGAAGGACCGGTGGTGATGCTTGACCTCTGTGCGGCTCCCGGCGGGAAATCCACGCATGCCCGTAGCGTGTTGCCCGCAGGCAGTTTGCTGGTGGCCAATGAGGTAATCCGCAACCGCTCGCAGGTATTGGCGGAGAATCTTACGAAATGGGGGCATTCCGGTGTGGTGGTCACTAATAATGACCCGGCGGATTTTTCTTCCTTGACGGACTTCTTCGACGTCATATTGACGGATGTCCCCTGCTCTGGCGAGGGGATGTTCCGTAAAGACCCCGTTGCGGTAAGTGAGTGGAGTGGGGAGAATGTGGAAATCTGCTGGCAGCGCCAGCGTCGCATCGTTACGGATATCTGGCCTTGCTTGAAGCCCGGAGGCATTCTCATCTACAGTACTTGTACCTATAATACAAAGGAAAACGAAGAGAACATCCGTTGGATACGGGATGAATTCGGGGCGGAAGTATTGCCGTTGGAAATCTCTGCTGACTGGAATATTACGGGTAATCTATTGTAGGGAGAGGACTTTCCCGCCTATCGTTTCCTGCCCCATCGGACGAAGGGGGAAGGATTCTTTTTGGCAGTTCTCCGCAAACCGGGCGTGAGCGATGGGAATACCTGGGCCGGGCAGGTGAAATCCTGGGAAAAAGGAAGAAAACCTCAAGGAAAAGGAGCGAAAACTCCGGGTGTTTCCAAAGAACAGCTTTCGGCACTGCATGAGTGGTTTGCGGTTCCGGATAATTACGAATTTATCGTCAATGGCAACAACGTCAGCGCTTTCCCTAAAGCGTATCTCTCCGAACTGTCGGCTTTGCGTTCGTCACTCCGTATCGTGCAGGCCGGGGTGGATGTTGCCGAGTTGAAAGGAAAAGACTGGATGCCTGCTCACGGGCTCGCCATGAGTATGGCACTGAATCCGGATGCCTTTGCCCATGAAGAGATAGGCCGCGAGCAGGCCATCAGTTATCTGCGCAAGGAGGCTGTTGTCCTTTCGGAGACTGCTCCGCGCGGCATTGTCTTGCTCACCTACAAACAGATACCTCTAGGATTTGTCAAGAATATAGGTAACCGTGCCAATAATCTTTATCCCCAGGAATGGCGCATACGCAGCGGATATTTGCCGGAAGGGGTGCTGGAATTGGCAACAATAACCGGGTGAAATCAATCACGTTACTGCAAGGCTGCTGTATATATTTTGCAGTAGCACTGCAGAGCTGTTGCAGTGACACTGCAAATATATATGCAGCGCGACTGCAACACATATGCAGTGGTGCTGCAACACATATGCAGTGCGACTGCAAAAAATATGCAGAACTTTGCAGTATAATAATAGAGTAGGAATGTACTATTTTTTATTGTTTCTTCAATGCAGTATTTTGTTTGTTCAAGCATTTTCTATATATAGATAACTGTTTTAAAACTAATACTATTTGCTTATGCTTAAAAAAACGATTACTGCCTTAAGCCTACTTTGTATCCTTGTAGCCTGCCAGAGTGACGACAACTCTTCACCACAACCCAAGCCTCGCAAAGACATTGCCTTGACCCGTGCCGAGCAGGAGATGACGGATTTAGGAACGGATTTTGCTTTCCGTTTCTTTAATCAGGTTTGTAAAACGGAGGTGGAGAAGCCCAATCTGTTCATTTCTCCTTTGAGCGCTTCGCTCTGTCTGTCTATGATTGCCAATGGAGCGTCGGGAAACACACTATCTGAGATGACAGATGTCCTGGGCTTTTCGGGCTATTCGTTGGAAGAAATGAACAACTATAATAAGAAGCTGGTGGAGGCGTTGCTCGATTTGGACAATACCACACAGTTGGGAATTGCCAATTCCATCTGGATAAAGAAAGGGTTCGGTGTTCATGACGACTTTGTAAGCGTAAACAAAAAGATGTATGACGCGCAAGTGCAGGAGCTGGATTTTGCCTCTCCCAAGGCTCCGGACATTATAAACGGCTGGTGTGCCGGGAAAACGAATAATTGCATCCCCAAAGTCTTGAATGAGATTCCGGAGACGGCGCGTCTTTATCTATTGAATGCGCTTTATTTCAAGGGGATTTGGAAGAATCAATTCAAAAAATCGGATACGGCAGAAGAGGCTTTTACGAATGCTGACGGAAGCAAATCGACTGTACACATGATGAATCTTCGTGACGAGAGATTCAACTATGCCGAGAATGAGTATTTCTCAATGGCAGAGTTGCCTTACGGCAATGAGGCTTTCAGTATGGTGGTGCTCTTGCCGGCAGAGGGAAAATCGTTGGATGAGTGCCTGCCGCAGCTGAATGACGAGCGCTGGGGGGAATGGAACAGTAGTTTATCAAGCTCTGCCTTGAACCTTAAGTTACCCCGGTTTGAAATGGAATATGATAAAGAACTCATTGACGATATGATGGCAATGGGAATGCAAGAGGCTTTTACTCCATCGGCCGATTTTTCCGGAATGGCGGATGAGGATTTGTTTATCAGTTTGCTGCAACAGTTCACTTATGTGAAAGTGAATGAAGAGGGGACGGAAGCTGCGGCTGTAACTGTCGGAGGAATGGACGTGGCCGCTCCCGGACCAAGTACGGTAATTCCGTTCTATGTGGACCGTCCTTTCATCTTCCTGATAAAGGAGAAGAGTACGGGAGTTATTCTGTTTATGGGTAAAGTCACAAAACTATAACTACAATATATTGAAATAGAAAGAGCTGTCTGCCAACCGCAGACAGCTCTTTCTATTTATAACCGGCTCTTGTATATCTGTGCCATTGCCTTCTGATACTGGTTTTCCAGTTGCAGGAGGTTTGTCTTGCTTTGATAGACAACCGATATTTCAACGAAGTATTCAATCATACTGATTTGTCCTCCCATAAGTGCTTGTTTCAGTAAAGAAAGGTCTTGCTGTTGATGGAAGGTGCGCTCGTATTCCTCCATGGAAGCGTGCAGGTTCTTGGCCTCTTCATAGAGTTGCCACAAGGCAGAGCTGGCTTGCAGTGCGGCGTTCTCCTTTTGATAGTCTATGTTGAGCGCTTGTGTCTTGGCTATCTTGACCTTATTGCGGTTCTCGAAAAGCGGGAAAGAGAAGCCTACTACTACGCCGTTCAGCGGATGCCCCGATTCGGTATTTCTACGGTAACCCAGTTCCAGTTTGGGCAGCCAGCCTTGCTTGCTTGCCGAAATCTGTTTCCGGGCGGCAGAACTTTCACCTTGCAAGGATTGCAGGGTGGGGTCTGAAGCCAGCAGTTCGTCGGCCAGTGGGCGGAAGTCGGTTGGTAATGGCACTGCCGGATACTCTGTCAGTCCAAGTGCCTGGGCGTTAGGGGTTACACCGGGCATGGGACGTCCCGGTGTGAGCGGCTGGTTTCCGTTGAGGACAAGCAGCTCTTTCAGTTTGTTGTTAAGTGCCGTCTGGTTCATGCGGGCTTCCGTGCGTACATTCAGCAACTCCAGATTAATCTTGTTGGTTTCCAGAGCATTGGCATCTCCCGTTTCCAAACGTCGGGTGTACATGGCCGACAGCTCCTCCGCATTCTTTAACCGTTCGTCGAGCAGGGCTTGCTGGCGTTGCAGCATGATGATGTCCAGGCATACTTCCTTCGCTTGCAGCAATATCTGCTGGCGGAAGGCGGTGGCTTGTGCATCCAGTGCATTTGTCTTGAGTCGGTTCATCTTCCCTCGGGTGGCGTAAAGCGTGGGGAAGTCGAAGCTTTGCGAGATGACCATTTCGCCGACTGTCTCGTCACTGTTCTTGGAGTCCCAAAGGTGGGCGTATGACAGTGTAGGGTCGGGGAGGTTGTTGTTTGTCTTGTTCTCCAGTTTTTGTGAGGAAATGAGGTGGGAGTTAGCCTGCAACTCCTTGTTGTTGGCCTCTATCTGCTGGAGCACGGCATCAATGCCGGACGTTTGTGCACTCATCTCCGCAAAAGCGAGGATGGCGGCGCTGAATATGAAAAATCTTTTATTCATTGTCTGACGTTTTAGGTTGTTGGTTACGGTGCATCATCAGGTAAACAATCGGAATGATGAAACCGTTCAGGAACGTGGATGTTAAAAGGCCGCCCAAGATAACCTTTGCCATCGGGCTTTGTATCTCGTTGCCCGGCAGGTCGCCACTGAGAGCCAGCGGGATAAGTGCCAGTGCACTGGATAGGGCGGTCATCAGGATTGGATTCAGACGGTCGAGCGAACCGCGGATAACGCTGTCGTAGACGCCATAGCCTTCTTCCTGCTGCAAGTGGTTGTAATGGCTGATGAGCAGCATTCCGTTTCGGGTGGCGATACCGAACAGTGAGATGAAACCGATGATGGCGGGGATACTCACTTCTCCCGTTGTGATGAGCAGGGCGAATACACCACCTATCAATGCCAGCGGCAGATTGATAAGGATGATGGCACTCTCTTTCACACTGCGGAATTCATGGTAGAGGAGCAGGAATATCACCACGATGGACATGAACGAAGTAAGTGCCAGCGTGCGGCTTGCTGCCTGTTCACTTTCGAATTGTCCGCCGTATTCGATGTGGTATCCTTCCGGCAGTTTGATTTGTGCGTCTACCTGGGCTTGTATATCGTTGACTACACTTCGCAGGTCGCGGTCGGCCACGTTGGCGGAGATGACGATCTTACGCTTTACATTCTCGCGGCTGATGGTGTTCGGACCCATGGCCGAGCGGATTTCCGCTACATAGTTCAGTGGAATTTTCTGTCCGTCGCCCGTATCAATCATCAAATTGCGTATTTTTTCCATTTCGTCGCGCAGGTCGTCTTTCACGCGTACGGTCAGGTCGAAGCTCTTTCCCTTTTCGTAAACTTGGGAAACGGCTTCACCGGCCAGACAGACATTGACAAACTCCGAAAATTCGGGCAGTGAAATGCCGTATTTGGCAAGCATTTCTCGTTTGGGCGAAATGACAAGTTGCGGACGCTCAATTTGCTGTTCCACGTTCAGGTCAGCAATACCGGGAATACCCTGGATGGCACTCTTGATTTCATTGCCCAGAGTGAACATGCGGTTCAGATCGTCGCCGAACAGTTTGATGGCGATGTTCGCCTTTGTACCGGATAGCATGGCGTCTATACGGTGGCTGATAGGCTGGCCTATTTCCACGTTTGCCCCTACAATGGTACCCAGTTTTTCGCGGACTTCTGCCACGAGCTCGCTGCGTGAGCGGTCTTTCAACTCAAACGGTGCCTCGATCTCAGAGACGTTTACTCCCAGAGCGTGTTCGTCCAGCTCTGCACGTCCCGTTTTACGGGCCACGGTCTGTATTTCGGGGATGGAGAGCAGCAGCTCCTCGGCACGGTGCCCCATCTTGTCGCTTTCTTCCAGGGAAATGCCTGGAAGCGAGGAGATATTGATGGTGAACGAACCTTCATTGAAAGGCGGCAGGAACGAGCGGCCCAGGGTGAAGAAACAGCCGAGCGCTACTACAAATAGTCCGATAGTACCTCCCAGTACCCCTTTCTTATGCCCCAATACAAAAGTCAGTGCAGAACCATACCATTGCTTCATCTTGCGTGCTACGGCAGAGTCGCTGTTTTCGTTGTTTTGTTTCTTTATTTTCTCTTTTCCCAATAGATAGGAGCAAAGTACAGGCGTTACGGTCAGTGCCACAACAGTTGAAGCCGCCAATGCCACAATGAACGCAATACCCAGTGGTACCAGCATCCTACCTTCCATACCACTAAGGAAGAACAGTGGTACGAAGCTGACAATGATAATCAGCGTTGAATTGAGGATAGGCATACGCACTTCTTTCGAAGCATTGAACACCACTTCCAGAATAGGAAGTTGCTCGCCGGCAGGTTTCAGCCGGTTTTCCCGCAACCGCTTGTAGACGTTCTCCACGTCCACGATGGCATCGTCTACCAGCGAACCGATGGCGATAGCCATACCTCCCAGGCTCATGGTATTTATCGTAAAGCCCATATAGTGCAGGGCAAGGATGGAGGCAATCAGTGACAACGGCAGTGTCACCAGCGAGATGACTGTGGTACGTATGTTGGCAAGGAACAGGAAAAGCACGATGACAACGAAAATACCTCCCTCCAACAACGACTTCTGAACGTTTCCGATGGAACTTTCGATGAAACGGCTTTGACGCCGGTAAATTCTTCTGCAGGTCTTGCAGGGAAGCTTCCAGTTTGTCTGTAAGCTCCAGCGTGCTTGTGGCGGGTTGCTTGGTGACTGTCAGCAGTACGGCATGCTTACCGCGTTCCGAGGCGGTACCCAGTTTAGGAAGTTTGGCTCCGACTTGAACGTCGGCAATATCTTCCAGCAGGATAGGGGCACCGGAGACCCCGTTGCTCCGCACCACGGCCTTGGCTATCTGGTCTACCTTGTCGGTAGAAAGTACGCCGCGTACGATATATTCATTGCCATATTCATAGAGCACTCCACCATTGGCATTCAGGTTCATTTCGCGGGTGATGTTCATCACTTCGCTCAATGTTACGCCGTAATGGCGCATCCGTTCCGGGTCCAGCTGCACTTGATATTCCTTGATGTCGCCACCCAGTACGGCTACTTGTGCCACACCGCCCGTAGAGAGCAGGCGGGGACGTATGGTCCAGTCGGCAATGGTACGCAAATCCAGCATAGAGGTCGAATCTGCTGTCAGACCTACAATCAGCATCTCGCCCAAAATGGACGATTGTGGGCCCAGTGTCGGCTTGCCTACGTTGGCCGGTAAGGATTCGCTGACGACTGCCAGCTTCTCACTGACAATCTGCCGGGCAAGATAGATATCTGTATCCCAGTCGAATTCTACCCAGACTACAGAAAAACCGTTCGTTGAGGAAGAGCGTACACGGCGCACACCCGTTGCACCGTTTACAGCCGTTTCTACGGGAAAAGTGACCAGCTGTTCCACTTCCTCTGCTGCCATACCATTTGCTTCGGTCATGATGACCACGGTCGGCGCATTGAGGTCAGGGAACACATCCACTTCCGTATGCATGGCGGTATAAGTACCGCCAATCAGCAACAGCACCGATGCTACCAGCACCAGGATGCGGTTCTGAAGAGAAAAACCAATTATTTTGTTTAACATCTTTTTATTTACTATTTACAATGTACAATTGGGCTGCGCAATGTCAGCCGCACTTGCTGTTTTATCTAATATTTCTTGTTTATCTGACTTTACACTCCCCATTCGTCACGTAACCCTTATACTGCATAGCGAAATGGTACTTTGTAAATTGTCAAATTGTACATGAGATTAGTGTTCATGGCTATGTGCCGGAATAGCATTCGTTGCCGATGCCAGCTTCACTTGATAGGCTCCTTGGGTTACGACGCGATCGCCTGCTTTTATGCCGGAAAGGATTTGTACACTTTCGCCATTGTCGGCACCCAGGGTGACAAGCTGTTTTTTGTAGCCCTCTTCATCCAGTTGCAGGTAGACAAAGAAGCTGCCTTGTTCCTCGGTCAGCGCACTGTGAGGAAGAGACAACACGTTCTCCATTGGTGAGGATAATAGGAATACTTCTACAAACGAGCCGGGAATAACGTCTCCCTTATTGTCGAATTCAAAAGTTACGGGTACATAATATCCGTTCTCACCCGAAGCCTTTCCATAAGAAAGCATGCGCCCGCCCAGTTCTTTCAATGTATATACCTTATTATTATAAGGAGTACAGAAGTTGGCAGAACCGATGCTGTTTAGGTAAGGATAGTACTTTTCGGATACATCCGCACGCAGGAAAAGCTTGCGGTTCTGGGTGACGCTTACCAACGGCTGGCCGACGCTGACGTAGTCCCCTTCTTTCACCAACAGATTCTTCACATAACCGCTGATGGGAGAAACAACAGCCTGGCCGCTTGCCGAATGGTTCTTTGCGACTGCCTCGTAACTGATACGGGCATTTTCGTAAATCTGTTCGGCTTGCGCGAATTCCTTTTCAGATACGATTTTGTTGCCTACAAGCGCTTTCATACGCTCGTATTCTTTTTTGGAAACCTCGTAGGCTATCCGGGCTTTCTGCACCGGGTCTCCGTCGGCCATGTTTTTGGATGACAATACCACCAAAGGAGTACCTTTGCTGACACTCATTCCTTCGATAACTTTTCCCTTGAAGGAAACCACGCCTGCTACTGTAGCTACGGCTACGCTCTCGTCTCCCTGGGCTGCCATCACCTGGCCGCTGGTCTTGATGACTTGATGGAAACTACCCGGTTCAACAGTGCTGACTGCTACGCCGGCAGCTTGCGCCTTTGCTGGTGGCAGGATGATTTCATCGCTTCCTCCGGCATGGTTTTCCTGCTCTTCGTGCTCATGGTTGTGTCCCTCATGTTCGTGGTCATGTCCCTCGTGGTCATGTCCGTCATGATTGTGCTCTTCTGTTTCGTGATTATGTCCTTCGTGGCTGTCTCCGGACTTACTGTTACAGGAGCCTAAAAGGAATAATCCCAAGACTCCCATGCAAATAACTTTTTTCATGATGATATTTGTTCTTACTTTTTGATTTTGAATACAAAGTTAGGGCATAGGGCGTGCAACCAAATTGCATTGTTCCTTATGCCGGATAGAAATCTGTCCCGGTGATGTTCCGGTAACAGTTAAGCAAGAAGAGACGGAGGGGCACGAAGTCCCGTAGCACATATGATAAATGTGCTATGAAGAGATTCCAGATAGATACACTCCTGCCTGCTTATGTCAAACTCGGGTAGGATGAGTAACTTGGAAAAAGGTTCAATGAGTAGGGTGACTGCCCACAAGGCATCCGGATGTGCACACACATCATTGGAAGAGCTGGGCGTCTGTTGTACAAAGTGGGTTGTCATGCATCCCGTGTCGCAACAGCAGTGCTCGTTGCCCGGGCTATGACGGTGTCCGCAGCAATCGGCGGTGATATCATTCTTCATGCATATCATTCCGTCGGCATGATGATGGTGGGGAATGACGGGTATCACCAGCATTATCAAGCTGATGAAAAAAAGAATATAGGTTATGTACTGTTTCTTTTTCATTCCTCTATCTTTGGACGGATGCAAAGATAGAGGTTAAGGACTTAATTACCAAATAGAAAATGCTAAAAAGGTTTGAATAACATATTCAATCCCTCATTCATGCTGGGGTGGGTGAAAATGAAGTCCCTCTAAGAGTTCCACCTGGTGGACACAGTTGAGAAATACGTGATAACCGGCCTTGGCGTATGCTTTCGCACAGGCACGTCCGATGCCGCGGGAAGAACCGGTGATCAGTATGGATTTTTTATTCATAAAAGAAAACCTCAGTCTTTCTGAGCCCTTAAATAAGCGGCTGATTTGGAGAGTGATCATGATAAAATTCTAACGATTACTCAGATACATTAACTATAACATAAAATGGATTGGATTTCATTGTCTTTCGTAAATGGATATGCTAAAATTTTAGAAAAGGCGTTACTGGATACAGTAATTAGGATAGATTTGATGATTTCGGAAGAAGGAGAGAACACAATGGCAAA
>OGMN01001294.1_pt1 | contig 19688 bp, 19 predicted proteins | sample 1573211 | NCBI WGS metagenome assembly OGMN01 (sample SAMEA2581876, study PRJEB24529) | metagenome | biome: Human gut stool | place: China | collected 2011
TCATCCACATCCAATTTTAGATATTTTACCTGTCTACTTGACAAGGGGCATATCACGTTTGGGCGGTACTTTGTGTAAGATTGGCAGTCCATTATTAAGTTTTTTATTATGTTCCCTTTGTACACCGTTGCAAACGATGATACAGACACATTTTATAATATCAACCGTACCACCATAATAATTCTCTACAATATTCGGCACATCATTATTCACAAACGATGTAAATGCTGCAATTTGCTCTTTTTCCTGATTTCCTCTCTTTAGGGATGCCTGAAACAGTTCGTTTCGCATTGCATTCTTTTCCTTAATTTGGAAATACTGAAAAAAATACTGATCCGCAATGGAAAACAGTAGTAAAAGTATATATGTTAAAACAAGTAAAAACAAATATACTTTCACATCTCCCTGACGGTAAATAACCGCATTTACCAGTTCTCCGGATATAGATGGTGCAACAACACTGATAACAGAAAAAAGAACTCCCACCACCAGATAAAATCCTAATAATTGTTTATTTTTTAAAAATATCTTTTGTTTTTTCATATTTCCTCCATAAATGGACATATTCCATTACAAACATCGCTCTGTTTAAAGTTATATTTTTCTCGATAAAATCGTAAAATTCCCCCTATTGTATTTAAATTCATTTCCTTCTCCTCTTTCGCATATTACTTTTATTATAAACATTGTCATAATTTTATCCATCTTTTTTCGCAGTTATTATATTTTTCTTAATAATGACTTCTCTGCTTAACAGCTCCTGATTTTATGGGTATAATAAAAATGTACTGAAAATGAAATACTTTTACTTAGGAGATGACTTTATGCCCGGCTATGTGACACATTATATTTTTGGTCGTGATATGTATGAGAAATTGAACGATCCGGTTTTGAAAAATAATTTATATAAAAACAGGGCGGTTTATGCCTTAGGGCATCAGGGACCTGACATTTTTTTCTATTATCTTCCGGCTTACGTACTGCACGGACACAATCTGGGCGACATGGCGCACACCGAAAATACCGGCGCTTTTTATGCCGCACTTTTAGAGAGCCGCAGTATCTTTAAGAAGCCGGAAGATCTGCAGATTGCAAGTGCTTATCTGGAAGGATTTTTGGGACATTATATATTAGACTCCATCTGCCATCCGTTTATTTATGGACGCACCCATTATAAAAAAAATGACAGAGGTTATTTTTCCCGCCACGCTTATTTAGAGACTGAGATCGACACCTCTCTGCTCGAGCTGAAGTACCACAGACGGCGTGCTGACTTCCATATGGAAAATACGATCATGTTGACACCTCGTCAGAAATGGATCGTTGCGCGTATGCTCCACTACGCTTACCAGCATACTTACCACGGTCTGTTTGTGAGCCGCTATACGATTTTTATGGCGATTTTCGCAACGCAACTTGGTTTCCGGATTTTATACGATGGCACCGGACAGAAAAAAGTGCTGTTCCGTTTTGCAGAAAAGCATACACTTGGCTACCCGGTATTTTCACCGTTGATTGCCAACGACTCGCTGTTATTCCGCACTGATCCTTTTAACATACAGCACAAAAAATGGACAAACCCGTGGGATCTGTCCATTACATCCGTGGAATCTTTCTTCAATCTGTATGAGAAAGCCGAAGTAAAATACCTTTATTGTTTAAATGAGCTGTCCGCCCTCTTGAAAGAACGGATACACTCACCGAAAGCATCACTTCTGACCGAACAGTTTTTGAAAGACTATGGAAACGCCTCTTTTCACAGTGGGTTATCCAGTGAACTGCCGTCTTAAAAAAGAATTACAGCCTGAGCACGGAATTGTCTCAGGCTGTGTTATTTATAATTTGAAATATTCCTTTACCTGACCAAGAATGATATTCATCAGTCTTGTTCTTGCCTCAACACTCGCCCATGCGATATGAGGCGTGATGATCAGCTTATTGCTGTCCTTGATCTCACGGAGCGGGTTGTCTGCACTCATCGGCTCGACACACAGCACATCCAGTCCTGCCGCTGCGATCTCATTGTTTTTCAATGCATCTGCCAGATCCTGCTCCACCACGATCGGTCCTCGTCCGAGATTTAAGAAAATCGCAGATTTCTTCATTTTTGCAAAGGCTTCGGCGTTCATCAGATCCTGTGTGTTGGCATCTAACGGCGCATGCACGGATATAATGTCGGATGTTGTCAGCAAAGTATCAAAATCGACTCTATCATACCCCTCCTGGTTATTCTTACCGGAAGTTGAATAGTAAATGACATGGCAGCCAAACATTTTTGCGATATCTGCAACACGTCTGCCGATATTTCCAAGTCCGACAATTCCCCATGTCATGCCGTTTAAGTCATGGAATACGTTCGAGAAATGTGTGAAAATCGTATCTCCGATATATTTTTCTGATTTTACATATTGATCGTAATAGTTCAATTTTTCCAACAGATAAAACAATAACGCAAATGTATGCTGTGCAACGGTCTCTGTGGAATAGCCTGCGACATTGCGCCATTCGATCTGTCTCTTTGCCAGATATTCCTTGTCCAGATTATTGGTACCGGTAGCAGTCACGCAGACCAGTTTCAGGTGATCTGCCCTGCCAATCGTCTGCTCGTTGATCTGTACTTTATTGATAATGACAACATCTGCGTCCTTCGTGCGCTCCCCTGCTTCCTCTGGTGTGGAGAATCCATACTTTACTACTTCTCCCAGCTGGTCAAAACCCGAAAGGTCAATGTCATCTCCAATGGATTTTGCATCTAAAAAAACGATTTTCATCTTTTTGTTTACTCCTTTTATCATTTTCATAAATAGACAATTGTGAAACTCCTCATCACATTCTTTAAATTGTTCGAAATTAACAAAAACATTCAAGACACGCTCTCGCTACGTGTCGCTCGCAGCGGTACTAAGAAGCCAGGCACAACTTATCGTTGTACCAGCCTTCTAAGTACCGGCGGCTCCCCAGTATCTTTCATGTCTTTTGTCAATTTCTCACAATTCAATTTACACTTTCATGAGTTTCGCAATTGTCTATTTTCTATAAATCCTGACACTCCAGATATTTTCTCAGTTTTTTCATTTTTTCCCGACCGATGCGGTAGCCTTCCTCATAAAGTTCCCTGAGTTTCTTTGGATCAGACTCTGTACGTCCAACACCGAGCGTTGTCTCCGGTGCGATCACAAAAACTTTTCCCTGCTGCTCAAGCTCATCCAGTTTTTTTACATCCTCATTGTAACGCTCAGCCCTTGTATCCATGGCTTCCACGATTTTTGGATACTTTTTGTAAAGTTTGTCCGTGATCCGGATCGCTTTCTCAGTCGTTTTCACATAACCATGCTCTCTGGTAAGCACGACGATCAGTTTGTCGCAGCCCTCCTCCAAAGCATGCCGGAATGGGATAGAATCTGCGATTCCTCCATCCAGATAATAATGCCTTCCGATTTTGACCGGCTGAAATAAAATTGGAAGGGAACAGCTTGCCACCAGCGTATCTTTCATTTCCACGCTCTGTGGCACTTTCAGATACTCTGCTTTTCCGGTATGGATATTGGTCACACACGCCTCCACGACACCCTTGTATCCTGCAAAAGTTTCGTAGTCAAACGGCAGCAGCTTATTCGGTACTTCGTCAAAAACGAATCCGATGTTATAATAACTCTTCTTTTTGCGGTCAAACAGATATTTCAATCCCATGTACCGCTTATCTGCCATATATTCTTCTAAAAGTTTCAGGTTACGTCCCTTCTGTTTTGACAGATACGACACACCAAATGCGATTCCTGCCGAGACACCGATAAAGTAATCCGGCATCAGTTCCTCTTCCAGAAATGCGTCCATCACACCACAGGAAAATGCTGTCCGGCTCGCACCGCCTTCAAATACCATTCCTAATTTCATTTTTTTCACTTCTTTCTATCTCTCTGTTATACCATGTTGTCTGATTTTTGTTTACTGTTCTGATTCCTTTGGTGCTTCTGCTTCCTCTGCTTTTTTCGGCATTGCATCGCTCTCTGTCACATAAAGCGTCACGCCGCGGATTTCTTTTACCTTCACGATCATGCCGGCCTCAAAAGTTTTTCCATCTTCGTAAGCGCGCGCAGTCCATTCCTGTCCATTTAACACGGCGGTTCCGGTTCCCTTAATATTATCTACCGCCTCTGTCAGGCATACGTTCTTATCTACTGCTGCCTCATAATTTGTTTTCACAAGACGCGGCTTCATATATTTTAATGCCCATGGTCTTGTAAATACAAGCAGGATCACCGACACGACCACAAATGCTGCAAACTGCCATACCGGTCCAAGCCCGGCTGCATCTACAAGCAATGCCACCACTGCTCCGCCTGCAAACCAGATGGAGGTAAGGCCTACCGTGATGATCTCCACCACTGCAAATATAATAATCAATGCGATCCAGATAATTGCTGCTTCCATAATGATTCTCCTTTTTTGTTATTTTCCTAGTTAGGCAATTGCGAAACTCCTCATAATCTTCTTTAAATTGTTCAAAATTAACAAAAACATTCAAGACACGCTCTCGCTACGTGTCGCTCGCAGCGGTACTAAGAAGCCAGTCACGACTGACAGTCGTTCCTGCCTTCTAAGAACCGGCAGCTCCCCAGTGTCTTTCATGTCTTTTGTCAATTTTTCACAATTCAATTTAGTTTTTTATGAGTTTCGCAATTGTCTATATTTTGATATTACACATTATAAACGATTTATCGGAATTATACTAATTAATTTTATCTTACTGCCGATAAATATTACAGCAGAAGTATGAATATAACGAATTTAAGGATAGAGCATATGTTACTGGAATCAGGTACGAGTTAACAGTAACGAGATTATTCCACGGAGGGAATTATGGCAGCAGTTGCAGGAACCGGCACATCTCTGAGTGCCAGTTATTATCTTAGAAATTTTTATACAGCAAACCGTAACGCAGTCACTTCATCCAAGCGCAAAGAGATGACAGGCGGTACTCTTTCACAGGCGGATGCCACAGCGCTTCACCGTGCAGCGAAGAAGTTACGCAATTTTAATTATGAGGATGACACTACAGACAGTGCCAATATTTACGGAAGCGTCAACGCATTTATACAAGTTTACAATAACACGCTGTCATCCGGAAATAAAACAGATGACGCTTCTTTGAACCGTTACTCCAGATATCTGAAGTCACTTTCCAAAGAACATTCGAGTGAATTGTCCAGGATTGGGATCACCGTTAATTCCGATGGAAGCTTAAGTGCCAATGACAACCTGCTAAAGTCAGCCAAAGTTTCCAAAGTCAAAACATTATTTGCTGATGATGCAGAATATATCACAAAGGTAAGCCGTTATTCCAAGAAAATGGCAGAAAAAGCTGACAGTGTTGTGCTAAGCGAAACACTTGGCAGCAATATCGATCTGACTTTATAGAAAAAAGACTGGTGCACGAAGCATGATGAACTATCATCCTCTTCGTGTTCCAGTCTTTTCTTCCTTATATATACTTCATATCGATCGTGACATCATTCCCCTTCACGCAGACCTCTGCCATGCTTCCGCAGACAAGCGGCATCATCGGCGGTCTGTGTCCGATATCCATATCCATAATGATCGGCACTTCGAAATCTTTTAAAATGTCGGTCACTGCATGATAGTGATCGAGTCCCATCATCTCTTCCCCGATACAGCACGGACGTCCGATCAGGAATCCTTTCACATGCTGAAACCATCCCGCATTTTTCATCTGCCACATGGCGCGCCGGATTCCCATCACATTCAGATCGCAGCATTCTAAGAACCAGATGATTCCGTCTTCTTTGTATTTCTCATTGAATTGGTTTACATAATCAAACTGTGTTCCCAGTAAATTTACGAGGCAGTCCACGCAGCCGCCCACAAGGCGTCCTTCCATTTTTAATGACACATCCGGGTTCTCATTTCCGATATAAAGTTCTGTCTCGCCCTCTTTCCAAACCATCTCCGACTGCATTGCCTGTGCTATCTCCTTTCCCGGATAGATCACATGTCTGGATGGCTCTGTCACATTGTAAGGAACATAAGGATTTCCCTCATCTTTCAGATCGTCTTTTTCCCATGAAGGATAACTGTGCAATTTCTTTGTTTTACCTGTCAGAACATCCATTGTATCTGAAAGGCTCTCATGCCACGGCTCCATGCCAAAAGTTCCTGCGCATGGTCCATACACTGCTGCCGTATCACAGATCGTGCTGAGTAAAAACGTAAAATTCGTATTATCCGAATAACCCATATACCATTTCGGCTCTGCAGACTTGATTTTCTCAAAATCGACAAAATTCATCGTCTCGCACATCATTTCCCCGCCGCCGCAGGAAATGAGAATGTCGTTATCCACACTGCAATAGTAATCCGTCAGCTCTTTTCCACAAGCCTGTGGAGTATTACTGATGCCGATTCCTTCTGCCACATAGCAGTTCGGACCTAAGTCAAGCCCATAACCCATTTTCTGAAATTTTTTCTGCGCATTCAAAAACGCTGTATAATATGGTTCTGTCGCACAGCCAAACGACGGCGCCACAAAACCGATCGTCCCCTTTTCCGGTAAAAATTTTGGATATCTCATAAAATTGTCTCCTGTCATTTCATTTTGATCACAATATTCTTTCCTGCAAAGTACGCTTATTATAGCAAATTTTTTTTTTCAGGTAAATGGGGACTTAACACGATTGCCCGCATGAAAGCAATTTCATGCGGGCAATGGTCAGCGAAATTTATTTTCTTCAAACTTCCTATAAAATTCGAAAGTCAGAATACGTTAAAGAATTTGTTTGTATTATTTGATAAATCCGACCTGTTTGCAGATTTCCTCTGTTGCAGCATCTTTTCTCTTATTAAATTCTACTTTCTGCTGCTCAAACCAGTTATTTCCCTCTGCGTCGATAGATACGATCAGTGGTCCGAACTCTTTGACACGGCAGTTCCAGAGTGTCTCTGGCATTCCAAGGTCTCTCCACTCAGCACGTACAATCTCTTCTACCTCTGTTGCAGCCACAACAGCGTTTCCGGCTGGGAATACACAGTGGATCGCTTTGAACTCTTTACATGCGCGCTCGGTATTCTCTTTCATACCACCTTTTCCGATGATCACTCTGACACCTGTCTCTTTTACGAATTCGTACTCGAATTTTTCCATACGCATGGAAGTTGTAGGACCTACGGAAACCATCTCAAATTTGTCATTCTCTAATGGACGGATAATTGGTCCTGCATGGAAAATCGCATTATTTCTTACATCTACCGGAATTTCTCTTCCTTCTTCTACGACACGGCGGTGTGCTACATCACGGCATGTTGTCATGCTTCCGTTTAAATAAATGATATCGCCGATTTTGATTCCTTCTAAATCCTCTGCCGAAACTGGTGTTGTTAAAATTGTTTTTCCATTGATTCTCTCTACCATTATAATTCCACCCCCGTATGTGTTGTGATTGTATAATTAAGATCTTTATCAAAAATAATGTGTCCTCTTCTGTGGCTCCAGCATCCGACATTGACTGCGACACCAATTGTGGATGGATGACGGGCTGTGTTCTCGATATTAACGCCCATAACAGAATATTTTCCGCCCATTCCCTGAGGTCCAAGACCGATCTTGTTGATTCCATCCTCAAGCAATGTCTCCATCTTGGCTGCACGCTCGTTCTCATTGTGGGAACCGATTGGTCTCATTAATGCTTTCTTGGAAAGTAATGCTGCTGTCTCAACAGATGTTGCAACACCGACACCCACTAACAATGGAGGACATGCGTTCAAACCATAAGTTGTCATAACATCCATAACGAATTTGGTAACACCCTCGTAACCTTCACCTGGCATTAATACCATTGCTTTTCCTGGAAGAGTACATCCGCCGCCTGCCATGTATGTATAGATTTCACATTTGTCACTGTTTGGTACAATATCCCAGAATACAGTAGGTGTTCCTTTACCAACGTTCTTACCTGTGTTGTACTCATCAAATGTCTCAACACTGTTGTGACGTAATGGCGCTTTAAATGTTGCTTTTACAACAGCTTCTTTCAATAATCCCTCTAACTCATCGATAAGTGGGAACTTTGTTCCGCATTTTACCCAGAACTGTAAAACACCAGTATCCTGGCAGCTTGGACGATTTAATTCAACCGCAAGACGCTGGTTCTCGAACATGGTATCATAAATTGTTTTGGATAATGGACTGTCCTCTTTGTCTCTTAACTCTGTGAGCTTTGCGATGACATCATCTGGTAATTTTTTTGCTATATGAGCGATGAAATTTGCCATATAGTTGGTAAGCTGTTCTACCTGTTTTTCGTTTGACATAATTCGTTCCTCCTGAAAAATAATATAGATTCTTTTTATAAGTTTTTGGCTGTACTGTGCCGTTCACACAATACCGTCCATTTTTTATCATCAATATCCGCTTATGGAAAAAACGGATATAAGATTGGCAGTAAAATCATGCTGACTACAGTTGCCACAAGGATCAGCGGCACACCTGCTTTTGCGTAATCTTTGAAAGTATATCCTCCGGCTGTCACGACCATCGTGTTTGCCGGCATACCGATTGGTGTTGCATATGCACAGGAACCTCCGATGACACATGCCATAAGCACTGCTCTTGGATCTGCTCCCATCCCCTGTGCAATGGAAACACAGATTGGAGCCATCAGTGCGGTGGTAGCGGTGTTTGACATAAAGTTTGTCAGTACACAGCAGAGCATAAACACTACAAATGTAAGTATATATGGGGATGGGTTCTCACCGAGAACTCCGATCACTGCTTTTGCGATATCCTCTCCTGCTCCGGTTGTCTGCAATGCAGATGCAAGAGAAAGCGTTCCTCCGAAAAGGAAAATTGTTTTCAGATCAATGGATTTCAGCGCATTTTTCTCACTGATCACTCCGGTTAAGATCAATGCCAATGCCCCGATACATCCAGTAATACAAAGCTTGATACCAATCTGATCTTCAAAGATCATTCCAAGTAATGTCAGGATCAGAATGATGAGTGACAATGCTTGTTTCCACTTTGGAACATTGGAAAAATCTTTCTGTTCATCATAGCTGCTGTCTGTTCCGCCTGTTTTGTTCGGCAGTAATTTATATCCGAAAAATGCAAAGTAAATAATCCCACAGACTAAAATCGGAAGTCCGACTTTTGCATATTCAAAAAATCCAAATCCCATGTCCATCTCTTCCATAACGGACTGTGCGATAAGATTACCCGGCGCACCAATCAGGGAAAGGTTACCGCCCATCGCTGCTGCAAATACAAGCGGCATTAAAAGCCTTGATCTTGAATATCCTGACTTTGCTGCAATTCCGATAACTACCGGAATTAAAACTGCTGCTGTTCCTGTGTTGGAAAGCACACCGCTCATCAATCCTACAATAATCATGATCGCAATGATAAGCTGTCTCTCTGTCTTGGCAAAATGTGTAACCACTCCGCCAATCTTATTTGCCATACCTGTTTCAAACAATGCTCCCCCGACAATAAACATTGCCACGAACAAAATGACATTGCTGTCGATAAACCCTGCAAATGCTGTTTTCCAGTCTAACACCCCTGTTACGACAAGACCGACACAGATGATCATGGATGTTACCCCAAGTGGAATCTTTTCCCACACAAACATTACAATGGCAAACAATAAAAATAATAACGTTATTGTTGCTGGACTCATATCATTCCTTCTCCCTTCGTCTTTTTGATATTTGATATGTGATAATGTATCCATTTGTTGATTACACAATATAACAAAAAACCGAAGTCGTCAACTGTTTTTGACAACTTCGGCATTTTCTATAATTTTATATTTTCTTTTTTGTGCATTATTTATCAATAACCTCGATTCCGGTTTTGCACGAAAAATATTTTTTTCACATCACTGATAGTAAGTCAGCATATCGTCCCGGCTTCGCATAATATGTGCGTACATTTCTTTTTTGGCGCGCTCACCATCTCCTGCTGCAATTGCGTCCATGATCCTGCCATGTTCCTCGATGGAAATCTTTGCATACTCTTGTTCCGTCACCATATTTCCCATAGACAACCCATTCCATAGTTCTGCGATCATATTTTCCATCTTTTTATTTCCGGCTGCTGCCCAGATTTCACTGTGAAACTCCCGGTTCTGGCTCGCATACTGACTGTAATCTCCATTTTCCAAAGCAGCTTTGGATTCCTCATAAGAATCTCTGATACCGCTGATATCCACACCTTCTTCTGCTGCAAGCCCGGCACACGCACTCTCCAAAATCGCCCGCAGCTGATAATGTTCCCTGATATAAGTGTCTGTAATCCCTAAAACAATTGCGCCCTTGTTCTGCCGCAGCTTAATCAGTCCATCTCTCGCAAGAATCTGAAATGCTTCTCTTACAGGTGTAATCGAGACATTCAGCTGAGTTGCCACACTGTCTAAAGAAAGGATTTCTCCCTCTTTCATCTTTCTTGACAAAATTGCTTTCCGCAGCTCCGATGCTACCTTTTCCTTAGCAGATGGTATTTTTATCGGTTTCAAACCATTCATTTCTCAAAACCTCTTTCTTTTTTCACATTTTCTGTCAGTAATCTATAATATTCCTCCAGTGCGACTTCCATCACGACGGTATCTTTTCTGCAATATGCACTGTGAACAGTTTCAAGTTTATTCCGTCTGAGCTGTTTCTGCTCCGGATCTTTTCCCATTTCTGTCTCTTCCGATGCAAAACGGATATAACAGTCTGCCGATGTCTCTAAAAGCCTGCGGAAAAGTCCGTTTGTGATCGTTCCATAGACAAATTCATGGAACTTCTCTTCTGCATCTTCGCCCTCTGCTGAGTACACCCATTCAAAGGACATCTCTGCAAGGTCTTTTAATGCTTTCTTTTCCACATTTCCGAACATATCAAATATTTCTTCAATATTTCTTTCCGAAAAATCTGCCACCACAACATGGCGGGTTGCAAGTCGCCTTACAAGTCCCTGCTCCTCTAAAATCTGTAGTGCCTCACGGACCGGCATTCTCGAATAGCCAAGTTTCTCTGACAATTCCTCCTGGCGAAGCGGCTGTCCTGCCTCCATTCTTCCTGATAAAATCTCATTTTGTATTGCTTCTGCGATATAATCGCAGGTACGTTTGTTTTTCATTTCTTTCTCCTTTTAGTACGTTTCATTTGTGCACTGCTCATAGCTTTATATATAATGTATCCAATTTCCCCTTATTTGTAAATAAAAACCTTTTGAAACACAAAAAGGAAGCTGATTTTTCTATAAAAATCAACTTCCCTGCTTTTCTTTTATTTTTCTATCCCTTAATAAAACGGAAACATCAACGGCATTAAAAAAATCGTCATAATCGCAAGAATCACTGCCAGAGGTGTACCGCATTTCAGATAATCTTTCAGCGTATATCCGCCCGGTTCAATGATCATGATCTGGCACGGTGCTGCCATCGGCGTCATGATAGAAATGCAGCTTGCGGTGAGTACACCCACAACGGCTGCTCTCGGATCAATCCCAATTTTCATACAGGCCGATACAACAAGTGGAATGAAAATCGTAAGTGTTGCCAGATTCGACATGATCTGGGTAAGTAAAAATGGAATCAGGAAAAATACCGCCATAATCAGATACGGATTCGTTGTATTTCCAATCAGACTGATCATCCAGTCCGCCACGACATCCCCTGCACCTGTAATTTTGATCGCCTCTGATAAGGTCAACACCCCTGCAAATAAAAAGATTGTCGGCTGATGAATGGAATCCAATGCCTCTTTTTCGTTTAAAATTCCACTTAATACTAGCAAAACAGCGCCAATGCATGCAACAATATACATCGGGATTCCGATTACACTTTCAAAAAGCATTGCGAGAATTGTAACCACAATGATGATAATTGCAATCTTTTCCTTTATCGGACTTAATTTTGCAGACTTTCTTCCTGTATGCCCGCCATCTACAAATGTGTTGTTATCAATATCTGGCATTAACTTATATCCAACAAACGTCATATATAAAATTGACACCACAAGCAATGGGATTCTTGCAATTGTAAAATCCCAGATATAAAGCTCATTTGGTGCTCCTGCCTTTGCCATAATATCAATCCATGTGATATTGCTCGCCCCCTGTCCCAAAAAGGTCATCGAAGTTGCAATATTGGCACAGGCCATCGCAGGATACAACAGTTTGCTTCTGCTTGTGCCAATCTCATTTGCGATTCCAACCAGAAGTGAGATCATGATCGCAGCCGTCGCTGTCGCGCTTGTGATACTTGCAAGCAGCGATGAGGCAATACATGCCAGAAAAATCAGCATTTTCGGATTATCCTTGTAGCGGACAACCAGCTGCTCCGCCTTATCGATCAGACTTGTTTTCGTAAGTCCTGCTCCAATGACAAACATTGCCACAAACATGACCACATTTGTGTTGATAAATCCACTGAATGCCTCCGCAGGTTCCATCACTCCTGTCATGATGAGCGATAGCATAATTCCGGCTGAAATCACGGAAAACGGAATTTTTCCTGTGATAAAAGCAACGATCGTAAGCACTAAAATAAGTAACGTAATTTCTAACGGTGTCATCTGTTCCTCCAACTTTTCTTGAGTATGATAATTTTTTAACAAGTATAACTATCATATGTCAGAAGTGCCAGAAAGTACAGTTCCTTATTTTCACATAATATGTCCTTCAACTACATATTATTATTTCCAGTATATGCTGCTACCGGATTGCTTCACAGATAATCTCATACAGCTTTTCCATCTCCGTTTTTAATACGGTATCTTTCATACAAATCAGGTCAATTTCAATCTGAATCGGTGCATCTCCGATTGATAAAGGTACAATTTCTTTTGAAAACGGGTTATTAAAAATCATATGATCCAACGTGATCATAATTGCTTCATGGTACGCCACACAGGACAATCCCGTTCTTGTCCCACTGATCTGATATACAACATTAGGTTTTAAATGGTAATGTCCATAAATTTCATCTGCGTGCTGCCGAAACGGTGACCCCGGTAAAAGCATGACATTTTCCTCTTTTTCACACGCTTTAAGGTCAACCCATGGATACTGAAATCCTTCCTTCGCCACCGCCAGCGTTGCCAGATGATGATTTTTACCGACTGCCATGACAAACTCACACATTTTAACCGGGCGGTATTCCAGATCAGCATCCTTCTGGTCAATTGTTGCCAGCACCACATCCACCTGCTGTTTTTTCAACAGCTCCATCAGCTCTCCTGTTGAATACTCCTGTAAAATAATTTTTACTGCCGGAAAACTCTCCTGAAACTTTGGAATGATATCTTTTAAAACAAGATCCGAAAAAGAAGGCTGCACACCGATACGTATCATGCCGTGGCTCATACTGGAAAACCGCTCCATCTGAATTGTGATCTCTTTCTGGATTGTTTCGATCTCCTTACATCTGCCCACATAATACTCGCCTGCCGCCGTCAGCACAAAACGTTTCCCGATCCTGTGAAATAACTGCACATTCAGTTCTTCCTCCCTCGCCTGGACAAACTTACTCAACGCAGAAGGTGTAATATAAAGATTATTCGCTGCTTTCGTAATCCCTCCACATTTTGCAACTTCCAAAATATACTGCACATTCTTATCCATCCAGATATCCTCCCTCTTTTCAGGTTTCCAAAACTTCTCCCGGTAACAATTCGTTGATGCAATGAATGAAATAGAAAAAAAACCTACCACAGTTTCATATGGTAGATTCTTTTCATTACACTACGAAGTCGTACATTTTATGTACTCTGCAAAAGGGTTGTATGAATATGTTTCTAGGAGAAGAATAACATATACAATTGGGTAATCTCAAAAGCGTATGCCATGGCACTGGCATCTCTTTCTCTATTATACTAACGTATAATTTGCGAGAAGTAAAGTTTATATTTTTCAACATTTATGTCGTATAACTACATATTTTCAAAAATGCTCTTTGAGGATATTTCATTGCAAAAAAGAACTGCAGACATCTGTCCACAGTCCTCTTTCTGCCATCGCATTTATTTAGCTGTTTGGATATTTATTGATCATACGCTCGATCAATTCTACTGACTCTTCAATACCGTAGCTTGCACTGTTGATGCATAAATCATAGTTAACGGCATCTCCCCACTTCTTACCGGTATAATCAAAATAATATTTTGCATGCCTTGCATCTAATTTTACCAGAAGGTGCGCTGCCTGCTTATAATTTAAATTGTGCAGTACCATCATACGATGTACCCGCTGCTCAAAAGAAGCTGTTATGAAAATACTGATATGTGGGATTCTGTGATTTGTGAGTACTACATCCGCACATCTTCCCATAACAATAAAGTCTTCCTTCTTTGCCATCTCGCAGATCAAGTCACTCTGATTAAAGAAAATAGCATCCTGCACCGGAAGTCCATGGTATTTTCTGAAATTCTTGAAAAACTTTCCAATACCTGTTTTTTTTGCAATCTTTCCTTTGAGTTCTTCTACATAATTGCTATGATCTTCAATATCTTCTTTCTCTGCATCCATTTTTTTCAAAACCTGATCAAAAATTTCTGCATCATAGTAATTGATCTTCAACTTGTCTGCCAGCGCAAAACCGATATCGGTTCCGGCGCTTCCATGTGTACGTCCAATACAGATGATCAAATGATCATCCGGTGAAAACTTCTGTCTTAAATTGGAAGTATTCAAAGCCGCAAGATTTTCATTGATAATATCAACGCTTCCAAAACTGTCCGGAATCGCTGCTATTTTTTTCAAAATCTCATTGTACTGTGTCATCATTCTGTGATGATCTTCTTTATTCTTAATAGTTCTCGCCATATTGCCGATCAATGCAATATCGCTTCGGATCTCATGCCCCTGTGGTCTTGTGATCAGAAGTCTGGTGATCTCTTCAACGCAGGTTGCCTCATCTCCGGTAAAAGTTCTACCAAGAGAAGAACCTACACACTCATATACCTCTTTATCTAACTGATAGATCTGCTTTGCGATCTCGTAACAATTCTCTCTATTTTTTTCCATGACTCATCATACCTTTCTATCACTGCAATTTTATAAGAAGAATACCAGCATATCAATAAAGAATACAGGTACTAAAATACACAGTGACCAGCCCATATATCCGAAGAAGGATGGCATACGGATACCGTTTTCATCAGAAATAGATTTTACCATAAAGTTTGGCGCATTTCCAATGTAAGTGTTAGCTCCCATAAATACCGCACCACAGGAAATTGCCGTAAGGATCTTTACAGAGATGGTACCAACTGTAGTAACAATACCTGATGTGAATCCAAGTGTTCCTGCTGTTGTGAGGAATACCAGATAGGTTGGTGTGTTATCCAAAAAGCTGGAAAGGAATCCGGTTGCCCAGAACATCTGGTATGGCTCGGTAATTCCAAGGTTAGGTCCCATTGTTTTAAGTAATGCAAGCGCCGGCTGCATTGTGATAAAAATGCCGATAAATAATATTGCAACTTCCTGGATCGCACCCCACGTAAAGTGGTTCTGGGTACGTATCTTCTCGTTTGTTGTCTTGAATGACAGCAGTGCAGCTAAAAGAATAATTGCAATTTCAATCATTGCCGGGAATGTCAATTTCACAGATTTATAAATTGTAATTCCAAGTACGTTTCCGGCTGCATCCTGGAACATTGGCAGACTTGGAAGCGTACCGCTTAAAATAACAGCCACAACGATCGCTACAAGGAAAACTATATTATGTAAACCTTCTACTTTGATATCTACACCCGGTTTGCTGATATCCGGACGTAAACCATTCGCAATATCCTTGCGATACTGTTTCTTATCAATTAAGTAGAAAATGATCAATAATAAAATCATATTGAAAATTAAAATCGGGAACAAGTGTAAGCTCCAGAAGAATGGAACACCACGCATAAATCCCATTAAAAGTGGTGGATCGCCGATAGGTGTCAGACATCCACCCATATTGGAGATCATGAAAATAAAAAATATCATGATCTGTGCTTTGTTTTTTCTCCATGAATTCATCTTGATCATCGGGCGGACAAGCAGCATACTTGCACCGGTTGTACCGATACAGCTCGATAATAAAGTTCCGAATGCTAAAAATAAAGCATTCACAGCAGGAGAACCTGCAAGGTTACCCTCCAGCGTAATATTTCCGGATACACAGAACAGACCGAATAATAAAACGATAAAGGTCAGATAATCATTCACGATACACTCTAACACTGTTTCGGTCGTCTCTCCTGCGCCGTTTAACACGATAGACGGGATAATAAAAAGCAATGACCACACGATCACTGCCAAAGCCTGATGTTTTTCCCACCACTCAGGCTTTACCAATGGCATTACCGCAATGCAGAGCAATAAACCTGCAAACGGAATGCAAAGTAATAAACTGTTCATGTTTTGCACCTCTTCTTTTTTACATATTCAAATTCAAACCCATGTCAATATTATCAGATTTTCCAGAATTTTCAACTTTTTTCTAACTAAAATCCGGTCAAGAACTACATATAAGTAAAACTGTATTTTTTTCTGCTACAAAATGACGGTCGTGTGATATCGATATCTGATGGTTTCCATGCAAAAAGTGGACACTTGTTTGTTCTATTTTAAAAATTGCACAAAAAAGATCGTTACAAAGCTCCTCTGCAACGATCTTTTCAGCAATTTTACCATAAATCTGCCAACTCATAAATCAGCTTTTCTGTTTTTTCCCATCCAAGACAAGGATCTGTAATGGATTTTCCATAGCAGTGTTCGCCAACTTTCTGGGCACCATCCTCAATATAACTCTCGATCATAAGTCCTTTTACCAGATTATGAATCTCTTTTGACACTTTACAACTATGTAATACATCTTTGCTGATACGAATCTGTTCCATAAACTGTTTTCCTGAGTTAGAATGATTGGTATCCACGATGACCGCCGGATTTGCGAGGGTTGTCTGCTGTGATGCGTTGACATCTTCATAATGTTCTAATAAATTCTGCAGATCTTCATAATGATAATTTGGAATATTGCGTCCAAACTTGTCCACATATCCGCGTAAAATAGCGTGTGCATATGGATTTCCGGTTGTTGTCACTTCCCAGCCCCGGTATAAAAACGTATGTCCGTGCTGTGCAGCGATCATGGAATTCATCATAACAGAAATATCCCCGCCTGTCGGATTCTTCATTCCGACCGGAATCCCAACTCCACTTGCAGTCAGACGATGCTGCTGGTCTTCTACGGAACGTGCACCTACTGCCACATAAGACAACAAATCAGACAAATATCTGTGATTCTCCGGGTAGAGCATTTCATCTGCACAGGTAAATCTGGTTTCTTTTACCGCTCTCGTATGCAGTTCCCGGATTGCAATGATTCCTTTTAACATATCCTCTTTTTTCTCCGGATCCGGCTGATGCAGCATTCCTTTATATCCAACGCCGATCGTTCTCGGCTTATTGGTATAAATACGGGGAATTATAAAAATTTTATCTTTCACTTTTTCCTGAACCGTTCTCAATCTGGATATATAGTCAATAACAGCATCTTCATTATCTGCGGAGCAGGGACCGATCACTAAAATCAGCCTGTCATCTTTTCCCTCAAAAATATTGCGTATCTCTTCATCTCTCTGGGCTTTCACTGCCACAACTTCTGTACTTACCGGAAACTGCTCTTTCAACTCCTGTGGTGTTGGCAGTTTCCGCAAAAATTCCATCTCCATTTCCATTGGTACATCCTCCATGTGTAACTCCAAGCCTGCATAAAAACTTCTCTTTGTCTGTATCTATCGTCATACACTCTGTGCTATCTACATCTTATGCAGTTTTATTTTCGTACTTCAACGCATTGAAGTATTCTTTTTTTATCATAATAGTTTCACAGGAATCCGTCAAGTGCTAATTCTTGTTTATTACTGGTTTTCATTATTTTCTACTGAGTTTTTCAAATCCTCTGCCAGTAAATAAATATTTTCCAGCACTTTTTTACAATTGGACATCTTCTCCACTGTAATGTCTGCCGTGCGGAGACCCTCGGTGGAAGAAGCTGCTACCTCCTCACCTGTTGCAGACAAATGCGTGATGTTATCTGAGATCACTCCTGTCGCATCCAGTATTTTTTGAATACTCTGTTCTGCAACATCGATATTTCCCATTAAAACTTCCACTGCATTACCAACATCATTAAATTTATCTCTGGTATCATCGATCAGTTGATTCTGCTTCTCTACAGATTCTGCCGCTGTCATGATGCTGTCATTCGCACGTTTTGTATCTTCATTCAATTTCTGGATGATCTCTGTAATATTTGCAGAAGCATCCTTCGTCTGCTCTGAAAGCTGACGGATTTCATCTGCCACGACTGCGAAACCTTTTCCGGCTTCACCGGCTCTTGCTGCTTCAATAGACGCATTCAGGGCAAGCAGATTGGTCTGATTTGAAATGTTAATGATGGAATCGACAAATGTTTTTACTTCCTCCACTTTATCGGTCAGGCTTCTGATCACATCCACCGTCACCTGACTCGCATCTGCAACGTTCACGGCCTGTTCCTTCAATTCACTGACAACACCGGCACCTTCTTTCACATTGTCATTCGTCTTATGTGATGCCTCGATCATTTCTTTGATGCCCTGCTCTGCCTGATCGGTATTCCCCTGAATATCAGAACACATAACCGCCTGTTTCTGGATTGCTTCCGCTGTGCTTTCTGTGCTGTCTGCAATTTCCTGAATGGAACTGTGACTCACATTAATGGATTCCTGCAGACCGTCAAGCATATCCATTGCCTCTCCAAAATGCTTGGAAATATTCTCTGCAACGATGATCATCTTTTTATTACTATCCTTCTGGATATCCGATGCATTTTGAATTTCTGCAAGATTTTCTTTAAAGAAACACTCGAGCAGATGCTCTGCACTATTGCAGGCATATGCGGTCAGCAATAATACAAACAGCCCAATCACATTATTCTGCAGATCTGATCCGTCACCCAGAAAGCATCTGACTAAATGAACTACAATGGAAACCAGCGCAATACCATTTGTCACCATCACAATTTTCTTGTCCAGATAAACCATTGCAACGATCAGTAGCGGCAGACCATATGTCCATGTTCCAACGGTTGTGTTCAATTGGACAATCACGAAATAACCTATCATCATCGACAGTGTCATGATTACCGCACATGTGCGTGTTGTTCTTTTACCAAGATATGCTACAACCGAGATAACGATAACTGCTGCCGCCGTGACTGCCTCCATCACAATCTTTGCCGCATGTCCGCCCTGACTGACGCCCAATGCTAACATAAGGGTAACTGCTATGTATCCAAAAACAACCACTATTGCAAGCAGTACTCTTTTATTCGCTCTGGAATATTGTTCTTCATTCATATAACTTCCTCTTTTCTAGTTAAAGTGTGTTTTTTCGTGCTGTGTCCTATTATACTACAATGTATTTTTTTTATCTACATTTTTTGTATGTTTTGCATAATTTTGAAATAATTATACGTAAACAAATCAGTATTTTGACAATTAAATATTGTTTAGATCCAATTACAATTCCTGCTTTTTTTCACGCAAAAATAGCGGTAAACCATGAAGTTACTGGCTTAACCGCTATTTTAAACCGATGAGACATCGGGGATTCGAACCCCGGACAACTTGATTAAAAGTCAAGTGCTCTACCAACTGAG
>OGMN01001300.1_pt1 | contig 19605 bp, 33 predicted proteins | sample 1573211 | NCBI WGS metagenome assembly OGMN01 (sample SAMEA2581876, study PRJEB24529) | metagenome | biome: Human gut stool | place: China | collected 2011
GAGAAGCACCTGCACGTTATCTGTGTTAATTAACCTGAATGCGGAGCTTGTGTCCATGGCGGCATAAGTATCTGAGTTTGGGCTGTATCATAGAAACGAAGTTCCCGTCTTCTAAAGAGACTACGTGTACAAAAGTACATTTACGGGAAACACGCGCCTTTAGTCGTGTGAGGCTTCACTGTTATGCTTACGAAGATATGGCATCATATACTTTCAAAAAGTTTTTTGATCCTGCGGAAATCGAGAATGAATGGGATCTTCAGTTGCAGGAAAAACTACTGAAACAGATTAATTGGTTAATTGACGAGAAAATTATTGAAATTCCAAGGAAAGAACGAAAAAAGCGTTGCAAGTAGCAGCGCTTTTTCTATATGTGTGCACAAAATCTGTCATATTAAATATAGAAAAAAGTAAAGGATAGAAAAACATGCACATTAAGAAGATATCTAAAAACAAGGAACCGTTCATAAAAATAACCTTTCGTTCTATGAAAGAATTAAAAGGATATCGTGATGGGATCCGTAATACCTGTAACACAGTAACTAAAAGTGGAAATATCTGCATATCAGCGGAAACTTTATTAAATGCATCTGATATTCTTAAAAAGCCGGCTAATTGTAATAAGGAAACGGGCGAGTCGTTTATAATATTATCAGCAGATGAAGTATCGCGAATGCTGCCGTTATTTTTCTGTATGACATCATATATATCAGATGTAACAAAAGAAAGAAATAAAAGCCCTAAAATTATCTAAAATGGAAGGAGTTAAATTAATATGTTTTTCTTCAAAAAGAAAGATCCGCCGCCGACATTAGAATCAGAAATCAAAAAAATTGTTAGATACATTAACGAAAATAGAAAAAATTACAAGCAAATGGAGGAATTAAGATGCAACCTAAAAAGAAAAATATTTTTTCGATGTACCGTGTATTATTTTTGGCGGTAACCTTACCACTTATTGTGGTTTTGATCAATGTAACAAATGTCTCAACAAGAGCCACATCAAGGGAAATTAAAAACCTTGCAAAGAATTATATGCTTTCCACTGTAAAACAGTGTGGAAGAAATATAGATTCAGCTATATTCAAAGGGACCGATCAGACGCTATCATATGATACATTAGCTGCAGAGGCTCCCGCTTATACAATCACAGATGTACCTTCCTCATATCTGTATATTGTTGATGGACATACCGCAGAAATGCTTTATCATCCAACAATAGAAAAGGTAGGGAAAGCTGTAGAAAATGAAGCAGTAAAAACATTAATTTCTCAAATTAAGAACGGAAAACATCCAGAACCAGATATTATTGAGTATGAATTTAACGGAACTCTTAAATATGCTGCTTATTGGGTAGGAATTAATGAGGAATATATAGCAGTAATCACGGCAGATGAATCAGATGTCTTAAGTGGAATCAGTAAAATCACACAGAATTCAATGATGGTATATGCTTCTTCAGTAATCTTTTGGATTATTATTGCTTTATTCTCTGCCAGAACTATCTGCAAACCGTTACGTAAAATAGTAGATATACTTGCGGATTTTGCAAAAGGAGATTTTACTGCAGATATAAAGATTCATTCTATTCTAAAAGAAACGAATCAGCTTATTGGTGCAGCAATAAATCTAAAAGAAAATATGTCCGCAAGTATTTCAAATGTAGATAATTCTGCTAAGAATCTATTACGGGATACGGATCGGGTGAATGATGCAATCAATTTATGTAACAGCGCTGCTGAGAATGTAAATATTGCTGTAAATGAAATATCTAACGGAGCCATGGATCTGGCTAATCATGCACAGAATATCAATACACAGATGGTGTCTGTTGGCGAAACAATTTCTGCAACAAATGATCTGGTTATTAGTGTTGAAGCAGCGTCTGATCAGATTAAAACGATTTCCGATACAACCATGGATACATTGGAATCTTTATTGAATGCAAATAAAGTAACGAATACGGCAGCTGAAGAAGTAGCTGGCAGCGTTATGGAAACCAATTCCGCTGTTCAAAAGATTAGCGAGGCAGCTACAATCATTGCATCTATTGCGGAACAGACCAATTTGCTTTCCCTGAATGCATCCATTGAAGCAGCAAGAGCGGGAGAATCCGGCAGGGGGTTCGCAGTAGTGGCAGGAGAAATTAAAAATCTGGCAGAGCAATCGAACGGATCCGCAAAGGAAATTAAAGAAATCATAGAAAATATCATTGCTATTTCCGAACGGAGCACAGCTTCCGCAGGAGCAATCAAAGATGCCGTCTCCAAAGAAAAAAATGTTCTCAAAGATATGCACATTGATTTTGAAAAGGTCGTAAAGAGTATTAATGATGTATCCGCGGAAATCAATGAAATTGCTTCTAAAATGAATGAAATCAACACCAGTAAAGAGACAATCATGGAAAGCACAGAATCTTTGTCTGCTATTTCCGAAGAAAACGCCGCATCCACGGAAGAAACAACGGCAACAATCACTGAGATGACAGCACAGATTTCCGCTATTGATGAACAGATGCGGGATGTTAAAGAGATAGTCAATAAATTAAATGATGTCGTCGGCGTATTTGCGGTATAACATTCAAAAATCGAAAAATATTTGATAGAAACGAAGTTCCCGTCTCCTAAAGAGACTACGTGTACGAAAGTGCATTTATGGGAAGCACGCGCCTTTAGTTGTGTGAGGCTTCACGAAGATCAGTGTAGAATTCTTCGTGGCTGGCATTTGTAAAATATAGCAAAAATTTTTGTGCAGAAGTTTGCATTATAAATTAATCTGTATTATAATGCAATTAACGGTAGATGAAGGCCCACAGAGGGAGTACACCGTACAAGACCCCACAGAGGGGCAGTTAAATATCCCGGGTACTTTATGTATTCGGGATATTTTTATTATATCTTTTCTGTCATAATATAGATAAATAGATAACAGGAGGAATAAAGATGAAAGAATACCGCATCAGTAATGAGTTGCGAAATTATATTTTCCTTGTTCTTAAGAGACAGGGCATTCCTTATAAAACAAAACGAGACGAATCCGGACAGCAGTATGTAGTTGTTCCCATGAGCGGCGAGAGATTTCACAAAGTCGTTCTTCGGGCCCGCTGCGAAAAGCTGACTCAGGAAACAGGAATGTGCCATCTTACTAAAGAGGAAGCAAATGATCCGCTTTTTGTTCAGGCAATAATGCCGGACGGAGGAGCTTTTGTTGTATTAGGAAAATAGAAAATTTCAATTTATAGGCTGATGCGATTATGCATCAGCCTTTTTTGTTGCCCACAGAGGGTAGAAAGGACATACGATGTATAATATCGAAAAAGAAATTCAGGAAATACTTGACCCATTGATTTTTAATGCATCTCACGAATTGAAAGGACATTGTTTATTTGAGCATGTTATTTCGGACCGAGACTTGTTATTAAAACTCAAATGGATGAGAAAAGCACAGAGTAACGAAATTGTTTTAGCAAGCAGATTCTTTTCGGCAGAGCAGGCAAGAAAAGCCATCTATATGCTTCTTAAGAAAAACAAAATGGCAATAGAACAGTGGAGAAAAACATTGGATGTTCCATATTTGGAGATACAAGGTAATTTTCGAGAAGCTGTTGGAGAAGGTATCGCAAAGAATACAGATTTTAGCAATAAAATTCCATTACATAGACTCAGAGTGGTTTTGGTAAAAGGAGATAGTATTGGCCGCGCGTTTTATATTAAAACGGCATATCCCACAAATTCTATTACCGACAATGATGTGATTTATGAAGCCATGGATAATTGGAAGAAAAAGTAAACAAAATTAAAAAGGTCGCGGAAATCGTGACCTTTTTTCTTGCATAATAATTGTATCAAAGATAGATGGAGGAACATAGTATGGATAAATATAAAATTATTAACACATGTCTTGTAGCAATTATTGTTGTTGAAACTGCAATTATTTTCAGTCCGGTGTTAACAAAAGGAATCGAATTTATTTTAAGGGTGAATTAATAAGCAGAGGAAGTGATATATGTCATACAATGCATGGGTAGAAGGATATGTAAGGGCAATACAGAGCCCGGCAAATCGTTACAATCCGCATATTTCAATATGTGAAAGATTTTTATAAAAGAGCTTTTGAAAGAAATTTTGAGCAGGTAGTTAATATGGCTGAATTGTGGACTAATACAAATTCAGGAGGAAATAAATGAACAAAACACGAAGAAAGAGAATCGACGAAATTATTCTTCAGGCAGAAGCGTTGCAGCTTAGCGTCGATGAATTGAAAGAGGAAATTGAGGCTATCAAGGATGAGGAAGAAGAGTACATGGATAATATTCCGGAAAATCTTCAGGGATCCGAGAAATATGCCGCTGCGGAAGAAGCAGTAAATAATCTTGAAGAGGCTATCGATTGGCTGGAAGAAATTTGCACAGATGAACTTACTGGCCTGTTAAGCGAAGCAAAAGTAGAAAATTAGTATATATGGAGGTTTAGATCATGACCAAAATTAATAAAAATGTAGCTATTGTTGTTATTGCAGTACTTAGTTTAATTATCAGTGTATGGGTAATGAGCAGCATTAATGCAGCATTTGGAACCAGTGTAACTACTGCATATGTATTTATCGCCTGGATGATGGTGAATGCGGGACTCATTGGATATGATAAAGTTGTCGGTTTGCAGTAAAATATAATTATAATCAGCAATGTCTGACAGCTCTGCACAGTCTAAAGACTGGCAGGTTCCAAATACTTAACAGCATCACTTAACGACTCTTACATGAATCCGGTTTTCTGATCATTATGATCAGGGGACCGGATTTCTTTATGCAGAACCATGTCTGTTATAGCTGTGGTACACTGACTGGATTTTCGCCGCAAACACTCCGATGAGTGCTTTACGCGGCCGGATCCTGTCGAACCCGTTTGTATGATCAACAGTTGCATTTATAGCGTTCGTAGCTCCGGAGACCGAAGCTCGAAGGATATTTCTTATTCTCTGCAAGAAATATATCCATGCAGGCATCATGTGTTATCAGGAACATAGGGAAGGTGTCGATACATTTCTGTCTGTCGGCAGCCGTACCGGTATCGTTGCTGTTCTTTAGCAGGAACGCCGAATACAGATCTCTCTGTACGTAGTGACTGCCAATGAAACTTCCCCGGCAGGAAAGCTTCTTCCGGACGTAGTCATCCGTTACATGATTGTACTGGCTGGCACGGAAGCTTACGGTATCGATCTTAATTAACTCTCCGCCGCTAGAAGCAAGCCGGCTTTCCAGAATTTTTAGGAATGCCGCAGGTGCGTGGTTGCCTATGGACTTTCCGAACCGCTTCCTGCTCCGGAACCGGCCATCGGCTTTCTTCGTGGCAGACTTCGATCTCCGTGCAAGACCATGGAAAAACATCTTTTCCACGTACACGGTATCTGCCTTCGAGGCAATTTCATTCGCAAGCCGGTGGTGGCTGGCATTTACCGCATCGGCATTCCGGCGCTCCAGAGACTTCTTACGAAACTGAAGTCTCTTGTAATGCTTCGAACGGATCCATTTCTGTGCACCCTTACGGACAGTGCCATCTGGAAGGAAGTTGCCGGGATTCGTGGCACACATGCTCCGGTCCATGGCTCTCTGTATCCGCCTGATCTGCGAGGAACAGTCTTTTGCATCGGAACCGAGCACTGTCAACAGACAGGAATCCTCGGTCACGACAGCCGCCGTGGAAGTTCCGATATCCAGCCCGGCAGTCCCGTGACCAGCCGAATGCTTCACCGGAGGTCTTCCTTCCAGGATCAGCTGTAAATAGTAGTGGTATTTCGTACCCATAGGTTTCCTCCGAATACGGCAGTACTTTACGCGGGATCTTAAAGCCTCCCGGTCATAATCCGTCCGGATCTGCGGCTGGATCACCTGCCAATGCCAATGAAGCCGGCCGTCCTTAAACCGCATGCCAGAAGTATTGGATTTGCCTTCCAGGGAATCAAAATCATCGTATTTCCTGAAATGAATACATTTTCCATTATCAAACAGATACTTCTCTACAGAACGCCATACGGAAGAAGCAATCTTCTGGGCTGTCATGGAATCAATGTACTTCTGATACCGGTGCTGCTGCACGGAAATATACGCATGCAGCTGGTATTCACTGAGCCCATAACCTCGGCGGATATCGGCAAGCCCCTGATTGATGCGGTTCTTATCTTTCTTGGAAAGATTATCTTTTCTGCGGGTTGCAAGTAGTTCACGATACTCCGGATCAAGTATCAACTTCCGAAGCTGTTTCCTGCAGTGTCGCACAAGGACGTTATAGATCTGCTGTCCACACCAGAAAACATGCGCAAGCCACTGATCCTGCTCAGGAGAAGTATTCAGTTTTAATGTCAAAACGTATGATTCCGTCAATTACTTTCCTTTCTGGGATTCAATATACTGCTTTACGGTTTCAAGAGATACGCTGCCGACCGTGGCAATAAATGCGCTTCGCGTCCATAGGCACGGAATGCGTTTTCTGATGGATGGAAATTCTCGGATCAGTTTATAGGAACTGTCTCTTTTAAGATCCGTGACACATTGCATAATGCCGTAGCGTGGATTACAGCTGATCAGTAGATGGACATGGTCCGGCATAACTTCCATTTCCATAATTTCAAACTGGTGGGATTTAGCAGTTTCGAGAAATATTTCTTTTGTGCGCACATCAATGCCATCTACAAATATCTTGCGACGGTATTTGGGACAAAAGATTACATGGTATCTGCATAGATAAACTAAATGTTCTGATGTATTATATTCGTTTTTCATAATAGAATTATAGCATATTTTCTATTGTTTTGCAATAAAAAAGAAAAACGCATTCATCATCACAGTCTAAAGACGGGAGGCTTTCTGCTATGGTACTTGTAAAGGAGAAAATGAAAGCTTCCGGTATTATGCCGGAAACTTTTTATATTTATAATCTGTCATATTAAATATATCAATGAAGAAAGAAGGAGAAAATATGCTTATAGGAATTACAGAAAGAGGAGATGCCGGAGTCGATTTTTCTTGGGAAGATCCCATCAGAAATCACGAAGTCGATGCTGCTGTTCTTATCACAAAATGTATTACACAAAAATTCTTGGAAAAAGTACTGAAACTTCATCAGGAAGGTTATAAAATTATCGTCCATGCTACATGTACGGGATATGGTGGTACGGAACTGGAACCTAATGTTCCTAATTTTACGACCCAGCTCACAATGATAAAAATGTTGCTCGATGACGGATTCCCAGCAGAACAAATTGTTCTTCGCATTGATCCTATTTTTCCAACAGTTAATGGTATGCGGGCGGTCCGCTGTGTATTATTTGGAAGAGATCCAAGAATCCAAAGATGCAGAATCTCAATTTTAGATGAGTATCCTCATGTAAAAGAACGTTTTCGTAACCATGGATGGACACCCATTTATGGAAATTCATTTCAGGCAAGTGATGAACAATTAAAATATGTAGCGGAACAATTAAAAGAATGTGAGGAATTATTTGGCTTTAAGGGACTCATTTTTGAGACATGCGCAGAATCAAAACTTACAAAAATCGCAAAAGAAATCGGGTGTGGTTCATTTATAGAAGAAAGAGGCTGCATATCCGAAAAAGATTTGGAAATTCTAGGTTTTGACAAAACTCTGATTCAGGATATGAAAGAAAATCCACAGAATCGAAAAGGATGCCATTGTTTGGCTTGCAAAAAAGAATTGTTGTCTTATAAACATCCGTGCTCAAATGGGTGTGTGTATTGCTACTGGAAAAATTAGATTGAAACTCCCGGATATTACACCGGGAGTTTTATAATTAATAATCTGACATATTAATATTATCAAAGAAAAAAGGAGAGAATTAATATGGAAAAGCAAAGATATGTTAAGACAAATATAGGAGATATTCCTTTAGAGGACTATCTTGATATTGAAAGCAGGAAATATGGTTTCGAAGACTATGCAGATTTAAAAAGTAACGGATTGAGCCTTGAAATGCCGGAAACATTTATAAAATAAATGGAGATTAATTATGAAAACAAGAAAAGAACTTTTTGAAAAGCTTAGGAAAATAAAAGAAACAGATCGTGTTTTACTGCTTACACATGATGACATGGACGGAGCCGGAGCTGAAATTGTATTAAAAGCATTGCTTCCAGAAGGGCAGGTGTCTGTTAGGCACTTTGATTATATGGAATATTGTAATTTTAAGCTTGATGTATATTCCAGAAATGTTTTGCATCAGATTGCATGTTTTATTTCTGCGTATGATACAAGAGATTGGAAAACGTGTTTAAGTGGAAAGCAAATATTCAATGACTATAATTTACTATTTTCTGCATACGGTAACGATGAATTCGTTAAAAGTATGCTGAGCAAAATTGCAGATTATCGTAGTAATGAATGGAATGATTTTGATAAGAGGCTTCTTGCAATTGAAAAAAAGAAAAGAGCCGAACATGTAAGGCGTATAGCGACCAATATACGCTTTGGTTTTTGGGATATTCCGTATAATACTTCTGAGATAAAAGAATATAGCATTGCATATATTGAAGAGTCTAAATATATTTTCGATATCTTCGATTACATGAGAGAAACTTATCCAGAAATTGATTTGTTTATTATCAATTATGGAACCGGTATTTCTATCCGTAGTGATAAGGAAAATATTAACGTAGGCAAGATTGTAAAAACATTTGGTGGAGGCGGCCATAAAGGCTCCGGCGGGTTTAAACTCTCAAAAGAAAAAATCCAGGATTGCATTGAGGAAAGCACAGGAACAAAATTCTTTTTTCAGAATTAGTGTGTTTTTTGAAAAAATATGTCATATTAATAATGAAATAGTACTCTATTTCTAATTCCCCCAACAACATTTGTACTCGAAAACGGCGTTGTTTTTTAGCAGCGTCGTTTTTGCTTATAATAAATTTAAAACGATTTTCTGTCATAATATTTTTATATAAATGAGAATAGGAGAAAAATATGGAAATGCTTAACAAGTTTAAATTACACGATAAAGTATTTGTATCCAATCTGGATCTGGAATATAAAAAGAAATTCGGTCGTCAGCGTTATCATAAAAGTTTCTTCGGTGAAGTAACTGAATTGTTAACGAAAAAGGGAATTGTTTACGCAACTGTAAAATTTCCTGGAACACCCAATGGTGTAGAGCAGGAATGGGTTTATACGGAAAGTGAGCTTTCTTTGGCTTCTGATTTGGATAATATGACATTGAAGGAAGTTAAGGAAAAGTACGGGGTAGATATATTTGCAGAACTCTAATATGTATAATATTGCAAATACTTTATATCTGCCTTTTGTCGAAAGAATGCGATATAATACTTCGGTTAATCCGTTAAATAAAGATGTTATAATCCAGAAAACAAACAACGGATATGATGCAGAAATCAAAAATTTGGATCTCAGCTTTCTTAATAATTTATGATATAATCCGTCGTCTCCATGTGTAACGGCGGATTTCTTTTGTCATTTTCTGACATATTAAAAATATCAAAAGATAAGCGGAGAAAGGAGATAAGTTATGCTATCTGATTACAGGATTTTACAAAGAATTGGAAGAGCGGAATCAACCGGCGAACATTACGTGAACCGCTTAGGTCATAGCAAACAAAAGACAGTCTATCGAGAATATCTCATAACGTCAATTGGACAGCTAACAAAAGATGAATGGTTTCAAAAAGCTTATGCCGAAATGGTCAAAGAAAATAAGATGGATTTATATAATAGAATAGTTGATCATTGTTGGAATAATTGTGCATGGCTGCATAACGATAAGGATATTAAGTTTCATGCATTAGAGTGTCTGGTTAATGAGGCATATAAGGCTTGGAACATGGAGGTAAATGATGAAGAATCTTAATTAAGGAAGACCAATATTATATTGGGTGTCTTTATTAATGAAAGGAGTAAATAATGTATCCAGGAATTACAAAATTGGCTGAGTTAATTGTGCTTACTGCAAAAAATGTTTCTGAAAAATCATGGTGTATACAGACAAATATAGGTCCAATTCTCGGCATTGAAGAAACAGACGAATTTTGTGGCGAAATCAATGTGTTGGATGATATTGGTTATCGATATATTGTATTAGGAAATACGAAAAGTAATCTTACTATTATAAGGGACCGAAAAACGAAAAAAGAAGATCATATGTGTTATATGTTTCTGTATTGGGAAAATTGCAAATATCAAGATAATCAGGAAATATGGAAATATAAATGCTTTCCAGAACAAGCAGAAATAGCAAATCGGTTGCAAAAAGTTTATGAATGTGTGCCTCTTATCCCTTTAAACAAACATAATAGTGATAGCGATGAATTCTGGTATGAAAACAGAAATCAAAAATCGCTCGAATATTTATCAAAAGTAGTCAAAAAATATGCCGATGTTATTGCGGCCGATGAAAGATCAGCAGAAGAAATATTTGCGGATAGGCCATATTAGTATATAGTTGTAAATATTTGTGGCAGCTAATTTATAGGAGGATTTAATGAATATTCAAAATATTTCTAAAACAGATAAAAAAGTTGTAGTTGAGTTAAATTCCGATGATCTTATCAATATTTGCAATGCACTATATGCTGTATTTGATAAAGAAAAGGGTAGGTCAAGGTTTTTGCAGCTTTATAGTGATTTAATGATGGCCAGAGATTTATGCCAGTATGGTCATTTGGATGATTTTAGTCTTCAAAGCATTGTAAAATGCCGTAATAGCTCCGAACAAGGATTAGACGGGGTATTATCTGACGATGACATTGATACCTTCAATTCCTATCTGGAGAATAACGATATTCCCGCGGCATTTGGTAATTCTGACTGGTGTGCCGTCTATAAGAAAATCGTTGGTGATCATGGAAAATTTCGGGCCGGAGAAAAAATAAAAAACTGGATGGCCAGAGAGGAATAGAACAATGACTAAAGAAGAATTATTAAGACTAATCGAATCAAGTGTAAATGACATTTTTTGAAATATCAGCAGGCTAACAACATTAAAAGTGGTAATATTACGCCGCTTCAGTCTTTAAGATTGGATGATATTCAGGAAAATCTAGCAGATCTTATTATCGAAGTCGGAAATAATTAAAAATGGAGGAAAATTATGAAACGTACACCGGAAGAAATTAAGAATCAGACAGAAGCGTGGTTGGATGAGAGATGGCAAATCGCCAATATGGATAACGCAAGACCTCAGGATATGAGTTATTACGATGGAGCTATAGAAGCTCTTGTGTTTGCAGGATATGATTGGGAACGAGACGCACAGGGCAAGCACACGTTATACATGTTTTAAACAAAAAGGATCATACACATTTGTGTATGGTTCTTTCTTTTTATCTGTAATAATAATATAAAATAGCACCTATTATTTTATTTGACAGCAAGGTGGTTTTATGACACAGAAGAAAAGACATTCGCCGTACATGCAGGACAACATGGCACATGCCCTTCAGGAAGAATTAAATTCGCAGCCACATATTCCTTCAGCGGCTACACGACATAACCGGGATAAAGCAAAACACATGAATATAGGCTATGTTGTGTTTCTTACTTTTGCTTTACTTTTATGCGCAGTTATACTAATTAACTATATCCATTTACAAGCTTCCGTAATTTCACATATCAATGAAATCACCAGATTAGAAACAGAGTTAAATACTTTAAAACGGAGCAATGATGAAGAAAAGAACCGCTTGGAAAGCAATATAGATTTAGATTATATTCGACAAATAGCAATAGGTGAGCTCGGTATGATTTATGCAAATAAAGATCAAATTATTTTATACAAAACACAGATGCATGATTCTATGCGAAAAAATACTGATTAAAAAGGATAAACAGAATGCACAAAAATTCATGATGTTAATTAGTAGTTTTTCATATATGGAATATAAAAAATAAATGTTATTCTATCAGTGGATCTGCAAAAAACAAACAAGGGGGAAACTCAATGAAAAACAATTCAAAGAAGAAAATGCATTTATTTACTATAGTAAGCGCCATGGTATTTATGCTTGCAACAGTTTTGACCGGCTGCGGAAGTAATACGACCATTAATTTGAATGATTATCTCATAACAAATGTATCAGGATATGACGGATATGGTTATGCTACCGTAACAGTTGACTGGAATCGGCTCGAAAGTGATTATGCTGATAAAATAGAATATACAAAAGCCGGAAAGGAAAATATGGGAGTCCTTGGTGAAGCCATGGAACCTTATGAGCTCCTTTATGATAGCGTTTCTGTTTCTGCGGAAAACAGGACAAGTCTTTCTAATGGAGATGAAGTCGCATATACTTGGGAGGTCCCAGAGGAAATATCTAAGTATCTTACCGTCAATATCAAATACGAAGATGGAACTTTTAAAGCTGAAGGTTTAGCAGAAGCAGAGAAGGTAGATATATTTGCTGATTTAGATGTTTCTTTTGAAGGAAGTTCTCCAAAAGCATCTCTAGTAGCTGTTTACAATGGATCATATTTAAGTGCTACTGACTTTACCGTTGAAGGGAATACTGAAAATCTTAAAAATGGTGATGAAATCACCATAAAAATTAATGAGGATGCCATCCAGAGCTGCGCAGCAAATTATGGAGTAGTTCCTGCAGAAACAGAAAAGAAATATACTGTCGATGGATTAGATATACTGATCACAAAATTGAATGAAATAGATAATGCAGCGCTGGAACAATTCCAAGCAGAAGCGGCAGATGTTTATGATACCACGAAAAATGATAATTATTATGGCGAAACAACTGTTGAGGGTATGGAATATCTCGGAAGTTGTCTGCTAGTAAAAAAGACGGATAAAGATACGGCGGATAATGGGCTGATTATGGTATATAAAGTGCAGCTTAAAGATACCTATTCTACATTTAGCCAGACAACAGACTATTACTGGTGTGTAGATTATTATAGTCTGGTTCAGAGATCGGATGAAACGTTATCTTATAATAAAGATTTGATCGGCACCCCTAAGAACTGGATCACTGTAAACTCTGATACGGCATTCTGGAATCACTTTGGTTATGCAACGTTGAATGAATTGTATGATAACGAAGTTGCAAAATATGCAGACGATTATGACATCGAATCTAATTTGATTATGGAATAATTTAAATGATAAGAAAGCATCGTTTTCGATGCTTTTTTATTTGCAACAAATTATTGTATTTCTATATTTGCCGCAGGCATAAATTTAAAGATAAATTTGCGAAAAAGCTATGGGAAAATAAGTATAGGTTTCCATACATTTATATATTATTTTTCTGACATATTATATACATCAGAGAAAAATGGAGGATAAGAAATGCTTGTAGGAGATCTTATTTATAATGACGGTTTTGTTTTGATTGCAAGTTATGCTGTTTATAATTATACGGAAGGAAAAGGCTGGTATCAAACAATGCCTGTATTTAGTTCTAAAACCGATAGAGGAAAACCCAAGGATAAAATTTTAGATATGAAAATCAAATATATTACCGTAAATAACGGTACGATTATTATTGTTGCAGAGAGATCATAAGAAAGGAAATTAAAATGGAAGATTATTTGGTAACAGTTACAGAGACATATACTCATACATATCACGTAAGAGCAAACTCAGCAGAAGAAGCAGAAGATATTGTAGCTGATAATTCGGATGGCTGTAATGTATATGAGGATTATAATGAATCAACATATAATGCTCGGAAAGCAAACGGAGAAGATCTTTCTCTTTATGAAACCGTCGAAAATCCTGATAAAGAATAGGAAAGTGCTGTCAATAACCCATCACTGAAGTGACGGACTTGTAAAAGCCTGATATTGACTAGTCTAAGTGTTTCGAACACTACGTTACGAGAGAATATAGCAAGATGATAATATCAAACATTTTGAACTGGGTCTGGGTGCAGGCGATGGATAAGGAAGATACCGTTTACGCCCTGATGGAATTACTCGATGGGATCGGTATCGAAAAAGAAGAAATTGAACGGTTTATCAACTGGGATTAATAGGAGGAACGATATGTTAAATCAAAACTGGTTTACATCCGAAAACTTCGTGATGTTCTGCGATTATGCAGAATATCAGCTGTTTTACGACACGGAAACAAAAAATATCTACGAAATCAATGAGAATGTCTTAGATAAGGCTGATACAATAATAAGAGAGTTCACTCCAGAGAATCCGGAATACCGCCGCTTATACCACGCATACGAATCTTTCCTGGATTCATCCAACAATACACTTGCCGGAATATATTCCATCACATTCGCCGCGCAGGTCGATGTTCTTATAAAAGCGAATTCCCCGAAGGAAGCAAGAGAAAAAGCGGAAAAAATGTTTGGTGAATACGATGAGACCACAAACTTCCACTACACATATTTGTCGGACATTATAAACGTTACTGACAAAAACGGAAATGAGGTATAACACATGAGAATTACGAGATATACTACTGAATTAACCGACGATAAGATTACCGCCGTAGTAAAGGAAAATAGCAGCAATTACGAGATCAGTAGCCTGAACTGTCCGGAAAATATCGTCCGGATGATGAGAGATGTTTTTCATGCAGACAGGAAGGCGGAAGAATATGTTTGGCTGATCGCCGCAAACACCAAAATGAAGCCGATCGGTCTATTTGAGTTAACGCATGGCTCTGTCAATGCTTCCCAGTTGGGATCGCGCGAAGTATTCGTCCGTTTATGTCTCTTAGGCGCCTCGTCCTTCGTGGTGGTTCATAATCACCCCTCAGGCGATCCGTTTCCGAGCATAGACGATAACGCTACAACAAAACGTCTGAAAAGTGCGGCGGATATCATGGGAATTCCGCTTGTCGATCATATTATTATCGGTGATTCTGTGTTTTATTCATATGCGGAACATAATTTTTCATAATCGAAATATTTGAAAAACGTCGGATTAATCCCGGCGTTTTTTGTACCTGATATTCTGTCATAATAATTACATCAAAGATAAATGGAGGAAAATAATATGTAAAAATATATACCTACAATTGGTGATGTTGTTTTATACGGCGGAGGTACAGCTCCGAAAGTTGTTGTGGATATGATAAATCATGAAGATTTCGGCAGTTGCTGTTATGATAGAAAATATTTTCTTTGTGATGAATCTTTTATTAAAAACAGTAATGGCATGATTTCAAATAAAGAAATCGAAAGACATGGAATTTGGGTTGAATTTCGTGGAATGAACATTCCTGATATCAGAAAATGTAAAGATATTGCACCGTATGCGATAGAACCTGTGCAATATTATTCTTTTAGACAAAGGAAAAGATACAGCAAATAGAAGAAAACATGAGATTGTGGACAATAAAGCCGGTTGAGGTTGTTAATATTCTCGAAAGAGACGGCGTTTTTACCTGCGATCCGGAGAAAAGTAAGTATTACAATGATTTTCATGACGCATATCTCTGGATTGCCGCTGAGATGGACAAACGAAATATTCCGCATCCGGATGGTTTGAAACTTCCTTTGTGGGCATGGCATACGAGAGACTGGAAACATAAGAAACCGGATCTCAGAACGACGGGACTTGGAACTCCAGGAAAAAGATACGCCTGTATTGAATTTGATATCGATGATAAGAACGCTCTTTTGTCAGATTATAACAGCTGGCATTACGTTTTAAATCATTGTTGGCTTGATGATAGTCAAACGGAAAATGAATGGAACACCCTTTGCGACTGGTTTAATTCATTAAAGCCGGAAGAAAAGGCAAAATTAACCATTGAAAGCTGGCAGAAAATATTTGACGTAACCAAGCGGAAGAACGACTGGTTTACTAATGGTCGCTACATTCAGGCTACTTTCTGGGAACTTCAAAAAGATATTATTACAAATATCAGATATTTTGAATCAAAATAGGAGAAAAATAATATGAAAAACTTTTTTAGATTACTTATCGAAATGTTTATTATCTGGATTGCCGCAGCTTTGTTTCCTGAAAGAATCGCTTATGATTCTTACCGGACACTGGCTCTCGTGGCTGTAACTTTTGTGCTTACATGGGCAGTAATTGGTTTATTGGCGGAGCTGCTTAGTCTTATTATTATCATCTGCAAGCTGAAAAGATTCATTACCAAGACCACTATTACACTTTTTGCAAGCATGGTAATTATCATTTCGATTTTGACAAATTTTGCCGGACTTGTAATTGCAAATCAAATTGTTCCTGGATTTACAATAAACGGCATAGGAACATACATCATTCTTACGATTTTGTTTGCAATATGTACAACAGAAGTATCTGTTAACAAAAATTAATGCTTATGGTTGTGGGATAGGAGAAAAATATGAAAGTGATATTTAAGGAAATCAATTACAAAGAAGTAGAAGTGCCGGACGGAACATCTCTGGAAGAACTGGGAAAAATGGTCGAAAACTACGATGTGATCGTCGGAGATACGACCGAAGCCGACTACGAGGTGAACGTAAACGGCGAATGGTATAGTATTTTGTAGCAGAAACATAAAAATTTTAAGGCATCCGCAAAGGATGCCTTTTGTATTCCAAATTCACTTTTCTGTCATATTAATGAAATCAAAGAGAAAAATGGAGGATAACACTATGACAAAAGAACAATTCGCAGCGGAACTCAGAAATAAACTTCCGAAATATATGCCGGACAGATGCAAGAATCTCAGATTCTGTATCAAAAAGATCAATAAAAATAATGGAGTTGAGTTGACCGGTATTCTGATTGACGACGGCAGCAGGTGCACACCGGCGATTTACATCGATGAGATGTATGATAGTTTTTGTAATAACCCTGATTTTGAGGAGATTATCCGCAATCTTGCAAAAACCATCGTCGATGTGATGGACAGCAAGCCGGATACGGACAATATCCTGAAGAAAATTAAAGAAGGATTCACTCATGTTATTCCGAAACTGATCAATGCAGAAAAGAATAAGGAACTGTTAAAGATCTGTCCGCATAGGATGTTTCTCGACCTGGCAGTTGTTTACGAAATCATGTTGGGAACCAATCAGTTCATTCTTATTAGGAACGGAATGTCTGATTACCGCGGTATGACGGAAGAGGAGCTGTATGATCTTGCTGTAGAAAACATCCGGAACCAGAAGCAGTTCATTACACTTGCTCAGATATTTGCAGGCATAGTTGGCGAAGAGGCAGATTTGGAAGAATTTCCGATGCTTATCGTAAGAACCAAATGCAAAACTCATGGAGCGGGCATAATGCTTTGTGAAGATGTTTTGTCGGAAGTAGCCGAGAAATTTCAGAGCGATCTCTATATCCTGCCGTCAAGTATTCACGAAATTATCGCTATTCCAGCTGATTTTGGAGACGGTGTAACTAAGCTTAAGGATATGGTAAATAACATCAATCAAACAGAGATAACTCCCGAAGAATTTCTTTCTAATTCTGTTTACTTCTTTGACAGGAAAACCAAGAGATTATCTATCGAAGAATGATTATAAGAAAACCCGCTTTTGACGGGTTTTCTTTTGTAAAATTCTATGCAAAAACAACTACATCGGGGATTGATATTGGCTATAAAGAAGGGCTGAAAAAGATATGTGAATCACCACACACCATAAAGGAGTGTGGTTTTACGGCAAAGTTTATAAAGGTAGCCCGGCTGGTTATCTGATAGGTTCCAGGCGCATTACAGCATCATTTACTGATTCTCACGGCAGATCCGTTTTCTGATCTTTACGTTCAGGAAGCGGATCTGTTTATGCAGAAGTGCGACGGAATAGCGTATTTAAAAGATGTGACGCGTTATGATGCGAAAACTGGAATACTGACAGAAGACGTCTGACATTTTACTTTTATTTTCTTTCATATTAATTTTACGAAAGACAAAAGGAGGAAAAATAAATGAAAATGTTTGTTTATGTAATTGATTCTGACGTCCGCGGCATCGTATTGGCGGCGGACCAGGAAGAGGCCGTAAAGAAGGTTATGGACGCTTATATCGATCACGGCGGACCGGAATTTGATCCGGAATGCGTGAACATCAAGATCATTCCTTTCGAAGAAAATTCGAAATTTGAGGATCATCCGGATGTTACCGAACTGCCGGAAATTTTCCAGGGAATTGCCTGGGTATAAGGAGGAAATCGAAATGAGTAGAGAAGAATTAACGTTGTTAATGATATTTTGCCGGAACCGGCTGATATATGTGTATTGAAAGAGAAACATCGGGATACAAAAAGAGTATTTGTGATGGAAGAAAAATAATATGAAACGCAGCGGAACAGCAGTCTCAAAGGCTGCTGTTTTGTGTATTTCTCATGTATTTATCTTTCATATTAATGAATATGGGAGGTAATTGTTATGGATAGAGGCACAATTAGGCGAATGGACCCGGAATTATATCAGGAAAAGCTTGAAGAAGCAGTTATGGATGATGTATCCTGTATTTTAAATGTTAATAAAGGACATTCTTCCACATTACATACAGATATATCGATAGATGATATGATTACTAGAATGGTCAAAGAAGAGAAACAGGCTGTTTCCAGTTTTTACGATGCGGAAACATTAGTTAGTACACTACAGGATGCGATATATTACAAAGCGAAAGAAATCTCAAACTGGATCACATCAGAAAAGATAGATTTCAAAGAACCCCAAAATTATCATACACTGGCATTTACATTAGATATGGGAGACGATCCGGTAGGACACGGAATAACGATTGATGGAAGAGAACTGGCTACAACAATGACAACGGTTGTTCTTCAAAGAGATTTTTCTGACGAATCGCCATTTGGATTTTTCGTTAAAACGGCATACGTAGATATTTTTCACGAACGTGCCGAAGAAACTGGATTAAGAGTCAATATTCCGGATTTTATTCAGAACAAAATGCCGTTCACATCAAATATCGAAAAAGCTTATCATTGTTTAAAACATGAATATCCAGATAAGAAGATCTGGCTGCAAAATAATAAAGGAAATTCTGAAATTAAAATTTCAGAAGATAATGGCGATAACAAATACATTGCTTACATAAGCGAACTGGGAACAAAAATCAAAAAGGCTGAAATTAATCATATACGAACAGCAAGTTCTTTGGAATGTTATCTTGAATGCCCCAAATTGACCGAAATGCTGACTTATGCAGATAATGTAACACATAACAGAAATATAACACAAAGTAAGAAGCAGGATATAACACATTAGTTTCTGTGCAGAATTTTGACTGTCGTTAATATTTGTATTATAATTGATTCATCAAATGAATAAGGAGGCAGAAATGTATAATCCACAAATTGTATATTCTGAAAAAGAAGAAGTTACCGTTGTTCCGGGAGTAATTTTAAATAAACTGATTCCTTTTATGGAAGAAAATAAAATTGAATATAGAACGGTTCCCCAAAGTGAATTCGAAGACGGCTGGCCCGGTGGGTGCGTATACCGCGGCAGACCTAGAATCAATGGTGTCGCCGCCGTAGTAGCAAAAGTCAATACTGAATGCCTGCATAAGATCGCAGAAGACCTGCTTCATGTAAGCGCCAATGATCCTTGCTTCGGTGGGAGAAAGGTAATGTAATGTACAATCCCGAAATTACATACCGAAACGAAAAGCAGCACCTGCTTCTTCCCGGAGTAGC
>OGMN01001339.1_pt1 | contig 18897 bp, 20 predicted proteins | sample 1573211 | NCBI WGS metagenome assembly OGMN01 (sample SAMEA2581876, study PRJEB24529) | metagenome | biome: Human gut stool | place: China | collected 2011
GAACCTTAAATCGTTTATACGGTTCATCCACCCCCGTTTGAATTTATTGTTCGCCGGACGCTTTTTGCATATATCCTCGATGAAATCGAACCGTGCAATCTTAATCATGTCGAACAACTCACGCGGGTTCCTGGCATTCACCGCAGCGAGTGTCTTAGGACCTACTATTCCATCCACAGTAACACCAAGCAAGCGTTGAGGTATCTTTATTCCGTGTGCACCGGATGCCCACACCCAATCGACAAGGATATTTGCTACGGACTGGCTTGTTACCAAATCTGCCTTCCATCTGTCCCAATAATGCGGCTTGAGCACCCGTTTAACGACATCCTCACGGGTAAGCAGATGCAGGTCATCCACGTCTATATCACCGTCACCGTCCTTGTCATAGCCGCATGACTTCCACGTACCGATAGTCACACCCATATTCGTAGCACCTCCAAGGTCTGCCGGGTCATTCACGAAACCGCCTTCCCATTTTAGGATAAACGGTGCAAGTTGATTCACATTCGCCATTTCAATTTTCCTCCTTATTCAATTAATACCCATTTTGCGGTTCTCTATCACCGCACTTCTTTCTCTCACACCGTTTCAGTGCCAGTTCCAGTTTCAAGTCAGAATTAGCCTCCTTCAGTGTAAACAGCTCATCCTGCGCCTTACGGAGCCGGTCAGTCTGCTCCACAAACCGCTGTTCCTTCTCTGAAAGCTGCTTCTGAAGGAACTCGTTGTACTCCCGTAATGCCTTGAACTCCTCGACATCCGCATGCGCGTCCTCAATACGCGCGTTGGTCTTACGCGACATCCACCACTTGATAAGCTGCTTGATGCCCTCGATGCCACCGAGGGCGGTCATCAACATAACCCAATCATTCATATCCATTTCACCAATTCATTTAATAATCTACTAATAACCATTTCTTTGTCCGACACCGCACAAATGTACATCAGACGAAATCAAACAAGTTGTTGAATTACAATTTTCCACTGACATTCCGTGACAGCAAAAGTAATTGCTTCCACAACCTTGAAAAAGGACATAAAAAAAGAGCTCGATGACAACATAAGTTGCCACTAAGCTCTTGGTATTTATTGCATTTCTACAAGCAAATATAGGAATTTATATTTGAAATCCGATTACTTATTGCATCCTTTTTAAATGGTCATCCAATGTTTTAGGATTGCATTTCAATTTACGACAGATTGCAGCCTTGGAATATCCGTAATCGAGCATGGTACGAATAAGAGCTTCTTTACCCGTCAGCTTGTAATGCGAGTTATGCCCACCCTTATGCCGCCCTAATTTCTGTCCTTCGGCAACACGCCTGGCAAGACCTTCTTTGGTCCGTTGCGAAATCAAATCACGCTCAATCTGAGCTGACAGACCAAAAGCGAAGGCTAGAATCTGAGACTGTATATTGTTACCCAACTCATACTTCTCCTTTACAGTCAGAACAGTGATTTTTTTTGCATGAGAGTGTTTAGAATGCTCATCACTTCCATCAGACGACGCCCAAGACGACTAATTTCAGAGCAAATAAGGGTATCACCCTTTTTAAGTTTTTTCAGCAAAGCGCCAAGCTTCCGTTCTTTTGCAGACTTGGTACCGGATATGGTTTCCGACACCCATCTGTCTATTTGCAGTTCTCTTATCTTACAAAACTTCTCTATCTCAAATTTCTGATTCTCAACCGTTTGTTTATCTGTACTGACTCTAATATACGCGTAAATCATTTTTCACGCAAAGATATAAAACTCAATTACAAGGTAGAAAATAGCACATCCTTATAAGATGCCTATCCAAAGTTATCGGATTACATTGCAGCCTTCTACAAATGGCGGCTTTGGAATATCCGTATTCAAACATCTTTTTTATTAGCCGTTCCTTTCCAGTCAATTTATAATGGGAATTCTGAACACCTGGTTTTCGTCCAAGCTTCATCCCCATGGCTACCCGCCTGGCAAGTCCGGCTTTGGTTCTCCTTGATATATCTTCTCGCTCCCTTTGAGCAAATAAGACCTTTAAAAACGTATCTTGCACAGAATCTGAATCATCCTTTACCAACTTATCATCCCGTATTTCTACAATATTAGCTTTTGCCATGAGGCAATGAGATATAATAGCTATAACCATATACGCACAGCGTCCAAGTCTTGAAAGTTCCGTAACATATATGGTATCGCCTTGGTCTATCGTATTCAGTATCTTACCTAATTTCCGCACATTGGGATGCCTGGCACCAGACACACTCTCTTCAATCCACTTATCTATAATGAGCCCCTTGCGCTTGCAATATTGCATAATCTCGTACCGTTGGTTTTCAACGGTCTGTTTTTCACTGCTGACCCGTATGTAACCGTAATTCATAGGATTCTGTTTTTCTCCTTTAAAAGTAAGAATTTATATGCAATTAATAAAGTATCGAACATAAAGTTTTCATAATCCGGAGGATTCGCCCCTTAAATATGCAATGTTATGGCAGAACAAGATATTAGGGAGGACCAAATGACTTCGGTCGATAGTGTGGACTATGTGCGAGGCTTGAAAGGGAAAGACAGTGTGTTAATTGCTCCTGACAAGTTACCGCACCCCAATACGGGAGGTGGATATATTATTGGTCCTATATACAGAGGTAAATGGTATAGGATTGCGATTAGTGTTGTTGATGCAAAGCCATCTTCTGGGATTTTCAATGTGGTTAATAATTATAATAATACCCCATCAAAAAGTATATTATTCTATGCTTTTGCAGAAGGTTACGACAATGGGGCATATATAGTTGAATTAGGCTCTTCCCCTAAAAAATCAATATATAAAGCCCGTATTTTATATGTAAGGTCATCCGGAAAAAAAATCTATCTGGATGTTTACACTAATATACCTGGTGAATATAATGATTTCATCATATCTGCAGCATGTTTAATTGGATTCAGCCTGCAGGAACCGGAGGAAGTTGACGAAGCAATTCCAGAGGGGTATTCTGTCAAGGAATTTACTCTCTAATTATGGAGTAAATTAGAGACTTCTATTTCTTGCCATAATCTTGCCCCTTAAACGTACAAGGTATGGCAGAAGATATTCAAGAGAATGCAATGAGTGGTGGAACTCCGACACGGTTACGTGGACTGGATAAAAACGGCAACAGTATATCACCAACATTGGCAGAAGTAATAAGTGCAATGCCGGTGGCAACAGAGACAAACAAAGGGCTTATGCAAGCTAATGGATTTGAACAAGGTAAGAATATATTAAGTGAGGGATACAATAATAAAATCAGTGCTGGTGTATATTCATCTACTGATAATTTAGATAATATGGGGACTGGGATTTTATTAGTGCTAAGAGGGTTTCAATACACGGCCCATTTATACATTACCAACTCTGCAAGAATATATATTAAAACCATTCGTAGCAATGGAGAGATTTTAAAAGATTGGACGTTGATAAATAATACCTAAATATAAAAGAGCTTTTAAGCCTTCATTTCTCTGCCGTGTTCTTTGCCCCTTAAATATGCAATAGTTATGGCAGAGAAACAAGACATAGCAATGAATGCATTTCAGATAGTGACTGATGTGGCGTATATATATGGTGAGAAAAGTGATAGTAGTCAAGGAAAAATAAAGAAGAACGATTTAATATCCAAACTTCTTGCTGTATCTGGATTAGATAAAATTGAAATTATATCTAAGTCGGTAGATGTAAATCAAAAGTTATCTCTTGACTTGAAAAACGGATTATATTTTCTGATAGGTTCTGTAAACTTTGGCTTTTGTGATTTAGTATCTGTATACAAAAAGGAAATTACCGTTATAGCAAATAAAGGTTATGGAACCCTAATGATAGGAACCGACAATATAGTAGCTGGACAACATTGCATTTACGTAAATGAGACCGATAATAAAATAGAATTCAAACAATATAATTCATTCATTGATGTAACATTTGGAGGTATTATCGCATGAAATAGGTATGCATATATTACTTAATTTAAGGACTCCATCTACTCTCTCACTTTCCTACCATATCCTTTGCCCCTTAAATGTGTGAGAATATGGCAGAGAAACAAGACATCGCAATGAATGCGTTCAAGGTTCTAACTGATGTAACGTATGTATATGGAGAGGCAAGTGATAGCAGTCAAGGGAAGATTAAGAAGGGTGATTTAGCCGAGATAATGGGAGGGGTTCTGAATATTGACGGTCTAAGGCAAGACTTCGACGGTAATTTTTCTAATTTTACCCAATGGATAAAGGGCGGTGTTTATAGGTATTCTTTAAATACTTCAAGCACTGGCACTGTTGACGGACCTTATGGAAACGACCCGGTTTATGGAATATTAGAAGTGATTGTTAGGGATAGAACAGATAGGGTTGGTCTAAATGTTGTTGTGCAAAAGATTTATGAGAGAAACAACAAATTAAAGATAAGAATGTGTTCAAAAGCATCATCAGACCCTATAGATTATTGGAATAAGGGAGAATGGAAACAAATATATTGACGTAATTAAACCCGTTCCGGCCATATCGGTCAGAACGGGTAATAAATACTATTATCAGATTAAGTAAGAGTTACTGACTTCCAATCGCTCCAGGTAGAACCATTATTCGATGAATATCGAAAGAAAAACTTATTGTCAAAATTAAAATCAAGTTGAACAATATAAGTAGTGGATTTCAAGACCAATAATAGACCGTGCTTGCCGCTTGTTCCAATAATAGGACCTCCGTGGGAATATGAACCAGGAATTATGGTGCTATTTACTGCGTCTTCAGAATTATAAGTTAAATAACCACGTTCTTTCATTACATCTAAAAATAGCGTACTTATAGCCATAAGCACGCTGTCCTTACCTTTCAATCCCCTTACATAATCCACTGTATTAGTTATAGTCATCTGGTCTTCTCTAATATCTTGTTCTGCCATACTTCTGTACATTTAAGGGGCATAATTTCCGGACGGAAATATTACCCGATTTAACATTTTAATTTTAGTCTCGTTTTGTAAATTATAAATCAAATTTTTCCGTAATATCTGAAGAACTCAAAAGGAGTTCTCACATCAAGATAATCGTCTACCTCTTCGTTAGCTTCCGCTTCCATTTCAAACGCTGAATTTCCGTAAGCCTTATCACCCACATTCACCCAGCATCGGTTACGGCATAAGTGATAAACGTATGAAATCGCATACTCCAACCCATACTGAAGGTAGAACCACAACGGGCAAAGTAGATATACCCATAAGTTGAATCCGGTAAACAGCATGATTACCGTCAGCAGGATTGCCGAAGCAATCAAGCACTCCTCCCACTGCCTTACATGAATCGCCTCATGGTTAAGTGTACTCTGCCGTATCTCCTCCTTGCTTTTCTTGGTGAAGACGCACCATCCCAATGTGATGGTGTTGTAACCCTGCCACAGCAGCCATTTCGCTAACTTGCTTTCATAAAAAACTTTCATACATCTTTCCATTTATATTAGTTTGTTAATTAACCGGGTTTTCGTAATCATGGTCACCCAAATCAGCATACGAATACGAAATGCCATTTTTATTGGTTGAAATCCAGACTCCTCCCAATGATATGAATTCATAAACACCAGGGTCTGTGATATGAGCCTTATTGCAATAATGGTATTGACCGTCAACCAACTCCATATCATTAAATCCGTCCGATGTCACAACTGACACATAGCCATATGTGCTCCCTGAAGAATTATTATATATGATCAAGGATATTTTCATACCCACACATTGGGCAGAGCTGGGAAGCATGTATTCACTTTGGCCTATTCTACTGGGACGCCCATTGCCAAAATCCGAACCAAAATTGGGGTTCAGGTAAAAGTAGCCTTCATTGGAACTAAACCCATGTATCTTTATGAATGCCGCTGTCGCTGTAATTTTTCCTTGAACATTGACCTCTCCAGTCTCACCATCAATGCTACAAGTGACATTTCCATTCTTATCCCTTGCCAGCACATTCTGTACCACCAAATCATCCACATAGATTTCATCGGCACGTATCTTTCTTATTAAAGCCATATCCATAGCCACAAACATATACTGCTGTGCCGCCTCCCAATTAGCATCACCGTCTATCGAGGTAGGTGCGACAGTGACCGACGTACCGTAAGCCCGTACCCGAAACGGAATGGTTCGATTGTTGAATGTGGCCAGTACGATGTCATGGTAATCTTCATTCCACACATACGTGTTACCTTTGGCGAAAAAACCTCTCGGACGCGGCTCACTGGCATCCCGTCCGCTTGAACCGTCATAACTTACACCCACGGACATCTCGGCTATAAAGCTGTCATTCCATGCCGAAGCGTCAGCCTGGCTCTGGTAACAGCGGACAGAGAAAGTGGAATACCCTGCAGAAGCGTTGACAGTAATCTCGGAAGCCCTCGAAGGCCCTGCGATGGCGCTCCATATCCCGTTGCTGTAGCCTCTCGCTGCCAGATATCCGTCCGGATAAGTCAATGTGGCGCTGCCGAGCGTCCGTTTGGCATACACCCGGAAAGCCGAAGGCACCAAAGACCCGGCACTGCTCACCCGTATATTGCTGCATGTACTGATGAGATAGACCATGCCGCCGTCTGATGTCAGTTGTTCCCATTCGTCGGTGTTCACTTCTTCCGTAATGATATAACCGTAGGACTTGCCGCCGTTCTGGGTCTGAGTGATTCGCCTCCCGTCATGAGTTGTCTGAGTCCATAGAGGTGGATTCGAAGTGTCAACCTTTGAGAGCCAGGAGCGACTCCCCATCGTACAGATGGTGAGCTTTTTGTATGGAGTATTAGCCGTGCGCCACTCACCGCCAGCCTTGACGGATTCGCCGTCACCGCCCGGTTTCCCAGGATTACCGTCGTTGCCATCCACAACCATGGGTATAGTTTCCCGGTCCACGACCTGCCCACCCACGTAGAACACGAACTGCAGCTGCGTCGTGAAGTTCTTCGGGGAAATGGCCGTGCCGTTCTGTATCTCGACCTCCGAACCACCGTCCTTACTTTATTTCAGCCCCCCGTCAGTCGTGATGGAAGTGGTACCGCTACAGACTTGGTGCGTGTGCATGACACGCTTGCCACACTGTAGGTACCATCCTTCCGCTTGCTTACTGAAGATACGGAAGGCACCAGCCTATAGAGTATCGCATCACTGCCCGGATTACCGGCACGTACACCGGCAATGGTGAACACCAGCTCACGGCTTATATCCGTATCCTGTACCGTAGCCGTAACGGTTATCCTGACCTCTGAGCGTGCAGGCATCGAAATGCCGGAAGCCACGGTAAACGCTATCACACCCGTATTGACATTGTAGCTTTCCGTGACACCGGCAGGCGTCACGCATGAGATGGACTTGAGCTGTAGCTTCTTCGTACCATACCACATGCCGACGGTTGTATTGAGCACGGATTGCGAAACAGTCTTTCCCTCGTATGTCAACGCCACACTCTCCATCTCATTGTCGAAATCGGCTACAATGGCCGACTCACCGTCAAAGCCCCATTTGGCCCAGATGGCGGCCGGACTGAACGCGCTCCATACACCGTCCTTCTTAGTTCGGCAGCAAGCCCACTCGTATGGCAGGCTCTCGCTCACCCCAATCGGGTCATCATGCCAGCCGGACGGCACGTAGTCATCAGTCTGTGATGTGGCAGGGGTTGCCGGAGCGATATTTTCCGCAGTATGCTTAAAAATCCATTCATAATCCCTACCGTCACGCCCGTCCTGGCCGTTCTCCACCAGCAGCTCATACTCAGCGGTATTCAAGTCCCCGGTAATGGTATAACCGTAGGACTTGCCGCCGTTCTGGGTCTGCAGGATACGGCGCCCCTCATTGGTCGTCTGAGTCCACATCGGAGGATTGTCGGTACCATCAGGAGCGACACATAAAATCACACGTCCGGCCATCTTGGTAATACCCATGTAAGGTATATGCTTTCCGGTTTCCCATTCACCGCAATTGGTAATGCTTGTACCGTCTGCACCCTTGCTGCCAGTCACACAGATGGCGTTCGTTGTGGTACTTGTACCATCAGTAAAGACTATCCTTGTCCGGGTCCAGATATACCAGCCGTTTTTCCACGCCGGAGAGTCTGTCTGCCACTCGCCTCCGGTTGTGGTGGCCGATGAAGAGGAAAGGTAGTATTCTTCGGTAATGGACTTGATGCCCTTGCCGTCGGCTCCCTGCCCACCACTGATACAAGCCGCTTGAGTGTACTTGACTTCGCCATCAGAATAGACAATCTTCGTCCGCGACCAGATATACTTGCCGGCTTCCCATTCAGGGGAGGTAGTCTGCCAACCGTCCACCGGGGCAATGACATTAGACACCGATATCGCGTATTCCACATCGGTAGACTTGATACCCTTGCCGCTTTCTCCCTTGGCCGCATATTTCAGCCAGTCGGCATTGCCGTCTGCCGGTTCTGTAGACGTGCCTTTCTCATTGACACATATCCATGAGCTGCCGTTATGCGTCACCTCATCATAATAGGCATACTTCTCACCCTTTTTCCACGTACCTTTAAATAGCGGTACCCGGAAAGCCTCGCCGGTGATGTCATCTACCTGGAATATCTTGCCGGACATGATGACGTGGCGAAAAACAGCCGAGTAGTTGTCGGCCGGAATGCCATGCACGGTACGACCTTTCTTTTTGCCAATCCATGACATCTCTTGTGCCGATTCCGGGTCCCATGTATTGGCGTGGTCAAAAAAAGTAATGCAGTTGTTGCCGCCCACCGTATCGATAAGGATGTACGTCTGCCTATCCTCATCCGTGAAGTTACCCGTCTGGGCCAATACCATCGCATCCCCCGGCTTCCAGTCAGTACCTGGCTTCGGCGTCATGACGAATGTCTTGGCTGTATAGTCTGCAGAAGTCACCCGGAACTTCATCTCCTCGAACCCCTGTAGCTTGCCTTTGGCGTTCTTGGTGACGAAGTAGGTGGTCAGAATGTCATCGACAAACTGGCTCAGCCCGTCGGCATCCGTCAAATCGGGTGTAATCGTATAGCTGCCGTCACCGTTGTCCGTCCATTCCTTGACCGTACATCCACCTCCGGGAGAGGCACACATACGTCCTTTGAAATAGGTCACACGGTTATAGGCAATCTCCGGAACAAACAGACGTTTGCGGAATATGCCTTCCTCCATCTCGAGAATGCCATTCTTGTCGATGCACCCTCCGGAAATACCGGTGATGAACTCGCCGAACTTGACCCAATCTCCGAAGGTTATGGGGAAAGGAGTGCCGTCAGCTCGGTCTTTGCGAAGGAACACCTTTGATAATTCTTCGATGCTCATTCCTTGTTGAATGAGTTCAAGAATGCCAATAAATGTCCGTCCAACCCTCTCTGCGGTATTCTCTCCCTCAGAAGAGGCGTTCCTTATCTGTAGAGCAAGTTTCCTTAATATGTCAAGTGTATCAGGCATTATTCACCAAGTACTCTAAAAGTTACACGATTAGCATTAATCCCTCCACTTCCCCTATACAGCGGAAAGTCTTTTTTGTTATCATTCAAATACCGAACACATTCTTTCATATACCTATCAGCAACAGAGAAAGCATCATTATAAGCCATAAGTTTCTCCTTAAAATCAGAACGCGATGAATATTCGTTATCTTTATTGACAAATCCAAAACGGGTGACATTTCCATCTCCATTTTTCACGATACGAGCATAGGTATAATATGCCAATGTCGTTTTCAGCCCTACAAAGGAACGTTTGCCTCCACATTCTATGGTATAAAAACTACCATTAAGCAACTCACTATAATTTTCCGGATGTTCTTTCACATCTAAGAATAAAGCATCGCCCAAAGCTGACTTCAAATCAATGTTCTCCGACTCCCGAATATATGCCTCTATCTTTTCCGTATCGATGTGTATTGACATCGTACGAGCCAACTTATAGACCTCATCTGTTGTTATTAGACATCGCAGCATTTCTTATATATTTAAGAGGTTGTACACTAAAGTCATTGGAAGGATTGAGAGGTTCATACCAATGCGCAAAAATTTTCTGAAAAGCCCGTTCAATCATGCGTTGTTGCTTTGACACAATAGAGTTATAGTATTCAAAAGCATCTTCCAATATATCCCCAGAAAAACCGACCTTACCAATCCGGATACAATACCAAGGCTCCTGCCCGAAAGCCGAATAAATACGTTCAACCACACTGGCATCAGTAACGGTAAACTCCTTATCATAATTTTTAGGACTAATATCCACAAACTCCGGTTTTTCTTCATCAGATTCCAAGGTTACCTCTAAGACCTTTGTCGCATTGGTGTCTCCTTGTAATTGCACGATAGTATCAGAAAAACCAGTATCTTCATTAGTCCTATCCTCTTTTATAGGATTTCCGTTTTCATCAAAACGTACCGAAGAAGCACCTTTCTTTGTAATTATCATCCCGGAAGGCATGAAGTTACAACGCACATTACGATACTTCACATTGGCTAATCCCTCATCCGTACTCATTTCCGTAATCACACGGTCAGCTCTTCCGATAGGATACACGAATTTCCCTGTGTTGCTAATCCATAGTATCTGCCCCTTATAGTTTTCAATCCCTCCGGCAGCCCGAATTTGCGCATAGACCACCTCTTTACGTGGATTAAATACATCTATAAACTCTACATTTTCTGGTATTACCTTTATGGCTTTTCCCTGACGGGTTTTCTTTCCTGTCCAATCCGGATGAACTGCGATTTTTGCGATATATCCGGATTCATCCTCCTCCAACAAACGGCAATTTTCAAAGGGGATGTGCTGTACTTCCACTATATCTGCGAACATATTATAATTAACATGTATCGCCATCCCATCGTAATCAGCAACATCCTTGCAGACGAAAGCATGGATGTCATCTGCCGTATCTCCACGGCGGTTAACCACATATTCAGAAAAAGCAACCTCACGAAACCCATTTCCCTCTATGAAATTGGCATAACGTTCTGCACATTCGCTACCCGTTGAACTCGCAGCGATGATATTTCTTAGATGTTGGGGATATAAATTATCATCACCGTAGCTTTGGATGCCAAGATTACGTAAATAGCCCGTGTCAACACGCCTATTACTCTTCTTCTTTAATTCATTTACATTCATCGTTCCGTGAGGTTGTTCTTTATTTCACCGTTTCTACGGCTTCTATAGTCTGCTTAGAGTCAACTACAGATTGAGCCTCTTTAATATGAGCATCCAATACTTTAGCTGTAACTTTCTTCCCGTTCAGTTTATAAGTCTTGAACGCATCTCTCACAATCTCAGAAGTAGCACCTTCCACTTCAAAGGCTTTCACCAATTCTGAAGCCAAAGTTTCATCCAATGGTAAAGCAGGACTCATCCGTCTTTCAACCCTTTTCTCCCAATCGGAAGGCGTTGAAGCAAAAAAGACTATCCCTTTAGGATTTTCCGCAAGATACCTTTCTGCCGCTTCGTCAGTAAGATTGTTGTTGGTGTACATTTCACTACTTCCAAAGCCTACTTGGAGCAATACACCATTTTTCAATGCATAACTTGATTTTTCTTTCATTTTTCCATATCTTTTTAAGTACGAATACATTTCAATCACAGCGTCACGATAGCAATCACCACATGAGGTCTTGGTAAATGTCCTACCAAGAACTTCATGAAACATCAGTTCAATGTCTGATTTATCAGAAGAAGAAAGGGAGACCTTATCCCCCAATCTCTTCAACTTATCAACCATCTCCAAGACAAGCATATTCCCTCCTATGCTGCCGGTTCAGCCGTCAAAGTGTTGATAGCTGTCTTAGTTGCTTCATAACTCGTCTTGAACAAGAATAATGCAGATTTAGGCGTTTTCTGCTCTTCCAAGGTAACAGCCCATCCACCTTCAGTATCCTCGCTATACTTATCGTTGTCGATAGCTGTAGCTGTAAGCCCTTGGTAGTAACCATACACCTGAAAAGCGGCATCACCAGGGTTTCCTTCTTTTTGTAAACCCTTATATTTATTCTCCAACACCACAACATAGGTACCGTTAGCCAATCCGTCAATAACATCAGCGCATACATCCGGGTCGTTTGCCAATATCACAATCGCGACAGTATTGGTAAACGAACTACGATATGTGCCAGCCACTAATGAGGTCTTTGTACCCGTAAATGGATTTTTACCAGGAACAACAACCTTATAAGCCTTCTTCCCGGTTTTCATAGCCAGCGTTTCAATCACATTCTTTTTTGTAGAATTGAATACTGTGGCTGCAAAGTCCACATCCGCACGATTCATTATTACCCCTTCCTGCTCCAATCCTTGTACTACTGGATCATCACACGACGGAACAATATCTTTCTTTAAAATATCATCACATACTCCCATAGAATACCTCCTTTTGTCAATATGCTACTTGCACCAAGTTGTCCTCGCCAATCATAGAACCGAGTTTACCAGTAGAATAGATATAATTCTTACGGGGTTTTCTTTCAAACCAGATATCAAGGTCAGATATCGGGTTATCGCCTTCACAACCGTACATTAAATTGTCCGGAGAACATAGAACCGCACGGTGAGGAAGGTTCAGTTTCGTTTTATCGTTCTGATACGCTTGAATAAATCTATCCCAAATAGAACATTTTACGACCGTAACGCCGTCATACTCTCCTACTTCAAGGCCGTCAAAAATGACCGTCCAAGGCATAATAACCTTATATTTCTCCCTCACATCACGTGACAAAGAATCACATAATGATTTTGTAGCAAAAATTGCATGTCCGGACTTCTGGAAAATACGGCTATCCGCATCTTCAAGCATCGTGTCAAACACAGATGTAGCAGCCCCTAATTCTTTCATATTGGACTTCTGCAAAGCATAAGATGCTTCAGAGTTGGCTGATATAACGGTATGCTGACCGGAATTCTCTGCACATATGGCAAACAGGCGTTTAAAGAAACCGTCACATGTCTTGAACAATTCTACATTCAATCCATCCGTAATTTGACCGGAACCGTTAATATTAGCGGCATCCTTGTCTCCAAACCAAGTGAAGCGCCATAACATTTTCATCATTGCTTCCGTCAGTTTTGGAAGGACAATCCCATCCATATATTCAGTAGAAGTAAGGTCCGCAATATTGGTACCGGTCTTCAAGCAGTACTTTGCAATAGTATTCTCCAAATCCTCATAGCACATTTCCAACGGAACTTGCCAGTCGCCAATTTCCCATACTTTCTGGGCGGCAGCGATAGCCACTTTTTGATATTCAGGGTCACATCCGGCACCTGCGATACCTACATCCTCCATCTCACCGATGAAGCCAACTTTCTTGCCATTGGTCACTTTAGGCATGAACGTCATAAAACGCTCCATATCCTCATTTTGAAAGACTGTCAGTTCAATCAAGTCTTTCAAATCCTTCACCGCCTGATTGTCTGGCGTCAATTTTGAAAAATCTAAAATAGGCATACTCAATTCTCCTTTCTTTACTTTTTAGTTCTCTTCTCCCTTTCCTCTCTCAACTTTCTTTGAATAGGTGTCTCCTCTGCACTTGCTTGTGTCTCAACAGTATTCTTGAAGGATTGGGTACGCAAAGAGACTCTATAGGTTGAACAATGTTTTGCTAGCCAATTCTCACCTCCTGCCATCTTTACAGCATTCAGTATCTTATTGTCCTCAACTGTACGGGCATTGGTTTTCAATGCCGCATTTTCCTCTTCAAGTTCTTCAATGCGCGCCTTTAAAGCTTCAATCTCCTCGTCACCGTTTGCCTCTTCCGGGTCTTTGATTTCTGTAATCACTCCGTCTGTTACAATGATAGTCTTACCATCGGGCATAACATGCTCGCCATCGGGGGATGCCGCATCTCCCACCTGCGGTTCTCCTTCTTCACGTTCCACCGTCAGTGTATTACCTTCGGCATCTGTCAGTTCCATAGATACTACCGGAATGTCTTCTATCTTCTGGTAGCCACATTTCGCAAGCAGTCTGTCAATGATAGATTGCTTTACCGTTACTTGTTTCTCTTTGTTCATTTTCTCACTATTAAGTTTATAATCAGTTCCTTTTGCTGTAGTCGGTATAAGAACATCAGATATAAATCCAAGTTGTTTTGCAACCTCACCGCCAAACCATGCCTCCTTGTTCATCTGGACCTCCAAAATGGTCGATTCAACTCCTGTCCGTTCAACATATACAGCCATCATCTTATCCTTTTCCGCTTCCAGACTTGACTTGATGGATTCTATAGTTTCAAGGTCCAATAAATCATCATATCTTGCCAAATATGGTTTGTGGATGAGAAACTTTGCATGAGGATAAGCTTTTCTGCGTTCAAGTGGAGCAGAAAGCAAAATGATGGTAGCCATAGAAGCACATCGTCCAACAACGGTACAAGATATTTCCTTGCCCGACGCACGTAATGCATCATAAATAGCATACCCCTCAACCGTATCACCGCCGCACGAATGGATTTCAATGTCAATTTTAGGGTCAGCCGGGTCAAGCCATGAAAGGAAGTATTGGATATCCGGAAACGAAAGCCCCTCGTCACCGGTCAAATACCAATTTTCCATTTTATCCTTATCAGCTACAATGTCCTTGTTAATGTATAATTTAGCCATATCACATAATTGTTTGTAACAAAGGTAGAAAACATGATACGGCTTGAAGAAAATAAGAAGTCTATTCCACTGACACGCTTTGTCAGCAACTTTTTCAAAACAAAAAAAGAGCGGAATAATTCCGCCCCCCTAAACATCCACCTTACTTGAGAACTTATCTATTATCCGATAAATTGTCCTTTCCGCAATATTATACTCATCGGATAAATATTGCATGATATAAGTCTTTTTATGTCCCTCCTTTGACAGACGGACATATTCTTGATACACGGGAATATATTTCACATCCCCGACATCAAGCGAAGCATCCCCCATCATTTGAAGAAGACTCTTATTCAATATCAATAGTTCATATGCTTTCATATACTACCAAGATTTTCAACGTACTTAACCCTATTAGCAACAGAGGTAAACTCTTCCACAGAAACCACCGGAGCAGGCGCCATCATCATACCTTTTGCAACAGCTTTGGCCAGCATGTCCTCTCCTAACGCCTGATTGGAAGAAGCTGTTACATTAATGGGAATACCTCCTCCTATCTGATTGAAAGCCGACAATAACGGAGCAAACATCGAGGTTGCAGCAGCCGTCATTACACTTTCACCGTTGGACAACATAGCAGGTATGGAATCGCTTGTACCGGAACCTGGCCCTTCAACTTTACCTCCTTGTGCAAATTTAGCACTTTTCACCGATTTCATAGCCTTTCCCATAACAGTAGTTACAGATGCCACTACAGTACCTATCGCAGCAAGCATGTCAATCCATGTTGCAGATGAGCGGGTAGCTGTTTCTACGGCTTTGGCAATGGCTACCCCTTGTGCGATAGAAACCTCCGCAATAGCCAGTATTTTCGCCAACTGGGCCATATTCTCGTTATCTCCTGCCGCTTGTTCCAACAAATCAGAAAGATTCCCTGCCAAGACAGAAAGGGATTCACCTTTATTTTGCTGCATCTCCACTTCCTTGTCAATGACCGCCTGCTTTGCATCCAAGTATTCTTGGTCTGCAGCAAGCTGTCTGGCCCGGAATTCGGCATCACTCTCCTCTTCCATCCGTCTCAAGCTGTCTTTCAGTTCAAGCTTCTGCTGTTCCTGCATACGAAGAAGCTCAAGTTCACTATATCCATTCAATTTAGCTTCTGCCAATTCATTATCCAATCGAAGTTTGAGTGCATCAGCTTGTTTCTTTGCTGTATCATTCTCATGTTGAACGGACAAATCATCAATCTCTTTATTGTACTTCTCCGTGACAGCAAGCTTCATCTGTTCAGTAAGCTCTTTCTGACGAAGTTCTACGTCACGTTGGACAACAAGTTGCTGTATTTTGAGTTGGTATTCCTGCTCACTTCCAGCTTTTACGGATTCAAGTTGCAGAGAGATTAGTTTCTGCCGGTTCTCCACCTCCTTCATCAGTTGTTCTTCCGATAATTGCTGTAATGCATCATTTTTTTGCTGTTCAAGTGCAATAATCTGATTATTTATAGCTCCACGTGCTTTCGTTGTAAGGTCTTGTTCCTCAATCAAGCGAACACGCAAATCTTCTATTTGACGAGAAAACTGACGTTCTATCTCAATGGATTGTTTCTCTCTACTGTCCTTAACCAGCTTAAGCATTTCATCCTCAGCCTTACGAATTTCTGAAAGTTCTTTTTCTTTTACAACTTTAGCCTTATCTACTGATTCTTTCCGCATCGCATTTATTTTATTCTGGGTTTCCTTATTACGGGTATAGCTCTCCATTTCCTTTTGAGCTACGTCCGAAAAAACTTGAGAGAATTCCTTTAAATCTTTCACTGTACTTTCTGATATACCCAATCGGCTAATAACCTCATCAGCCGTTATTGCACCTTGTGCCATATCATCAAGCAATTTATTAGCTTCACCAGTAAGTTCTATTTGCCCAAGAAGATTTGCCAATTTCTTTCGGCCAATATCAATACTTTCCTGCTGAAGTTTATTTTCCATATCGTATGCTTTTGTAGCCGCATCAGTACGCTCTTTCAGGCTTTTTGTAGTATCATCCGCAATGAGCTTCAATCTTTCAATCTCAGAGCGACTTGCCGCACGCTTCATATTAAGCATTGTTTCCGATTTCTCTAACTGTTGCAATGCATCATTCAGTGCCCACGCTTGTTTCGCATCATTTGAAATTTCTTTTCCAATACCGGAAAAACTATCCTTCATATCCTTTGCTGCGCCAGAAAAATCACCAGAGAAGAATTTAGCAATAGCTCCACCAAACTTTGCAATCCGGTCTATAATCACATCAATAATTGCCCCAAAAGAGGACATTACATTAGAAAGAAATTCAGTACCTTTTTGCGTTTTAGCCAACCATGCGACCAATGAGCCCAACAAAACAACAATAGTCCCAATACCAGTGGAAATTAGTGCAAGTTTCAACACTTTTAAAGCTGCAGATAACAAATTACTTGTTATAGCCGCTGCTTTTTGAGCACCAGAGAACATATTCGCAGTGACCGTTCCTGCTTTGTACTGGACTGTTATTTTAACCAATTCATCCTTCAAACCACCAACAAATTCCTTTGTACCTCGCAAGACGCTAACGCCACTGCGCAATATGGAAACAAAAGGTACTTGGGCTTCTGTAGCCTGAAGTATCGCATCTTTATAATTACCCACATTCCGATAAAAGCGCTGCGTTTCTTCTTCCGCACCTTTCAGTTCATCGGTAATGGCATTTATCTTATCCTGCAGCTCTTTGCCTTCGCCCCCCTCACGTTCTACACGACTTAATCTGTCATAAGCAGCGGTAAGATTGGAAAGCTCAGCCCGCAACCTAACAAGGCTTCCTTCCATCTCTGTCTGCTCTTTACGTTCATTTTGAATTTGTTTATTCAGTACACGGATGGCATCTGTATATTGTTGGGTAGCAACCCTATTTTCGGTTAATTTAATATTATATTCCTCCCTACTCATACGGCCTTTCTTCAAATCCTCCTTAAGAGTTTGTTCTACTTTTCGAAGTATATCCAACTGCGTACGATACTCTGCTATTTTACGGATAGCATCATCATACTTTACCCGAATTTCCAATATTTTTTCACTTGTATTGTCTTTCATAATTATACCTCCAATTGTAACAATTTACATTCACATATTCCCGTATCTTCTGCCTTAATGGAAATAATGGCATAATATCTACCATATTGGGCCAAGTAAATTGGAACAGTCATATCCAAGTCTCTCAACTCAATATCATTTATTTCTATCTTTTCTGTGATTACTTTAGGCATATAAATGACCTCACTATAACTTTTGTAATAAGAGTTAATCACAGAAGAAAAATCAAGTTCCTCAAATGTTCCTTTCAGAACATCTGCATCATCTGTACAAAGTAAAATTCTTGGCTCCACTTTCTCTAGAGAAGATTTACCATCACTGTCATACTTATATAACTTTATAGACGCAACGCCACCTGCCATATCAGTACCAGCAAATGGAAGCGTAAGAATATCACGCTCTGAATCCAAAGTGTAATCTAATACTTGTAATGCTCCATCATAAGAGCCATTAACCGTAGAGTCTTCTTTGTAACGCAGATAATTCAGCTGTGCGAAATCATTCAGCCTATATTCCAACATATTAGGTTTATTCTCCTTATAAGTAGCAACAACCTTTTTTGTCCAATCATATGCTCTTGTTTCATTTTCTTTAATAGTATCTACAGAAACAAACTCAATGGAATTTGAATCATTCTTACCAGGAACAGCAAAAACACCGAGAATTGCAGCAACAGCTTTAATAAAATCTATCTGTTTTATTTCGGGCAAATTTGCAATAATCGGGAAGTGCCCATATCCTGCATTTATCTCATCATCTATCGAAGGCATCACTTGATCACATATAGCTGTAATGCTAAATGAATTATCCATAGATATACCACCATCATCAATCCACCCTGCGTCAAGTAATCCAAACAAAATCTCCTTACTTTCCTCTAGCGTATCTGTCTCTATATCTGTAAAATCAAAATAGATAGTATAACTATTTGTGTTATGCCTCTCAATCTTGCTATAATCTATAGTTGCAATATCGACTCTTGTATCATCATCCATAATGTAATAAGCAACCAGACATGCTCCATTAGGGTATATAGAAGTGGATACATCAAACGACACATTACCATTCATCAAAATCTTCATATTCGGAGCATTAAGTTTAAAGCCTTGAATATAAATTTTTCCAGAACTACTTTTAAACTTGGTTATAGTCCCATAATAGCTTGAAAACGACTTATCTGCAAAATACAATTTTTCCGGTTCTCCCT
>OGMN01001348.1_pt1 | contig 18815 bp, 21 predicted proteins | sample 1573211 | NCBI WGS metagenome assembly OGMN01 (sample SAMEA2581876, study PRJEB24529) | metagenome | biome: Human gut stool | place: China | collected 2011
TGTGAATACAAATGATTAAGCTGGATAGGGAAAAGAAAGGGGAAGGCGGGGAGGGGAAATCCGCAGCGAGGCGGGAGGAGGGGAAAACGCAAGGCTGACAGGAAAGAACGGAAACGGATTCCGGCCTTTTCTGTCAGCCCTTGTTCCTCTACTTATAGGAAGGAAGAGGCGTCTTGATGAGTTTCAGGAACTTGTCGGTGACATAGGAGCTGTTTTCAACCTTTTTCAGCTCGTCCTGCGAGATCCTGCCGATGGCCGCAAAGAACTGGGCCAGATCGCCCTGCCAGCTCTGGGCCTGGCTGGGTCGAACATCTGGAGCTGTTCTTCCAGGTTGAACACCGGATGGTTCTTAAGATCCATCTCAGCGAGATCCTTGCTGTAGTCGGTACCGGCCCAGTCAACGTAGAAACGCAGGTATTCCGGCAGCAGCTTGTCCATCGGTTCATTCTTCATCATGTCGATGGCGCGCATGTAGATGCTCAGGAACTTCGCGGTGACTTCGGGGTTCTTGTCGGCGAATTCGCGGTCGGCGACGATGACGATGGGAAGGCCGCGATAGCAGTCATGCGGCGTGCTGGCCACTTTCCAGCCGCGCTTTTCGCCCACGTAGGTGAGGGGCGCCCACAGGGTCACGATGTCGCCGATGCCGTATTCGAATGCGGCGAGCGCGGACGCCTGGTCCATATTCTTGATGGTCACGTCCTTTTCGGTCAGGCCGAGGGCCTTGAGCCACGAGCTCAGGGCGAAGTGGGCCGAGGAAACGGTCGTGCGGAGGACGGTTTTGCCCTTCACGCTTTCGGGGGTGCCGTATACGTTCGGGTAGCTCTTGTTATAGCCCTTGGTCTGCATGATCGGGCTGTCGGGGCGGACCATGACGGCGTTGACCATCGCCTCGTCGTTGCAGTTGGCAATGACGTAGGTGTCGTGGCGCAAGGCGCCCATGAGGGCGGGAATCGCTCCCATGCCGCCGAAGACCCATGTCTTGGCGGGCAGGGTGCTGAGGGCGTCCATGCCGGAGCTGAAGTAGAGCAGCTCGACATCAAGGCCCACTTCCTTGTCCCATCCCTTCTGCTTGGCATACCAGATGGGGAAGGTTTCCTGAGCGCCCATCCACGCGGTGGGGACTTTCTGGAGTTCGGCGGCGCCTGCCGTGCCCACATAGGCCACGCAGAGGACGGCAGCGCAGAGGCCGCGAAGCCATTTTTTGACGTTCATATGCACTATTCTCCTGTACTTTGGGAAGAGGGGGAGGCAGAAAGCGGGGTAGAAAGCTCTGGAGAGTCTTCTACCCCGCAACATTAAGCTACAGATTTCTCAACTTACTTGTAGCTTGGGATGGGGGTCTTGACGAGCTTCAGGTACTTGTCGGTAGCGTAAGCGCCGTTTTCGACCTTCTTGAGTTCGTCCTTGTTGATGCTGCCCACGCTGGCGAAGAACTTCGCGATGTCGCTCTGCCACTTCTGAGCGGTGCTCATGCCCTTGGAAGTATCAAACAGGGCGAGCTGTTCTTCCAGGTTGTAGACGGGGTGCGTCTTGAGGTCGGTGAGGGACAGTTCGGGGGAATAGTTCTTACCGGCCCATTCCAGGAAGAAGCGCTGGTATTCGGGAACGAGGGATTCCAGGGGTTCCTTCTGCAGCATGTTGACGGCGCGCAGGTAGATGCTGAGGAATTTCGCGGTGATTTCAGGGTTCTTTTCGGCATACGCGGTGTCGGCGATCAGGACGATCGGGTTACCGACCTTACACATATGCAGGTCGCCGGCGATCTTCCAGCCCTTTTCCTGGCCGGCGTACATATGGGGAGCCCACAGGGCCACGCCGTCGCCGATGCCGTTGTCAAACGCGGCCAGAGCCTGGGCCTGGTCCATATTCTTGATGGTGATGTCCTTGTCCGTCAAGCCCAGGACCTTGAGCCAGGAGCTCAGGCCGTAGTGGGCGGAGGAAACGGTCGTGGTCAGGAAGGTCTTGCCCTTCACGGTGTCGGGGCTGCCGAGCACTTCGGGGAAATCCTTGTTGTAGCCCTTTACCTTGGCGATTGGGCTGTCGGGACGGACGAGCACGGAGTTGGTCATGGATTCGTCGTTGCCGATGGCGATGACGGAAGTGCCATAGCGCAGGTTGCCCATCATGGCCGGGACGCCGCCCATGCCAGCGAAAACCCAGGAACCGGACGGAAGGGCGTTCAGAATATCCATGCCGGAGCCAAAGTACTGGATGTCGATGTCGAGACCAGCTTCTTTGTCCCAGCCCTTTTCTTTCGCATACCAGATCAGGAAGGTTTCGTGTTCGTCCATCCAAGCGGTGGGTACTTTGGTGAGCTTTTCAGCGAAAGCCATACCAGCGAGCGAAACGCAAAATGCGGCAGCGAGAAAAGCACTGATGAGTTTCTTGAAACGCATACCTGTTCCTCCAAGTTGAAATGTACTGAGGAAAATCCCTCTACCCTTATCATAATACATGTCGGGGCATGCACGATGATCGTATTCCGGACGTCAGCGTGACGTCCCTGCGGCGGCCTTTTCGGCATCTTCAACCGTCGCCTTGCGGACGGCCTGAACATGCCGGGTGCGGATGCGGAAAGCGCAGAACTGCAGCCCGCAGCCGATCCCCGCCAACCCTACCGCAAGCGCCGTTCCCAGATGGAAATACAAGGCTGCCGCGGCGAGGATGCACAATGCGAAACTGGCGAGCCTGAGGTACAGGAGCTTCCTGTATACCTCCCCGGTGCGTTCCCAGGGAGCGTCGTCGCATTGGCGTTGCGCATCGTTGTTTTTTGGCTGGGCCTTGCCCGAACAGCGCCGGACAAAGCCCTGTACCGACCACCAGACCAGCCCCGCGCACAGGGATCCGATGATGAGGCTGACGGTGGTCGTTTCCATATTACAGTACCAGGGCCGTGTTGTCGGTGATGATGGAGCGGAGCTTCAACAGCTCCATGCTGGTGTGCTCGCGGGGGCGGGGAAGATCGATCATGTATTCGGTCTTGATGCTCCCGGGGAGCTTGCCTTCCATCAGGATGATGCGGTCGCCGAGGAACAGGGCCTCGTCGATGTTGTTGGTGACGAAGATAACGGTGCGCTTTTCCTGTTCCCAGATGCGCGCGGTTTCCTTCTGCATGAACATACGGGTCTGGGCGTCCAACTGCCCGAAGGGCTCGTCAAGGAGCATGATGTTCGGGGAGTTCGCATAGGCGCGGGCGATGCCCACGCGCTGCTTCATGCCGCCGGACAACTGGTGCGGGTAGTGCTTCTCAAAACCGGTCAGCCCCACCATGTCGATGTAGTGCTGCGCAATCTCATGCCGCTCGTTGGCGGGGATATTGCGGAGCTTGAGACCTAGTTCCACATTATCACGAACGTTCTTCCATGCAAAGAGCATGTAGCCCTGGAAGACGATGCCGCGGTCGGGGCCGGGGCCGGTGATGGGCTGGCCGTCAAGCGTCACGAATCCGGTGTCGGGGGTTTCCAGCCCGGCGAAGATCTTCAACAGCGTGGACTTGCCGCACTGACCGGGGCCGAGGATGACCAGAAACTCGTTTTCATACACATCAAGAGTGACGTCGCGGATGACGGGGACTTCCTGATTGCCCTTCTGGATGAAGGTCTTGCTGACGTTTTCACAGCGGAGTTTGAGTTTCGGTTCGCAGTTGCAGGTGGTCATATGCTTTCCTTTCTCAGCTGTGCTTAGAGGTTTTCAATGGTGCGCTTCCAGGGGCAGAGCTTGCCTTCAAAGAGCGTGACCAACAGTGAGGTTCCGTAAGCCGCTGCCGCGATGAGGACCATGCCGCCGAGCACGAGGGTGGGCTGGTGGGTGTCCATGCCGCGCTTGATGAGGAAGCCCATGCCGTCGCGGGAGTTCATCAGTTCGGCGGCCAGAACGCAGGTCCAAGCGGAGCTGAGGGAGATCTGGAGGCCGGCGAAGACTGCGGGGAACGACGCGGGGAAGCATACGTGGAAGATTTCATCCCGGCGCTTGCCGCCGAGGACGCGGATAACGTCATACAGGTCGGGGTCAACGAGGCGCACGCCGTTGTATGCATTGAGCAGACAGGGGACGAACGTACCGATGATGATGATGAACACCTTGGACATTTCGCCGATGCCGAACCACAGGATGGCGATGGACACCCAGGCGATGGGCGGCATGGGCTTGAACAGGTCGAACAGAGGTTTCACAATCGCGTTGACGTACTTGTTCAGGGCCATGAACAGGCCGAGGGGCACGGCGACGACGCTGGCGGCGATGAAGCCGATGAGCACGCGCTGGGTGCTGGCCCAGATGTGGCCGATAAGGTTCGTTCCGGCGAACTTCATGTACGTCAGGCGGTACAGCTGATCCACCACTTCCAGCGGGCGGGCCAGGGAGTCGCGGAAGATCTTCTCTTTCGCCACGTAGTCCCACAAGGCGAGGAACAGGACGATGGAAACCACGTTGAGGAAATACTTGTTGGTAATGAACTTGTAAAAGCTGAACGGTTCGCGGTTTTTGGAGTGGTCGACGGTTTCGTTGGCGATAGAACTGGTCATGCCGCTTACCTCCTGATGCCAGCCAGCAGTTTCTTTTCAATCTGGTCGATGATGAAGCCGATGACTGCACCAGACAGACCCACGCAAATCATGCCGAGGACGATGATGTCGGGACGGCCGAGGCGGCCACCCATAGTGATGAGGAAGCCAAGGCCGGAGTCGGCGGCCAGCAGTTCCGCGGCCACGAGGTTGGTCCAGCAGTAAGCCAGGGCAAGCTGCAGGGCGCCGAACACCATGGGAAGGGCGGACGGGATGCAGAGCTGCGTGAAAATCTGCCAGTTGTTGGCGCCATATGTGCGGGCCATCTGGATAAGGGTCGGGTTGGTCATGCGCACGCCGACGTAGGAGTTGATGACGCAGGGCACGATACCCGCGATCCAGATGATGAATACCTTACCGGCGAGGCCGATGCCGAACCAGAAAACGGTAAGCGGAATCCACGCGATGGGGGGGATGGGACGGATAAGTTCGAAGATCGGGCGGAACAGACCTTCAACTACGTTGAACCAGCCCATGGCCAAACCGAGCGGGATACCCACGACGAGCGAGAGCACATACCCGATGAAGGCTTCCTGAATGGACGTCCACGCGTGCGTCGCCATGATGGCGCCGTCGGGGTTGGGGTTGCTGAGTTTGTCGATGAACGCGGCGAACACCTGGGAGGGCGATGCCAGCAACGTATTTGGAATGATTCCCGAGCGCACCACGCCTTCCCAGAAGGCGAAAAAGATGATGATGCTTACGTAGGGAAGGATGGTCAGAAGCAATGGCTGTTTGACGCTTACTTCTTTGTAGGCCATGAGTCACATCCTCGTGTCTGTGCTGCGTTAGAGAGGCGAGCCTCGTCTAACCTGGGTTACCACCAACGGATCAGTTCGGTGACTTGCTTGCGCAGCTCCACGAACTTGGGATCGATCAGGTTGCGGGGGCGGGGGAGATCCACGGGGATTTCCGCCTTGATCTTGGTGGGTTTGTTGGTCAGCACCAGGATACGTTCAGCAACGTAAACCGCCTCTTCGATGTTGTGCGTCACGAACAGAACGGTACTGTTGAGCTTTTTCCAGATATTGACCAGCTCGTCCTCAAGGTAGAAACGCAGCTTGACGTCGAGCTGTCCATACGGTTCGTCCATCAGCAGCAGGTCGGGATTCACGGCGAACGCCCTCGAAACGGCGATACGCTGCATCATACTGGCTGAAACCTGGTTGGGGTACAGGTCGGCGCAGGAGGACAGGCCGACGAGATCCATGATTTGGGTCGCGCGCGCTTCACGTTCTTCTTTGCCGACGCCCTTGACTTCCATGCCGTAAGCCACGTTTTCGCGGACGGTACGCCAAGGCAGACAGGTCGGTTCCTGAAACACATACGAGATGTTGTGCTTCTTGGGGTTCGCTTCTTCCCCGTCGATGAGGATCTCGCCTTCGGTGGCGGGCATCAGCTTGGACAGGGTGTTCAAGAAGGTGGTTTTGCCGCAGCCCGTGGGGCCGACGATGGCAAGGAGCTCGCCTTCTTTGATGTTGAAGTTGATCCCATCGAGGACGGTCAGATCCCCAAACCGTTTTGTGAGGTTATTCACCTGAATCTTGATGCGTGATTCTGGGGTGGTGGGCACTGGTGGCTCCTTTGTCTTTTTTCAGGGCGAACACGCTGGTGCCGCCTCCTAGGGAGGAACGCGCTTTGGCCAATTCATGGACCTCGTACGCTGGTCCATACATTGGCTGAAGCGCTGCCTCTGGACCCTGTGTGGAGGCGGACACGTAGGCAAGGGATTGCTCCCTCACAAGTTGTGCTTTCGGCTCCAATCTTGTTCTCTAATGAGCAAAGATGGTGCCAGAGGTAGGGCCCTAGCCTCAAAAAAACGCTTCCTACCTACGTTTCTGGAGTAAAGAAGGCTTTTATTTGAGGGGAATAGGGATGATGCTCAAAAAAGAAAAAAAGAGCAAAAAAGCTCTATTTCCTCAGAGGTTGCGTTGGGGCTTCGGAAAAATAGGATCAAAATGTCCCAAAAAGAGAATGGGGAGGATTTTTTTTGGGACAAAAACATCCCAAATTATAAAACGTGGTATTCCAATATGATATATGTATAAATACTGTGCCGGCAACACTCTCCCCGTCATGGTTGAGAAAAAAATCCCGTATAATAAACCATGATTGAGATAAAAAGAACGAATGGAGCTGCCTTTGGAAGCGTTCAGTCCCCAAGCGGGCACGAAAAAATGGGACAGAAATGCGACATTTTTTCTGCGGCCCTCAAACGGAAAAGCGCCTCCCTTTTTACTGGGGGAGGCGCTCGGATCGGGGCGTGGATTGCAGCGTGCGGGCGTTATTTGATGCGCGGCGCGATAACTCCGCCTCCAGCGGCATGATAACTTCGACAAAAACCGAATTGCAGATTCCGCAATAAAATTACAAAGGCGGGGAAGTTCCCCGCCTTCTTTTATGCCTTCAACTTTCGCGTTGTGAATGCCGGTTCCCACGTCGCTATACGTTCGTCCTGTGGTCTGGCTCGGGGTCGCCCTCCTGTGGCCAGCCGTGCCACCGTTTCGGTGAGTAGCCGAACTCCGATAGGCGCGAGGGAACGCCGCCATACTTCCGGGGCGGTTTCACCGGGCAGGACATGGCACCATTCCTGAGCTTCGATCGGCCCTGTGTCCGCACCGTCGTCCATCCAGTACACGGTCCCGCCCGTTATCGGGTCACGCATAGCCACTGCCCATTTGACGGCATCCCGCCCTCTATGACGGGGAAGTAGCGAGGGGTGATACGCTAGAACGCCAAGCCCGCACCGGCTACGAACGGCGGTGGGGATATACCGCTGGCAATGTGCCGCAACCGCCATGTCGCACCGGGGGAGCGCATCCATATTCCTAGATGAAGGTATGCCCAACTCAAAGGCCGCCCGGCGTAGCACATCGGGCGTTTCGGTGTCCGGGCATACTGTAACAACATCAACGCCGGGGAGAGCCGTAATGGCTTTAAGTACTTCGGCGGCGAGCCATTTCTGCCCAAAAAGTACAATCTTCATGCGGCATCCTCACCGAGATACCGGAAACCCTGCACGGCCCGAAAGTGTCCGCCATATCCAACCGCCGCCCATGTCCCGCCAAGACGTTGCCTCGAGTTGATCATGGAATTATGACACCTGAGCTTGTCTTCGCCGTAAAATCTGGCGGAAACCTGCGTCCATAGCGGGCTCCGGCGTAGGGCCGCCGCAAGCCCCGGATGCGACGTGTGGAAAAGCGTCCGCATCGGTTTGCCGTATCGATTTTGCCCACGCCTCCAAAGAGCGCAAACGGCATTGAGGAAGCGAAGACCGACGCCCGCGCCTTGCCACTCCGGCAAAATAACCAGTCGGCACGCCCGCGCTTCCCGAAGTCCCGCCAGCGTCGAGACGGCCACATGAGCCACAGGCTGATCGCCCACAAATCCGACGTAGTTTGTGGCGGCCACCATGTGCGGCACCCTCAGATAGTGATGCGGCTCAAAAAGCGGCCAAAATCGCCAGTTGGTCTGGAATATGTCGAGATCGATTCGGGGGCGTTGAAGACACCCCCGTGTCCAGCGGAAATCGCCGGTTGCGGTATCGAAAACCCAATCGGGGGCGAGCCAGTCAATAATATCATAATGACATGAAAGAAGAACGGCCTGCCCACCAGTGCGCCGCCATGCCTTTGCAAAGGCTGACGCGCCTATCCGGGCAATTTGACGGTCGACCACGCTGGTAAATTCGTCAATCACGACGTGCTCCGGGGCTTCGCAGACGATACGGGCAAGAGACGCCCGGAACTTTTCTCCGGTCGAAAGGACGTGGTACGGACGGAGCCATGACGGAACGTCGCCAAGGCCGACGGCGGAAAGTGCCGCCGTCACCTGTTGCCAGTCACCTCCCTTGAAATCTGGAGCAATGGCGTCAACAATAGGGGCGTCCGTTGGCCATACTTCAGAGCCGCGCACCGTTTCCGACCCCCAGATGCGAGAGCCAAGGGAAGACTTGCCGGAACCCGACGGGCCGACGATAAGTCCGATTTGCCACGGTTCCGCGTCAAGCGGCAATTCCGCCTCAAGCCGAAAGTCGCTGGCTTCGGCATTGAAGAGAGAGCGCACGCAGGCGGCGCGGTATGACTGATAGTCCGGACTTTCGTGGTGGATGGTGATCTTCATACGCGTACCACCCGGCATTTGTAGCCTTCTCCGCGCAGGCGCTCATACACCCGTCTATGCTCTTCCTCGTCTTTACAGATGACGATGACTCCGAAGCGGGGCTTGTACTTGAAACCGTTGACGCCGGGCGCATTATCAGCCAGCGGCGGGAGAGTTTTGTTCTGTGACATGGTTTGACTCCGATGTTTCGGAGTTGGAGCTCTTGGCCCTCGTAGTGACGACTTGAATGTGATTATACGTTCCACACCGGCACTTGACCGTAAAGCTAAGTGCCGTCCCCGTTCCCAGCAAGCGGCCGCACTTGCCGCACCTGATTTCCCTGTCCGTACACTCCATCTTTTAATTGTCCTTCCCTTGCGCCCCCGCATCCGTCCTGATATGCGTTTACGCGCTCGCGGTCTGACTGTGAGCCATAAACGCAGGCGGACACTCCGCATGATATGTACGTATCATGTGGGGCCGTGGTCCGGCGTGTCCTCGCCGGGCCGGTGGGGGAGCTCGTAACTCCCCCGCCTCTGCCGTAATTCGTCGCTAAACCGGATAAGAGACCACGATCTCCGAGACCGTTTCTCGGCGTTGTGCCGCTTCTACAGCCGCCAGCAACTCGTCCCTCCTCGCTATAAGAATTGTTTGCACGTCGGCAAGCCCAACGGCGTCGTCAGTGGCGAAAAGCGCTGCCCCCGTCGCCACTTCCGCCGCCGAGGGAGACTCTGCGGGCATCGTCAGGGTTGCCGTCAGTGCCGCCGTATAGTCTGCGATGATTTTCCGCCGCTTATCAGCTTTATACTCCTCAAGCGGACGTCTCGGGCGTTCTAAAAGCGCATCAGACGGAAGCGGCCCGAGTTCTTCCATGTACCGGGGTTCGGAACGCCATGTATCATCGGGGAGCCAGTACGGCGTCCCGCCTTCCTTGCGCCCACGCTCGTCCATGTGCTGGCGGTGGTCTTCCACCTTCTCCCACGCATCCCCGGTCCAGCGGGCAGTCTGCCCCGTAGGAATGACAGCGGGCGGAGCAACAGATGTCGCGCCGGTCGCTTCCAGTATATACTCGCCGTTCGGACGCCGAGTGGCATCACGGCTGCCGGTGTATTCTCCGGTCTTCAAGTCATACATATACATCTGAGGTATCGTCATATCTTGTTCCTTTATTTATAGTTTTATTGTCACAAAAAGTTTTTCCGAGGGTGGACGGGAGGGGCGGGCCGTGAGGCCGGAAGTTGGCAAGGTGATGCTGTCCAGACAGGCATCACAACCATGACGATACGAGCGTTGTCCGGCGGGAGCGGCAGCCTTGCCGGGCCTGCTGCAATGCAAGGAAACATAACAATATCCAGTGTAGGTTACGCGAACGCTATTGCTCCCGAAGCAAACGAGACTGCATATCTTGCGACTGTAAATCAGCGTGTTGCTCCAGAGACGCGACCGGTCAACGTAAGCCTCCCCGTGTGCATGTATCTAGGCCTCCACACTTAGGCCGGGAGGCCAAGATATAGGCAGACTGGAAAGGCTACGTTGACCGGATGGGTTTCGTCAGCAGTTCGCTGTGTGCTTTTCCATGTATATTGCATCGCCAGCTCACTTGCTCCACTAACGAGTCCGTATTGTATCGCGGTGTCTTTTGTTGTCAGTGTTACCCCACCACTGGCAGAGACAGGGCCGACGCATCCACCACCCGTACCCGCCTGACGACCCAATAGTTGAGTAAAACCGGGCTGCACAGCATCTTGTTGCCAACTTCCTGCCTCACGGCCCGCCCCGAGCGTCCAAGCTCGGAAAAACTGTTCGCCACACGAAGGAAGGTATAATCCCGTGGGGTTAGCGGCATTCGGGCGGAATTTGCCAAGGTTGGCGGCAATGGTTGCGCTGTCGGCATCATAAGGCAACACCATGCCAGAAAAACCACCGGCGTTGTATACGGCGGCGAACTCGGGCCAGTCTTCAAACAGCACCAGATCGCCGTTGACCCACGCGAAGTTTTCCGGGAGCGTGGTACTGCGCCAGTACATCGGACAACCGATTTTAAGCAGGCGCAGGCGCTCAAGCTCGGCGTTTTGGGTACCGATGATTTTCCGAATGGCGGCAAGCAACTGCGTCAAGTCCGTATCGCTGGGAGTAAGCCCCGCAGCCGTGAGTACATTCAGGATTTCCCGTTGCGGACGTTCAATGGCCGCAGCGGGAACAATGCTGCCGAAAATGCCGGCTTCGGGGTTGCCGTCCTGATAGGAGGCGTTCGGGTCGGTCGCTCCGAGGGGAGGAACATATTTCATGGGGGCACCTTCCTAAAAAAGATGCCCCCATGATATGGAACGGAATGAAATCAGTCTTTGAAAGGGCTTTAGGAAAACAGATTATTCGTATCCGACGATCAGGACGGTATGCGCCGGTTTCGCCGCGCGGAGGAGGCACTCGACCTCCCGGGCCGGATCGAATGCCGAAAGCCGCTCCCCGCAGGATGAAGAACCGCACCGAAAGGATGTAACACGTTGACCGCGAACCGTCACCGTCCAGCAAAACCGCACGTCTTCGGGGCCGGACAGGGGTTCCCCGCACCGTGAAAGCCCGGCGACGAACGGCCTGTACTCCATAATTTCGATTTCAACGCCCGCGATCGCGGCAAGGCGTTTGAAAAACGCCGGGGTCTGGCCGCCGACGCGGGTAAGCACGTTGACGACGGCGGCCCGTCTGCCCTGTAACGACGCAACGGAATCGTCGGCCAAGCATTCCCCGGGAAGCCCGCAGACGCGCTCCCAATCAGCAATGAGCTCAATGCACGATCGGGGATCGGACTCCCGGACAAGGTCGTTGGAACGCGCGTCGACGCGCTCGAAACCATCGGCAAGGGCGGCGAGAAGCCGCACCCAGACGCTTTCGGGCTCGCGGGGAAGGGCTGCGCCCGGCGGCTGCAAGGCGAGAAGCTGGGAAAGATAATCGGCGCTCATTCAGTCACCCACTCGATGCTTCCGGGAACGACGATGTGCCCGGTTTCGGGCGTGACGTTCGCCGTGGGGGAAAGGATGACGTGATCCTCTTCCTTTTCCGTGAGGGAAAGCGCCTCATGCAGGCGTGAGAGGAAGATGGTCCCGCCCGGAACGGCGTCGCGCCTAACCGCCGCCCAGAGGTTCGCCTCGGCGGCGAGACGGATCGCGGCCGTGTCCGGCGTAATCCGCAGCCGCAGATTGAGCGGATCGGCTACGGGAAGGACGACATACACGTCGGCCGTCACGGGGCGTACGGTTTCGATGTGCGCGGCTACGGCTTGCCTGTCTCCGTCTTTTGGGACGCCGTCGGGATAGGTGCCGTCCATCATGAAGCGTACGGTCACGGTGCCGCGCCCCATTTCCTGCGTCACGAACGCCCGCGTCACGCCGGGAACCTCAAGCGCCCACTGTTCGTAGTCGGCTTGCGTCCCGCCCATCGGCGTCCTCTGAATGGTTGCGAGGAGTCGGCTTTTCAGACTTTCGTCCGTCTCTTCGTCCGTGCCGCCGGTAAGCCCGTCCGTAACCTGAACCTGCGAATCGAGCCCGGAAACGGGGGACGCGAAGGCGAGAATGGTTCCGATTGGGGCGTTGCCCGCCGTTCCCGCGTCGACTGCGGAAAGGAAAGCGGTTCCCGTCCCGTCTTCTCCGACGGTGGCGTCGGAGACGACGGCATACCGGACGGCGTCCGAACGCAGGCAGATCGTCCCCTCGGGCAGGACGGTTCCGGGCGTGCCCGTGATCGAAACGTCTCCCGAAGCGTGCCCGGCGGCCTTGCGTGAAACGCCCCAGATGGACGCCCAGCGTTCGAGGTGTTCCTCTTCCGCCGTGTCGGGCATGAGCTGGCGCGCGAGCCAGTCGAGATACCCGTAAAGGCCGTGCTCGGTTCCGGCGCTCATGCGTGCGACGATGCCCGAGAGGCTGCGCCGGAGCACGGCGTCCGTTCCCGGGAGGCGCGACTGCATGGAAGCGGCGGATCGGGCTATGAGCAGATCAAGAGGGGGGCGGTTGAAAGGCATGTTTACTCCAACGGGTAGGAAAAGGCGTATGTCGAGGATTCGCCGTTTACGAGCGTAATGTTCACGGCAAGGGAAAGCAGGCCGAGGCGCGGCATGGTCGCCGAGACGTCGACGCGGCTTGCGACGCCGTCGTCGACAAGCCATCGGAGCGCTTCGGCGGCGTAGTCGTGCGCGCGGCGCAGGACTTCCGGAAGCGTCTTTTCCCGCGAAAGGAGCCAGAGCCTTGACCCCGTCCGATCCCGCTCGGCTGCGGGGGCCACGGTGTCGGCCCAAAAGCCCCGGCGATCGGTGCCGCCGTCGGGAAGCGCGTCGTCGGCGCGGGCGCGGGCGTCGAGAAAAAGGCTGAGGATGACCGCCGTGGCCATCCCGTCTTCAAAGACGAGATCGTGGCCTTCGACGGTCGCGTCCGCGCCCCATCCGTTCCATGTCAGCTTGAGATCGCTCATATTCTATCCCTGCGGCTGCCCGGTCGTGTCGTTTCCAGACTGTACACCGGTATGGACATGCGCCTGTAAGGAAACCGTTCCGGCCCTCGTTCTCTCCCGGTTCCGCCGAGAGAGAACGAGGGGGTCTTGATGGACGTTCCGGCGCTGGCCGTCAACCGGATGGTTTCCGTAACGCCTTCAAAGGTCTTGGCGTCGACAAGAAAGGTTTCCGTCGTGAGGTGAACCTTTCTGCCCCTCCCGAAGACGAGCTTGTCGCCCTCGTCGGTGTAGAGCGCGACTTCCCCGGTCTTCAAGCCGCGCAGGCGGTACCGGCGGTTGCCGAGGTTGAGCGCGACGCATGAGGCGCGCTGCCCGGCGACGTTCAGCACGACGCCCTCGGCCCCCGGGTGCGGATTGCTGGTGAACCCGTAGGGCTCGGCGTGCTCGACGCCGCCCATGTTTTCGTCGGCCATGATCACGACGTCGAGCGTCTGAAAACCTTCCCCGGATCGGACTGCGGAGAGGATGCAGCGCCCGATGAGCGTCGCCATGCGTCGGCGAAGCGGGGCGAGAAGCCTTTCGTAATTCATCATGACTCCTTTGTATCGGCTCCGGGCCAGCGGAACGTTTCCTTGTCCTTTTTGCCCTTTTTCGGGCTGACGGGTTCGACGTCGAACGCCTCAGGCGGATTCAGGGTAAGCTCCGAGCGGTATCCACGCTCGTCAAGCGTCCACCCGACGGAGCCGACGAGCCACGTCGCCTCAAGCCCCATGAAGGGATCGACGATGCGGACGAGCACGTTCGGCGTCCACAGCGCGTCGCCGTCCTTCCAGCCGTACACGGTATAGGTCGCCTGATTCCCTTTGCCGTACCGGACGTTGACTTCCCATTGCGCCCGCTTGTTCGCGCCCTGATGTTCCTGATCGGCGATAAGCACGAGAGGCCGATGGCGCGGGACGGCGGCGTCCGTCACCACGGTTTTCTGCTGTGAGGCGCTCTTGCCGTTCCACGTCTCCGTCGCCGCCGTCTGGCCGATGACGGTGACGCTCGAGAAGCGGTCGCGCATGGAAAACTTGCCCTTGCCTTCAAAGACGTTCTTGCCGAGTTCGAGGACGGTGGCGGCTTTCTTTTTGCTTGCCCGGCAGATGACGAGCCGCCCGCGTCCGTCGGTCGTGAGCAGGACGCCCTTTGCCCGGGCAAGCTGCTCCAGCGTCTCGAAAACGGTATCGCCGGGGTTCGTCTTGAAGCCGGGGACGACGCCAACGCCCGTTTCGTCGACCACCTCGATGCCGAACGGGGCCGCAAGCGACCGGGCCACGGCCGCGAGCGTCGCGCCTTTGAGCTGCGTCGAGGGCGGGCAGCAATCCACCAGATCGCAGGTCTTGTCGCGCCCGGTGACGGATACCGTGTGCGAGGCCGCGTTATACGACGGAGCCACGTCGTCGACGTATCCTGTGATGACGGGAGCGCCGTCAACGGTAACGACGCATGAGGCCCCGAGCTCGATTTTCGCAGGGATCGGCTGCCCCGGCCAGCGCTCGGTGATCGAAAGCTCGAATGTACCGGCGACCTGCCCGATCCCCCGGCGGATGCTGATCTTGGTCCAGCCGCCATACTTCATGCCGTTGATTTCAAGGCGCACGTCGGGCTTTTTCATTTTGTCAGCCACGGATCACCTCCAGAGGGACGCCGCCCGGAACCCGTCCGGGATGCCGGATGCGGTTTCTGGCAACGATGGCGTCGGCCTGCCCGACATCTCCGTAGAGCCGGTAGGACGCCGCGAGCGCGGGCATGGACATGAAAAGGGTCGCGCTTCCAAGCTTCGGAAGCTCGGCCCCCCGCGTGGTCAAATCCTCGTTGACGGCGACAGCGAGCTCGGAAAGCGCTGTAAACACGGCGTCGGAACAGTTCGCGCGCTGGACTTCATCAATGGCGTCGATAACGGCGTCCCGAGACGCCAGCGCGTCGTCCGCTGTGCCGTAGTCGGCATCGGCGCTTTCAATGGCCGCTTCGATGACGGCCCCGGCGGCGATAAGGTCGATAAGCGGCGTCTCGGCCCGGTTCGCCACGGTCGACACGACGACGCCCGGCGTCTCCGGAGAGGGCGTACCGCCACCGGTCCCCCCCGAAGCTCCTCCGGACGACGTCCCGCCGCCAATGGAGCCGCCCCCGGCCTGCGGCCATGACGTTTCGCCAACGATTCCGGCGATGACGCCGTTTGACGTGACGAGCCACGAGCTTGCCGTTCCCGCGCTCTTTTTGCCGAGAAGCGCCGTAAGGGCGTTCATCTTCAAACCGGACGTCGCAATGCCGCCAAGCTGGCGGATGGTTCCCAGATACCCGAGGATCCGGCTGGCGAGGCGATCCGGAAGCGCAAGGACGCTTGACGCGGCGGACTGCGCCCGGGAAAGGATGGAAAGCGGGGTGCCGAGAAAGGCCGTCGCCTCGGAAAGCAGGGCCGGGACTTTCCCCGCGAGCCCTTCGAGGTCTTCGAGCAGCGGCATGTACTCGTCGAGAAAGCCCGCCGTGGCCGCTTCCTTCGCGGCTTCCGCCTTGTCGAGGACATTCGCCGCCGTGTCTTTCTCGACGTCGGGTTCGACCGGCTGTCCGGCTTCGACGAATGAAATGGAAAACGTACAGTATCCGCCCTCGCGCGTCGTTTCCTTGAGCGAATACCCGTCGACGGAGACGGACAGCTCGCCAAGATACGGATGGATGAGCGTTCCTGGGCCGGAAGCGTTCAGCGCTTCCCGGAGCTTGTCGCGCTGTTCGGCGTAGCCGCTCTTCCCGTTGACGAGGAACGCCTCGATCTGCCATTTGCCAGCCTTTTTGCCGAGGTCTTCGGCGTACGGCGTATCCCGCAAGGGGTACTCGTGCAGCTCGACGCGGCGGCCTCCGCTCTCCGAATGGCTCTCGACCTCGAAGGCCACGCCGCGAAACGACGCGGGGCGCAGGTTTTCCCATGTCTTTGTCATAGATCAGTCCATCGTCATGATGCCCTGCATGTTCAGGGCATCATAGTAAACGTCAATGTCCCCGGGGCCGGACGTGCTTTCAATGCTGGCCTGTCCGCCTTCAACCTTGATTTTGATTGTGGACTCGGCCGCCAGATTTTCGGCAAGCTCGGCACTCTTTGCCGATATTTCCGCGCCGATCGCCTTTGCCTGATCCCTGTCCGTGAGCTTGTCTCCGATCATCTTTCCGAGCCCTTCCCCGGCTTCCGTCCCGAGCCACCCGCCGATGAGCCCGCCGAGCGCTCCGCCTATGGCCGTGCCGAGGCCGGGAATGATCGAACCGATGGCGGCTCCGATCGCGGCCCCCCCGGCGGCTCCGCCCCAGCCGCCCACGGCGGCACCGGCCGCCTCGGAAACGCCGCGAACCTTGTCATCCGTCGTGGCGTTCGGGTCCATAATGACGCTGCCCGCTTCGATGACGCCGCCGATGACGGCGACGGGAGCTCCGGCCTTGGCCGCAAATTTTCCGGCGGACGCGCCGTTTCGCGCCGCCTGCTTGCCGAAGTCGGCGATACGGGCCATCCGTCCGCCTTTTCCGGGAAGCCTCGGCGTCCTGACGGGAGCGCCGGGTTTTCCGGAGGCCGCGCCTCCCTTGCCCCCCGCCTGCCCGGAGCCGCCGTTTACGAGATCCGAAAGCGCGCCGTCCGTCAGGGACATACGGTCATTGACGATATACACGGGCAGAGGCAGGGGAAGCCGCCCGAGTCCCATTCCTTTGACGGCGTTGCCGAGAACCCCGCCACTGAGCTTGCCGAGCGTTTTCCCGCCGAGCTTCAGGGCTCCGAAACCGCCGAGCGCGGCAAGGCTTCCGCCCACGAGCAGCTCCTTTCCCCCTATCTGCTGGGTATCGAGGATATACTTGATGCCGCCTTCAATAGCGTCATTGATGGGTTGGGCAAATTCGTCGGCGGCTTTTCCGAGCTCGGCCTTCAGGCGGGCCGTCTGATCAACCGCATTGGCGACGGCGCTCGGCAGCTTTTGAGCAATGAGGCCCGCGGACTCCTTGATTTCCCCGGAAAACGTTCGGGCCTCGTCAATCGTGTCGGCGTCGAGAAAAATCCTGAGGCCGCGCTGTGTATCCAGATCCGTATCGCCAAAGGCTGCGGAAAAAGCCTTGTCTTTCTCCGCTGACGTCTTGAACTTCTGATACCTGTCGCGAATATCGGCCAACACGTCGAACATGGCCCGCCGTTCACCCTTCGCATCGTAAAAATTGACGCCCGTAACCTTGGCGGCTTTGGTCATATACTTTTGGTTCGTGAACAGCCGGAGCGTGGAGTCCGTAAGCGTAGCCAGCCGTTCCGGCTGCTTTTCAACGAGCGACATGCGTTCGATGAAAGCCAATGTCCCCTCAAAACTCAGTCCCGCCGTTTTGGCGTTGTTTCCGACGCGGGCGAAAATATCCGCCAAATTTTCCAGCTCGGCGTTGCCGAGATTGCCTGCGGCGTACATCTGATCAAGCATGAGCTTCGCCGTTTTCAAGTCGGAAAGGTCGAAGCCGAAAGACTGAGCGGCGACGGTCATTCCGGAAGCGAGCGTTTCCGCGCTGGCTCCCGTTACGGCCATCGCGGGATTGATCGCTTTGATGGTGGCGAGAGCCTCATCCCAGCTTTGCCCCGACTGGACAAGGGCATAGAAGCCTTGAAGCAGTTCATCCACGCTTTGGCCGGTTTGTTTCGCCATATCATACAACTCACTGCGCAACCCCCGGCTCTGCTGTGCCGTGGCTCCGGCGGTGTTCGCCACGCGCGCGAGCATTTTGTCGAGTGCAGCCGAATCCATCACGGCTTTCGTCGCCTTGTAGGTAATGCCAGCCCCGGCAATCATGGCCGTGTACCGGTTCCCCATGCCGTCAAGGCCGCGTCCCACGGAAGCCGCCGCGTTTCGCAGGCCCGAAAAGGCGCGGCTTCCGCTGTTCGACAGGCCGGTGAGGGCCTGAGCGTACTGGCGGGCGCGGGATTGCAGGTTGCCCGCAAGGTCTACTATGAGCGATACTTTCATGCTTCTTTCCGGGCGCAGTTGATGGTGTGCAGGAGGCGGACGAGACGGCGGAGAGGCAAGCGCTCGGCCTCGGCAAGGGACAGGCCCGACAGGCGGGCCAGCCCCAAAAGTGCAAGGTCGAGGTTACGCATCCCCGCCAGCGTCTCGCCCCCGGGATTCAAGGCTTTCTCCCTCATGAAGCGAGGAAAGCAGATCGAGCCCGTCGGCAGCCAGACGCAGCCGCTCGAAGTCCGCTATGGAAAGCCTGCCGAGCTCTTCAACGGAAAGCGGGCCGTTGTGGGTGCTGTCCCCGCCGCGAAGTCTTTTCACCTGTCGGCGCAACAGCTCGATCCCCATGCGGGCGGGGGAGGAAACGAGCGTGACGGCGTCCCGCGAGCGGACGACTTTTTCGGACGCTTCCTGCGCGTCGATAAGGTCCCGGGCGGTGAGTTCGCGCAATTCCGCTTCGGTATAGAGGACCGTGCCGATGGTCACGCCGTCCGCAAAAGTGACGATATGGGAATCAGCAAGGGGGGCCGTGACCGCGTCCTCGGCTTCGGAGAGCTTCGCGGCGGCATCGATAACTTGAGACATGGCTACATCCTTTCGCAGGACACGGCGGAGAACTTGAGGCCCGCCGTGCCGTCGGTGGTTTTGAGGCTGGCGGGCTCCATGACGAACGCCTCGCGCAGCACGTACTTGTCCCCGCTGTCCG
>OGMN01001353.1_pt1 | contig 18777 bp, 18 predicted proteins | sample 1573211 | NCBI WGS metagenome assembly OGMN01 (sample SAMEA2581876, study PRJEB24529) | metagenome | biome: Human gut stool | place: China | collected 2011
GAAAATGCTTTCCTTCTCATGATATACACGAAACGAATCTTCATCAACCTGCGAACTTAAGATTCTGACTTCAGGAAGTTTCACTTTGATAGAATCTTTTTTTACTTCATATCGAATCTCGCCAAAATCATATCCCGCCTTTACGATCACATTGTAACTATAGATATATTTACTCTGCGTAAACGGAATGTCAATACCGAACAATTTTCTTACATCTTCGGTAACATTTACTTCTGTGCAATTTGCCTCCTGTGTCGCCAACTCCCCGATATCTTCAAACCCAAGTTTGGTCGTCTGGCTTTCATGAGTAATATAGCGTTTCATACCGATCGCTCCCGCGCCTCCCGCAAGCGCGATAATCGCTATAATAATAAGTATCTTTTGAATTTTCCACGGAATCTTAATTTTGAGTTTCCTATTTTGTTTCTTTATTTCTCTTTTAATTTCCTTTTTCAATTCTTCTCTTGTATCTTTTTCCTCTTCACTATATCTTTTGTCCATACATTCTCCCTTCACACACCCGTACTGTCTGCAGCGGATACGATCTTACACATACTGTTTTTTATGCAGATTTCCTGTTCTTTACCGGATATCTGCTCTCCTTGATTATACCAGATTTCTTTCGCCTTTGCTCCGCTATTTTGCAGAATATGACTGCAGCCCCCGTACTTGCCACCGTAGCTAAAATCCCCGCGCCTACGATTGCCGCCGGGTTCGCGCTTCCATACTGACTTCGATATGCGATCACGTTCATCGGGATCAACTGAAGAGAAGAAATATTCATGATCAAAAACGTACACATTTCATTACTTGCGACTCCCTTGCGCCTCACCGGACCGGGCGCTTTTCCTGCCCGCCTTTCCTCTTCCAATGTTTCAAGTTCTTTCATCGCCTTTAATCCTGCCGGAGTTGCCGCCCACCCAAGACCGAGGATATTCGCAATAAAATTTGTTGTAATATGCTCCTGCGCTTTATGTTCTTTCGGCAGATCAGGAAAAAGAAAACGGATCACCGGACGCATTTTTTTTGCCGCACTTCCGATGATCCCTGCCTGTGCCGCAATCTCCATGATCCCACACCAAAACGACATAATCCCTATCATCGTAATACAAAGTGTCACCGCTTCTTTTGAAGAATCGAGCGCGGCATTTGTAATAACTTCCATCCTGCCGTTAAACGCTCCGAATATAATTCCGATCAAAATCATGCCTGCCCATAGATAATTCATACACTTCTCCGCTGTCTATGATTCATTTTTCATTCTTTCTGAATTATATTCTCTTCTCTCTTTCTTTTATTCCGATACTCCGAAAATATTTTTTATCGTCTTTTTTATCACATCTAATCACAATTTTCCTTTGATCAGTATCGTTCCTCACTCCACTCAAGAATCGTTCCTGTAGACGCATCTATTTCAAACTCATACTCTTTCCCGTCATAAATGATATCGCCTTCGTATTTATATTTTCCGTCATCGTAGTCTGATTGAATGCGAATATCGTTTTCCGATGCCCCCGGAACTCTTTCCAATGCGATCTTCTCTGCTTCCTCTATACTGATCCCCAAAGCTTCCGCATTATTTTGAGAATTTCCGCTTTTTTCTTTATCTGTTGTGCCTGCTCTGTCTGTTGTATCTACAGTTGAAATCCGCTCTGTATCTGCGCTTAATATTTGACCGTCTCTTCCGCTTATTTCATAATCATACTCTGTTCCTTCTACGTCAAACCGCACTTCATATACTTTCCTGCCATCGTCGATTTCCGAAGACACTCTCAGACGGGTCGTATCTGATTCTCTTACTCCCGCATCAGCCAATGCCGCTTCCAATGCCGCTTCTTTTCCGATATCTTTGCCGCCTTTTAGTCCACACCCTGCAAATACACCTGCTGTCACCATAGTCATCACTGCTACCGTTGCTATTTTTGTAAATTTTTTCATTTCTATTCTCCTTTCTTTATTTCACATCAGCATTTACTTTTACTTTGAAAACATTCGATTCCAAACTTCGGTTTATGCCTTTATTTTCTTTGATGAGATTACTATATCCCAAAAAGATTAAAATAACATTAAAGAACGAAAACAAATTTACATTGTCCTGTCATGACTTCGATTTTCTTAAATGAAAAACAAACTCACTTCCTTCGCCTTCTTTACTGACAACTTCTACACTTCACCATAGACAAACCGAGCCCGCAGTGACTTCCTCCTGTTCTGGATTTATCCGCACGATAAAACCGTTCCCATATATGAGGAATATCCCCCTTTGAAATGCCGATGCCATGATCTTTTACTTTTCCGATAATATCCGAATCATTATGCACGGATAAACTCACTTCTATATCCCGTCCTTCCCCGTATCGCAGCGCATTAGACAGAAGATTTATCATCATTCTAATGTACAGCGTCTCATCAACTTCCGCCCATATTTCAGGTTCAATGTGACATATGATCTGACCGGCGTTTCCTTTTGATTCAGCAAGAAACTGTTGTTCACCGACGATCATTTCCGTCAGTTCACTTAAATTAACGTTTTCTTTCTCGATCTGCTGACGCCCCTGATCGGCTCTTGATAAAAACAGAAGCTGCGCGATCAGATCTGACATATTTTCCGCTTTCTGTTCGATCAGTTTCACCTGTGCTTTTTGCTTTGGCTTTAACGCTTCATCTTTTAAAAGCTGACCGCACTGAGCCATCATAACGCTTATCGGCGTTCTTAATTCATGCGAAACGTCCGAAGTGAACTGCTTTTCTCTTTTAAACACGGCTTCCAGCTCATCCAGCATCTCGTTAAACGTCTCCGCAAGGATATAAATCTCATCTCTGTTTTTTTTGTATCTCTTTTCCTTTGTTTCTCTTACTGTATCGATATTGTCAATTCTTCTCGAAAGATCCGCATCCATCCGTATCTTACACACAGTATCCGTAATATCTTTCACAGGCTTAAGCGTTCTTTTTGTGAAGCGATATCCTACGAACGCTGTCGCTGCGGCAAGCAGCGGAAGAAGAATAAACGCGATGCGAAGTATCGTCTGAAAACTCTCCTCCGATTCCGTCACAGATATCACTCCGCGTACATATATCTCCTTACCTTCTCCCGGTCTGAAAAAAAGATCGTATATATACCAGTCTTCTTCTCCTGCCTTATCTTTAATCTCTCTTACTTCTCCATCCAAAAAGTCCGGCTGCCGATCGAATCCCCCGGGAATCTTTCCATATAAAAAATATCCGGTTGAGTCATACATGGAAAGATAGACTCCGTTTTCCACAGAATAAAAATCCGAATCAATTTTTAATTCTCCGTCCTGCATTTCAATTTCTTCCAGACTCTCCTCTACTCTTCTTTCCAGTGACATTTTCGTAGACGCAAGTATCTCACGTCCACTCAAAGAAAACAATATTCCAAGAACCGTTCCGACAACCACAAGAATAAATATCGTATATAAAAGAGTTAATTTTATCTTTAAAGAAACTTTTTTCATTCTTCCTCCTTTAACACATAACCGACTCCTCTTACTGTATGAATGAGTTTTTTCTCTCTTCCGTCATCAATTTTTTTCCTCAAATACCGGATATACACATCTATAACATTTGAACTTCCCATATAGTCATAATTCCACAGATGCTGCTCCAATCTGTCTCGTGAAAGAACAATTCCCGCATTTTGGACCATATATCTCAGCAGCGCAAACTCTTTTCCCGAAAGTCTGATTTCTTCTTTACCTCTTATTACTTTATGCGTATCAAGATGTACTTCCAGATCCGCAATCGTGTAACATGTTTTCGGCATTTCCTCCGGCTTTCTCAAAAGCACCCGTACCCGGGCAAGCAGCTCTTCAAATGCAAACGGCTTTACAAGATAATCATTTGCACCTGCGTCAAGCCCTGCCACCCGATCTTCCACACTGTCTTTTGCAGTCAGTAATATAACCGGTGTAGAATCCTTTTTCCTCCTCATTTCCTTCAAAACGGATAATCCGTCTTTTTTCGGCATCATAATATCAAGAATTACCGCATCGTATTTTACGGCAGTCAAATATTCCTCGGCTTCCTTCCCGTCAAAACATGAATCCACACTATAATACTCATCTTTCAGACGCGCTGTTATAATTTTGTTCAGGTCCTTTTCATCTTCCGCAAGCAAAATTCTCATTTTATCAACTCCCTACTACAATACTTCGACCTTTCATTTCTGTTTGTCTTATTATATGAAAATCATCGGATCAAATCAATTCCCTCTTTTCCCTTGACAGAAGGCATCGCGACTTATATTCTGAAAACATCAGAGAAGATATAAAAGGAGCCGATTTTATGAATTCAAAAACAACAAGTGAAAAGCTTATCCAATTTATTGAAAACAGCCCATCAGCTTTTCATACGGTAGAAACAATTAAATTTCTTCTTTTAAAAAATAATTTCTCGGAATTGTGTGAGAACAAACACTGGCACATAACTGCCGGAGGAAATTATTTTGTGACACGAAATAATTCATCACTGATCGCATTTTCCATTCCCGAAAATCCACTTGCAGGAATGCGTATTATCGCAAGCCACAGTGATTCACCGACTTTTAAAATCAAAGAAAATCCCGAAATGGAATGCGGTCATCACTATGTCAAACTAAATGTAGAACGCTATGGAGGAATGATTTACGCACCTTGGCTCGATCGTCCGCTTTCTATTGCCGGAAGAGTGATTATTAAAGATAAAGAAACAAATAAATTACAATCGAAATTAATAAACATCGACAGAGATCTTGTTTTAATTCCAAATCTCGCAATTCATATGAATAGAGATATTAACAGCGGATATCAATATAATCCACAAAAAGATCTGCTTCCTCTTTACGGCAATCTTTCTGCAAAAGACACTTTTATGAAACAAATCGCCGATGCAGCCGAAGTGTCCGAACAGGACATTCTCGGAAATGCCCTCTTTCTTTCCAACAGACAAAAAGCAAGCATATGGGGCGCTTCCAACGAATTTGTATCTGCTCCGCGGCTTGATGATCTGCAATGTGTGTTTGCCTCTGTTGAAGGATTTCTTGCAGGACAAAAACAAACTTATATGCCGATTCTCTCCGTTCTGGATAACGAAGAAGTTGGAAGTCAGACAAAACAGGGGGCTGCATCTACATTTTTATATGACACACTTACCCGCACTAACTCCTGTCTCGGACTTTCTGATGAAGACTACCTTATTCGGCTTGCAGACAGCTTTATGATTTCCGCAGACAATGCTCATGCGATCCATCCGAATCATCAAGACTGCTCTGATCCGGTCAATCATCCGTATCTAAACGGTGGGATCGTCATTAAATTTAACGCAAATCAAAAATACTGCACAGACGGATTTTCTTCTGCGGTATTTCGTGATCTGTGCCGCACAGTCAATGTTCCTGTCCAAACATTTGTCAACCGTTCCGACATGGCAGGAGGATCAACTCTCGGAAATATATCTAACACCCAAGTTGCAGTCGACACAGTCGATATCGGGCTGCCTCAGCTTGCCATGCATTCTCCCTACGAGACGGCAGGAGTATACGATACCGACTATTTTATCAAAGCTGCAGCCGAATTTTTCAGTTGAGCAAAGAAAGAAATCAAAAAATATAAAAATATTCCAAAATAAAGAAGGAGGATACAAATGACTTTAAAAATAGGTATTATCGGAACAAACTTTATAAGTGATGATTTTTGCGATGCCGCTGCGCAGGTTGACGGGATAGAGCTGTACGCTGTATATTCCAGATCCGCTGACACAGGAAATCATTTTGCCGAAAGACATAATATTCCCACTGTATTCACTGAATAGTTTCTTGATTCACCGATCGACGCAGTATACGTGGCTTCTCCTAATTTTGCACACTGCTCTCAATCTATAAAAGCAATGGAAAAGAAAAAGCATGTACTCTGTGAAAAAGTAATGGCATCAAATGAACAAGAGGCTCTTTCCATGATCGAGTGTGCCAAAAAAAATCACGTTGTCCTTTTAGAAGCAATGCGTCCCGATTTTGATCCCGCATTTGATATGATCAAAAACGCGCTTCCCCGCATTGGAAAAATTCGAAGAGCATCTTTTGAATTTTGCCAGTATTCAAGCCGCTATGATCGTTTCAAAGACGGAATTATAGAAAATGCATTTAATCCTGCACTCGGAAACGCCGCTGTATCAGACATCGGAGTTTATTGTATTCATTCCCTTGTCCGCCTTTTCGGTACACCTAAAAACATTCATTCTATGTCTTCCTCATTGGAAAACAATTTTGAATGCAGCGGCATTGTTCTGATGGAATATCCCGATATGATCGCAGAAGCAATCTATTCCAAAGTTACGGTTTCCTATCGTCCGAGCGTCATTCAAGGAGAAAACGGTTCTATCCTGATCGACTACATAAGTCATCCGACACAAATAGAACTCAGACTGCGGGAAGGCTCTCGTGATCCGATCAACGGTGGAATCAAAGAAATACTGCCTTATTCACCTGTAAACAACAATATGATTTATGAAATAAAAAATTTTCTTTCACTTGTTGAAAACAATGGAATCGAGCACGAATACCTACAATATTCGCTTGATACGATCCGCATTATAGATCATGTACTTGCTTCACATACTTCCGTACATTAAAAAATAGATCCATCTATTCTACTAAAAATAAATCGATCTATTCCAGTCATCTTGAGTTAAACTTTAATACAACAAATTAACGTTGCAAAAAAGACTGTATATCTTACAAGAATTTCTTCTGTTTGATATACAGTCTTTTCTTTTATCTTAGCACTTTTTCTTTGCTTTTCCTATCCGCAGTGTACAAAGGATAATGTACTTTCTATCCTTTTCTTCTCTTTCTCTGAATCAAAGCAAGTACTGCCGCGGCTGTCATTGCTGCTCCTGCATACAGCATCGGAGAAACATTATCTCCTGTTTGAACTGCTCCGTCATTCTTCTCCGGTGTCGGCTGTGGATCTGGATTTGGAGTAGGAGTCGCAGTTTCTTCTTCAACTTCAATTTCCACACTGTCCGTAACTTTAACTTTCTTTTCACCCTGCACTGCCGTTGCCGTGATCGTTGCTTTTCCGACTTTCAGTGCTGTTACTTTTCCTGCTTCATCTACTTTGAGCACCGTCTCATCAGATGTTGTCCATATAATTGTAACATCTTTTGCATCTGTCGGATCAACTTTTGCTGTTACTGTCGTTTCCTCTCCGACTTTCACTTTCTTGCTCTCTGCCGTTACTGTTACACTCTTAAGCTCCGGCGTCGGTTCTGGTTTTACCTCTTCTTCAACTTCGATTTCCACACTGTCCGTAACTTTCTTTTCGCCCTGCACTGCCGTTGCCGTGATCGTTGCTTTTCCGGCTTTCAACGCTGTTACTTTTCCTGCTTCATCTACTTTGAGCACCGTCGCATCAGACGTTTTCCATGTGATTGTAACATCTTTTGCATCTGTCGGATCAACTTTTGCTGTCACTGTCGTTTCCTCTCCGACTTTCAGTTTCTTACTCTCTGCCGTTACTGTTACACTCTTAAGCTCCGGCGTCGGTTCTGGTTTCGGATTCAGATTTTCAAGTTTTTCTGTCTCAGCTTTCAATGCGTCTGCTTTTTCAGAAACATTATGATTTAATGCATATGCATTTTCATACGCTGATTCTGCTTCCATATACGCTGCAAAGAACTCTTTATACTTCTCATCACCGTACTGGATACCATACTCTTTTAACTTATCATCTGCTGCTTTGAGCGTCTCTTTCAAATGATCTTTATTTACCGTTTCATATGCTTCAAATTCTCTTAACTGGAATGTTCCGTCAACGCCCTGCATCTTAATATAACGTGTCTCAAGCGGCTGTTCAAACTTGATTGTATTTACTGATTCGCCTTTTATAGATGCTTTTCCTTCAATATCCTTCCAAACTTTTCCGTCTGAAGAAACTTGAAGTTTAAATGTCGCCGGCGCTTTATCCCACTGAAGGACAAGATGATCGATCTGATGTGTCTGAAGCATATCTACCGCAAAACTGCATAAAGACCTTCAAAGAAAGAGTCTTTCTCACTGACATCTGTTCCATGTTTTCCGTCTGCCGTATTTCCGTCACCATCAATCGCCTTCCAGCCTACACGAAGCTTTTTATTTGCATTGTCGTAATTATTATCGCCTTTATGCTGCGCTGTTCCTGCTGCAGCTTTGTCCTGCGCTACATTGACTTCTGTCACTGCTTTACCCTCTGCCGCCAATTTAATCGTCTTTGGGGACAATGCTTTGTCATAAACTTTCAAGTCTGCGATCTTTCCGTCAAATCCGTTTCCGATCGTTGTCAACGGAAATACAAATGTAGATAAAAGATGATTGTAATCCGTTTCTGAATTTGTTGTTCTCGTCAATGCTTGTTTAAATTCTCCGTTGATGTAAAGTTTTGTTACCTGCTGTGTTCCGACGATCGTTACATTTACACTCTTATTTTCAGGAATTGTATAATCAAACTTCTGCTCAAAATAAGAACGGTTGATCTTTAATTTTCCGTCTGATCCGATCGACAAACGACCGTCTCGTCCATCAAACAACTGTGCGTCTCCTTTTTTATCCACTTTCAGATCAAACTGAACTGTATATGGATAATCAACAGATCTTAACCCTGTCGTAAGACTTCCATCTCCGTTCAAGTCAAGCCAGTTTTTACCATCTTCTTCTTTCACATCTGCGTTTATAACTGTTCCATTATATCCGTTTCCTGCCGCATCATATACGACTGTTCCGTCCTCGCCTGATTTTACATTTTTAAAATCATAATCTAATACAAGCGATGTCTCTGAAGGAATATCGGATGCCAGTTCCACTCCCGGACCTGCTTTTAATTTTTCAAACTTGAGGCTATACTCCTCATATGTCTGGTCTTCATCCGTTCCGCCCCATGTTTTCTCACTAAGAACAGCAGCCTGACGCATCAATCGTTCGTAATTATCACGTTCTGTCACACCCATGTCTGCAATATCTGCCCACATCGCAGTCTTTGCTCCGAGAAGATTCGGATCTGCCGGCTGAACCGTACCGCTGCTGCTGAATGTAACCGGTGTCCAGTTATTGAAAATATGCTCTACATTGACAACATCGCGTTTATCCCTTCCTGTATTTCCATACAAATGGAAAGAATCCACATTGACGATCTTAAATCCTTCGGCGCTTCGTTTCGCCGCATTATCCCATGAATTTGACCAGAAATCAATTTCGATATCTGTATAATCTTTTGTGGAAATTCCTTTATCATCAAAATACTGCTTCATAGATCCCCACATACGTACTTTTTTTCCGCTTTCCTGAACGGTGTCAGCCATCTCACGGATGTAATTACGCATTCCGTCAAATTCATCGTTCTTAATACTCCAGTATTCGTCCACTCCGATATCAACCGTGTCTCCTAAAAATACAGGATCTGCTTCGTTCAGATATTCGCTGTACAGCGCCTTAAGAAACTTTAACGCCCACTGTCCGCTTTCTCCTTTTACAGAAAGCAGCTCCCAGTCCCGGTCGCTTTTAATTCCGTCTTCCGGCATATTTTCAAAACCTTGTACTTTTCTGATTTCCTCGATATTGTTTCTCACATATCTGTTAAATAACAACGAATGTCCCGGCGCATCGATTTCCGAAATCGGATTCATGCCGCAATCCATCGCAAACTGCTGGAGATCTTTATATTCTTCTGCTGTATACTGCGGTTCTCCGCCGTAAGCTCCGTTTTCATCATTGTAATATGCATTCTGCTGAGGATCTGTCTTTAAACTCGGAAACGTTTTGCTTTCCAAACGGAACATTCCTTTATAATTTTTCCAGTTATTATAATCTTCGCGTCCTGTCGTAGCTCCCGAATGACGATTATCGTTCAGATGAAAATGTACTTCATTAATTTTATAAAATGAAAACGTCTTCACAATATCTTTCAAAGCATCCAAACGATACGGAACACGCGCGATATCGATCATTACTCCGCGTACTTCATATTGAGAGAAATCTCTTGTCACACCTTTAGGGAAAGAATACGTTCCGTCTTGTGTATAATACACCTGCTCTAACGTCTTTGTTCCGTACAGACATCCGGTGTATCCGTTACTGCTGATATGAATTCCTCCGTCGTCTGCTTTCAGTAAATATCCTTCCTTGCCTGTGTCGTATGTATCTTCCGGCAGTGACTCAATCAAGATATCGTCTTCGTCTCCGCCTTCTCCGCTGACAACCTCAAGTTCCATTCCGGTAATTTCTTTCATATCGCTCTTAAACTGAGACGCTACTTTCTCAAGTCCGACTCCTGCGCCGTCCTTTAAAACAATACGGGAATTTTCCGTAAGCTTAACTTCTCCCTCATATCCATACCATTCTTGAAGACTTGGAATCACTTCCGGTTCTTCATTCTGATTTTTTATCTCTGGATAAATCTCTGCATGTTTTGATTTTTTATTCGGCACATGAACCTGAAATGTTTTCTCTGCCGTATCTTCAGGATCATTTTCATTCACAACTTCCAATATCACATCCATATCATAATCATACATATTATGATCACTGATCTGACCCTCATCAGAAATAACCTGAGGATATTCGCTTCCCTTCACACTAATACTGAATCCATCAGGCATCTTCGGAAGCGGAACTGTCTCAGAATCTACCGTGATCGCCTCAAGCGCTTTTACAGAATCCATCGCTTCTTTTGCATTTTTCGGCGCCGGATCTGTCACCTCGGGTGTCTGTACCTGATCCCCATGTATCTCAATTTCCTGAACAGAAACACTGTTGCCGCCCGCGTTCGTATTTACTTTATTGAAATAGAAACGCACATAACGGTCAAGACGCTTTCCTTCTACATCTGTGATACTATCATGCTTATTCTGCTCATTTCCCGGCTGACATGTCACATGTTTAACAGTTTTCCACTCTGATTTTTTATCAGCCCTTGTCTGAATCTCATAGTCGATCGAATATACAAGTTTATAAAAATAAAGGTCGATGCTTGTAATATTCGTAACCTCATTTCTCAGATCTATCTCAAGCCACTGCGGGGTCTGCTGCTGATTTGGTGAAGTTCCGTTTTTCATTGTAGGTGCAGACCATCTGGAAGTATCCGACTTCTGTCCGTCAACTGCAAGATTTGCAGTCAGATTCGGCATTGCCGCCTCTACTCCTGACGCAGACGCCGTCTTATTCAATGCGATATTTCCTGTGATCGTCTCATAACCGCTTTCACTTTTCTTCGTTCCAATCACCTGAAATTCCCGCACCCCGATACTGCGGTTTGCCGCCTGACTGTTTCCTGATGTAAAGTAAAGCCTTATATAGCGTGGAATCTCTCTCGCTTTTCCGTTTTCCTTCACATCAACAGTTTTTTTCAAGTTCAGATCTGTACCTTCCGGCATGTCTGCAGTCGCAATCGTTGTCCACACTGCGTCTTCTGCATTGGAATCAGAAACTTCCACACGGAAATCTCCGTACAGCCTTGCAAAGAAATCAACCTTGATCTCTGATACAACGCAAATTCCTCCCAGGTCTACTTCCAGCCACTGCTCTGAAAACTCCGCGTCCTCTCCACTTTGCCATCTGCTGTTATCCGCTTCTCCGTTATTATCGGAAATTCCGTCAAACGCAAGCCCCGGTTCTCTTGCGGGAAGGTTGCCCGATGCCGCAAGAAACTTAGATGCCCGCGCAGTGCTTCCCCTGTCTGCCGCAAGATTTATTTCTTGCTGTTCAGCCTCTCCACTCATTTCTGTGTGAGCTTCTTCTGCCTGCACAACTCCAATACCCGGAACAGAAAATCCTGTCACACCGAGTATTGCTGCCATTACAAGCGCCGCTACTCTTTTCTTTTTCATATTATTCTTTTTCTCCTTCTATGTATCCATCTCTCAGCCCAGCTTTAATCATCCGGACACACGGATACAGTTATTTCTATAATAATCCTTTCAACTTGTTTTTGTCTACACTTTTTAATATTTCCACCTGTTTTTAAATAATTTTGTGCATTTTTTACATAACTTTATTATTTTGATACAGTAAAAAACCGGGTGCATTATGCACTCGGTCTTATCCCTATCTTACTCTGTCATTACATTTTTTCATTTACAAGTAGAAGTTTTTCAGCTCATATCGTATAATGTATAAAAAGCAACCCCCCTCTTTAAATCCTGAGAGCAGCCGTCATATGTACGCGAATAATATGTGGTGTTTTTCGGAACAGGTTCTCAAATCATGTACTGATTATTAGTTGCCGAAGCGTCAATGTGACGGCTGCTCTCAAGACTTAAAAAGGGGATAATTCATTATATGCACTTTATGGGATTAATATTCCATTTGTTACAGAAAATTCTTCTTCATAAGGATATTCATTTCCCGCAATATGATTGCAATGAACTCTGTAATAATATCCTCTGTCTACTTTCAGAGACTTTGCGGTAGACATATAATATGTATTCTCATCTTCCGCTACCCATGCGTCTATCTGCCCCCACTCATCATTCTTTTCATCATATCGATCGACATACACGATTGTTGCCATGTATTTCACTTTATGATTTGCGGTCGTTGCTCCATACGCATATATACGGGAGATTCCGGCTTTTGATATCGTAGATTCCCCATCCATCAGATGCACTCCCCTTAGATCAGGAGACGATATATACCCTGTTGATTTTTCTTCTGTCGTAAGATAGGAACCGTCAACTTGTTCTAACTCTCTTTCAGATGCACTGACGTTTGCTGTAGATACTGTAATTACTCCGCACAACAGAACAGCGCTTCCTAATATAGATAAAATACGTCTTTTCATAATTTTTCTCATTCCTCTTTGCTGTTTTTTAATCCTCTTTCTTTGCCTCTCTATTAAGTAAACAACCAAACAGGAAAAAACTTACGCGTTTTACTTAGAAAAATATAAATTTTTTAAAATTTTTTCAAATTCTTCCTTTTCAACAACTCCTTTTATCTCATATTGCGCGCCTGCATACTCAAACTCTGCCTCATATCTTTTTATTTTTTCTTCTTTTTCCTCATATTCTTTCACTTGAACTTCTACGCCATTATTTAACGGAACAATATACTCATCAATCAAATTATCTGGTTCTTTCTGACCAAAAGATGAATCTATATTACTCATATACATTGTGTATTTAATTACTTCATTACCTTTTTCATACAACAAAATTGCCTTTTTTAACTCTTTATTGATTTGATATTTTTTTAATACCATGCCTTCAGTATTGTACACCAACCTTACGGGTAATATTCCCAACTCTGACCTGATTTCTTTATATACTTGTACCTCATCAATATCTTCTGTTTCTTGCGAAGGCATTTCATCTACATCTATATATGATATTTTTCCTTCCTCTGCATCTCTCTCCCATACCTCTTTCCAATATGATTTACTTCCCACTCCAGTCATCACGCTTCCGAATACAAGAATAAACACAGCCGCAACAGCAATTATTGCATAACGCTTTTTCTTTTTACGATATACAACTTTTGCCCGTTTTTCATATTCATAATCTTGTATTTTTTGAAACAAAGCTTCTTCCATATCTTCAGATACGGTTATATGGTCAAGATCTTTTCGTCCTGAAACTTCTTTTTCAAGTGCTTCTGCTTCTCTTTCTATTTCTTTTTTCAGTGATAATTTTTTCAGTTTTTTCATTCCTTACCCCTTTTTCTGTCCTATATTTTTCCTTGACATTTCACCAAATAAGGTTAAGATGAAATTAGCTTTAGCCATGTGCTACTATTACCGGAGGTAACTTTATGAAACGAATCATTTTAACCGGCGGCGGAACTGCCGGACATGTAACTCCTAATATCGCCTTAATTCCCAAGCTTCGGGAACTTGGTTTTGATATTCACTATATCGGCTCTTATAACGGGATTGAAAAGGATCTGATCGAGCCTTTTGGCATTCCATATCACGGAATTTCTTCCGGGAAGCTTCGCCGTTATTTCAGTTTACAAAATTTTACCGATCCTTTCCGTGTTATTAAAGGTTTTGGAGAAGCCCGCAAACTGATTAAAAATTTAAAACCCGATGTCATTTTTTCAAAGGGCGGATTTGTATCTGTTCCTGTTGTACTCGCCGGAAAAAAATGTAAAGTTCCGGTGATCATTCACGAATCAGATATGACTCCCGGTCTTGCTAATAAAATCGCAATTCCGTCCGCAGCAAAAATATGCTGTAATTTTCCTGAAACATTGGATTGCCTTCCGGAAGGGAAAGCCGTCCTTACAGGTTCTCCGATTCGACAGGAACTTCTCTCAGGCAATAAAATCGCAGCAATGGATCTCTGCAAATTCACTGCAGATAAACCTGTTATCCTCGTAATCGGCGGAAGTCTTGGTTCTGTTGTTGTAAACAATGCGGTCAGAGAGAGCCTTCCATGTCTGCTGAAAGATTTCCAAATCATTCATTTATGCGGAAAAGGAAAAACCGATGAATCTTTAAAAAACACAAAAGGATACTGTCAATTTGAATATGTAAAAGATGAGCTTCGCGACATTTTTGCATTATCCGAGATTGTCATCTCCAGAGCCGGTGCAAACGCAATATGCGAACTCCTTGCTCTTAGGAAACCAAACCTTCTGATTCCGCTTTCTGCCAAAGCAAGCCGTGGAGATCAGATATTAAACGCCCGCTCTTTTGAACGTCAGGGATTCAGTATGGTTTTAGAGGAAGAAGATCTTACAAAAGAAACCCTTACTTCCACTGTATATAAACTGTTTGAAAAACGTGGTTCATACGTCGATGCAATGCGTAATTCCAACCAACAAGATTCGATTGACACGATCATCTCTATGATCACTCAGGCATCCAAATAAATGTTTTCAAAAACAATATATTATTCCAAGCGTTTATCCAAACATTCATCCTGACTCTTATTTAAGCAGCAACTATCTTAGAGGTAGCTGCTGCTTATTTTCTAAGGAATTCTACCATCTTTATCCTGCATCTCTTCATACTCCGCACCGAACTTTTTACGTATCCATTTCTTAGCCCTATGCAGCAAAGCATGTAAGACTTCTTTCCTAATTTCCATTATTTCGGCCACTTTTACCTGCGGTATATCCATGTAATAAACAAGTATGATTGCTTCATACCATCTTGGATTCTTCTTTGACAATGCTGCCATTATTTTCTCATGGAATTGCTTTTTGTATAAAACTTCCTCTTTCTCTATAAATTCCGTTTCTAAGCTTTCTCCAAACTGCTCTTTGTTTTTATACAATTCATCATCTTCAGACAGCACTTCCCTTTTGAACTTCTTATTAAAATTCAGCGCAGAATTTTTTGCTGTTGTATATAACCATGCCGAAACATTTCCATCTTTCAGCTCTTCAAATCCTATGTATAGTTTAAGAAATGTATCCTGAGTTATGTCTTCTGCCGCATCGTAATTATCACCTGAATAAATATACGCAACTTTCAGGACGAGATTTTTATACTTTTTATAAATCTCGTTGTATTCACGATTACCTGTTAACATAATTTCTCCGGTTTACTTCATTTTATCCAAAATTTCTTTTTTATCTTCTTCCGACAACTCTCCCATCTTCCAACCAAGACCGACTTGATCCCCTTTATATCTCGGTATCAGATGCATGTGAAAATGGAATACGCTCTGACCTGCGCACTCTTCATTATTTTGAACAATATTATATCCGTCGCAATCAAGAACTTTTGTTAATTTATTTACCATCTTTTTAGCAAGAATCATCGCTTTTGCAGCTACTTCCTCATCAATATCATATAAATTGTGGTAATGTTCTTTCGGAAGAATCAATGCATGACCTTTTGATGCCGGTCCAAGATCCAGTATTACCCGAAAATCATCATCCTCATAAAGCGTTGCAGACGGAATTTCACCTGCCGCAATCTTACAGAAAATACAATCTTTTTCTTTCATAAAATAACGCCTCTTTTCCTTTGTTTATTATGATTACATATACCTCATTTTACCACAAAAGAAAAACTTTATCAAAAATTCCCATTTATTTTGTAGTATACTTTCTGTTGCATTTTTTGTCGAATTTCGTCGTATGAATTATATTGAACAAGAATTTTTCTCATGCTAGACTTAATTTATGCGTACACTGTTTCGCATATTTATTTCAGTATGAAAGCGAGAAAATATTTATGCTTACTAATATCAATATTAACAAAATGAACCAATTAACAAGTGAAAACGAAACGGCAAAACAAATCGTTTCACAACTCCTTGAAAACCATCAGACGATTGTATCCATGATTTCCCATGAAATCAGAAACCCTCTGACTCTCGTATCCTCTGCTCTGCAGATTATAGAGATACAGCATCCTGAAGTTATTAACTTTCACGGTTGGTCTCAGGCAATCGAAGATATTGAATTTATGTGTAACCTGCTCAATGAACTTTCAGATTTCAACAACGGAAGTACGCTGCACCACTCTGTCTTTTCACTGGAAAAACTTCTCAAAAATATTGCTGTTTCCTTTGCAATGTCACTTGATTCGATAAATTCAAATATTGAGTTCACATCAAAAATATCACTTAATTCCGACAACTATACAGGTGATAAGATAAAATTGGAAGAAGTCATTTTAAATCTTCTGCAAAATGCAAAAGACGCTGTCTCTGAAAAAACTTTTACCGACTCAAAAGGATCTATTTTTCTTTGTGCCGAAAAAATATCTGATTCTATTGTAATTTCTTGTACCGACAACGGATGCGGAATTTCCGATGATATCGTTAATACTATTTTTGATCCGTTCGTCACATATAAAACAAATGGAACCGGACTGGGACTTGCTCTTTCAAAAAAGATTATAGAAGCTCACGGAGGCACTTTAATCGTAACTTCTTCTGATGAAACCGGAACTGTTTTCACTATAACATTGCCGGTCTGATCGAATATCAGTATTCGTTATAATGTATTTTTTTCGGTCTGTATAAAATAACAGCAAAAAGGAATCCGCATATGAGCCCCCCTATATGAGCCATATTATCAACTCCGCTGCTCGTCAACCCAAAATAAAGACTCAGAACAACCATAAAAATCATTCCTCTTCCCGAAAGCTGTCCTAATCTTCCTCTGTTCGCAATTACTACATAGAGAAGCGCTCCCATCAGTCCGAAGACCGCTCCCGAAGCTCCTGCAGAAACCGCAGATTCTCCTGCAGAAATTGCTGCAATCAAAGAAAGTATATTTCCTCCGATTCCACTGAGAAAATAAATTATAATAAAAAGAAGCTTTCCTATTTCAAGTTCCAGATTCCAACCTAATGCTCCGAGCATTCCCATCTTATTCATTAAATGTGTAATTCCAAAATGAAGAAACATACACGTAAATATTCTATAATATTCCTGTCCTTCTGTAATAAACGGTTCATACATCGCCCCATGCTGAAGCATAAAGGCTGCATCTTCCGTATCTCCTAACATTGACAAGATTAAAAATACTGCAACATTAATAACTATCAAAACAGTTGTACAAAAAGCTTCGGGTTTTCTTCTCACGTCAAGTCCTCTTTTCTACTACAATATATTTCTTTTTTAATTATAAAATACCCGATGTGCATTTCCGTAATCAAATCATCCCACTTTCCCCATCTGTCACCTTTTATTCTATTTATTACTTTTTTTACTGTGCTTTCCTTCATGTAGCTTTGCTCTTCTTTACATATTTCTGATATTTTATCTGTACTTATCCGCTCTTCCGCAGGGGAAAATATTGCTTTTTCCGAAATGTTTTCCTGTGCTTCGTCTCTTTTCTTCTTTTCTTCTATTTTTCGTATTCTTTTTTGCTTTTCTGCCTGTTTCTGCTTTTTTACGTCTTTTTTACAAGTTTCTATCACCTTTTTAAGGTCATAATTTTCTTTTAATGTTTCCCTGTGTATTTTTGAAACAAGAAAAACACCTTCTGTATCTTTATAATCAAGATGTTTTACAAAGTATTCCGTAAGTTCATGAAACGCTTCACACATTGTCGGTTCATTTTCTTTTTTTATAATCGGCAGATAACAGAAATAGTATTGTTCTGCCTTTTTAAAAATCAATTTCGGATCCAAAATAATATGATTATTATTCAGAAGAAATATTTTTATCTGTTCTGTTATAACAGAAAGTTGTTCCATAAAATCTTCAATTTCTTTTCCGCTTATTTCTGCTTCTTCATAAATTTTATCCATACTCATTCCATTTTCCAGACGAAATGTATATCGGCTTTGCCCGTCGCGTCCGATACCTTGTACCGGCAGCATTCCCTTTATTTTATTATAATGTATCATCTTAATCTGATAATCTTCCTCATACGGAATAGGAAGATCTACATGTATATTGGTATATTCCCATTCATTCTGATATGTAATCTGCATTTTCTTTTCCACTCCGCTTTTTCTTCTCAATTAAAACAACTCCGCTTTTTACTGTCTTATTTTAGCAATCTGATCTTTTTTTCAGGATTTACAATATCAGCCGTACGTTTTACATTTGTTTTCATAAATGATCTTTTCGCCTCTGCAAATACTTGAACTTCCTCTTTATTTACTTCTGCAGTAATATTAACATCTGTCATATAAATTAATTTCCCGTGAATTTTCTCTTGAAAAAATGCTTCTATATCATAATTTTTATCATATCTTCTGACATACTGCGCTCCCATAACAGCAGACTCAGCCGCAGCGCCTCCTATAATCGCTTTATCATGATAATAAAACATCGTATGAATGATAATTACAAAAAGACTGAAAAATAGCGGCATTATATATGACATTTCTATTA
>OGMN01001354.1_pt1 | contig 18765 bp, 12 predicted proteins | sample 1573211 | NCBI WGS metagenome assembly OGMN01 (sample SAMEA2581876, study PRJEB24529) | metagenome | biome: Human gut stool | place: China | collected 2011
GTTGCGAGCCCGTGGATTTTTGGAGAGGTGCGGAATCTGCCATCCTCGAATCATCTCCAATCTTTCCAGCAGTTCCACGATCGCCTCCTGACCGGTTATGCAGAAATCATGTCCGGCGACCGGAATACTTTGTTTAAAATGAAGGAACTCTGGTACTATTTCCAGTGCCATTTTCCGGGATGTGAAAAAGAATTGAAGAGGATTAAGAAGGCACAGAAGCTGTCTGACTACCGGGCTTCTGTTCAGGCGATGTTTGCGAGCGGGCGGTTTGTGGAAGATGGTTTTCGCAACCCGGCACCATAGGAGTGATACCGGGCTGTCCTGTAACCATCCTCTCATTCAGGCAGTACAGTGTTGCGAATATCAAATTTTACACAGATTTTACATTTCCTGCTGGTTATTTTTACATTTATTTGATATAGTGAAGACATACTATGTGTAAAGATCAAAAGATGATGGGAGAATATGTATGTCTATTAGTACTTTGGGAACACTCTTTCAGTTCATTGGAGGACTGGGAATGTTCCTGTATGGAATGGAGTCGATGGCGGATGGTCTGCAGAAGTTTGCGGGCAACCGTTTACAACGTGTGCTTGAGATCCTGACTTCGAACCGCTTGCTGGGCGTGCTGGTGGGCGCGGGTGTTACCGCGATCATTCAGAGTAGTTCCGCGACGACGGTTATGGTCGTTGGTTTCGTAAATGCCGGAATTATCAATCTTCTGCAGGCGACCGGCATCATCATGGGTGCCAACATTGGTACGACTGTGACGAGCTGGATTGTGTCGATGAGTGAGTGGGGCGAGGTGTTAAAGCCAGAGTTCTTTGCACCGGTTCTCTTCGGTATCGGCGCATTCATCACGATGTTTGCGAAGAGCCACAAGAAAAAAGAGGGTGCCGAAGTCCTGATCGGTTTTGCACTCCTGTTTATCGGTCTTTCTTTCATGTCCGGTTCGATTGAGCCGTACCGGGATGCGCCGATCTTCTCCGAGTCCTTCCGGGTACTGGGACAGAATCCACTTTTAGGTATTTTAGTCGGTCTGGCAGTTACCGCAATCATCCAGAGTAGTTCCGCGTCCGTCGGTATTTTACAGATGCTGGCGATCAACGGCATGGTAAACTGGCAGTCAGCAGTCTTTATTACATTGGGACAGAACATCGGTACCTGTGCGACCGCGCTGTTATCTTGTATCGGTACGACCCGTACGGCAAAGCGTGCGGCGGTCATTCACCTTCTGTTCAATGTGACGGGTGCAGTTGTATTTGGCGTCGCTTTATACATCGTGTTTATGATGAATCCGGAGCTTGCGATGACGCGTGCGGACAGTGTGGGAATTTCGATTTTCCATACGATATTTAACGTTGTCAACACCTGCATTATGTTCCCGTTTGCTGGTTTCCTGGTAAAGGCATCGGATGTGATTGTTCCGAAGCCGAAGGAGACAGAGAAAGAGTGGTCGGCAAACAGTGTCGAGACCGAGATGATCCGTCACTTAGACGACCGTATCCTCGAAACTCCGTCCTTTGCGATTGAGACGGCGTGCAACGAGGTTGTCAACATGGGCAAGGTAGCGGTTGCCAACTTAAAAATAGCGACAGCAGCCTTAGTAGATGCAGATGATAATTTTTGTGAACAGGTATTTGAAAATGAAGAGACGATCGACCGCATGGAGAAAATGCTGACCGAATATCTCTTAAAGATCAACAACCTCTCCTTGAATGATGAACAGCATCTTCTCGTTAAGAATATGTATTATACAATCGGTGATCTTGAACGTGTCGGTGACCACTGTGAAAACTTAGCAGAGCTTGCCAAGAAACGGATTGAGAATGTGAATATTGATTTCTCGGATCTGGCGCTGAAAGAGCTGCGGACGATTGCAGATGCAACGCTTAAATCGGTCGAGGCGTCCGTGGAGGCGCGTCAGGCGCATGACATGCAGAAGGTGCGTCAGACTGCCCGCTGGGAGGAAGAGGTTGACAGTATGGAAGAGGAGATGCGCGAGAACCATATGAACCGTCTTTCCAATGGAGACTGCAAGATTGAGGGCGGTGTTATCTTCCTGGATGCACTGGCAAATTATGAGAGAATCGCGGATCATGCCAAGAATGTAGCTGGCTACGTAAAGGAAGAGATGCAGTAATGAAATATCGGATATATGTGATTGAGGATGATGAAAATATCCGGAATCTGATCTGCGTGGCACTGGAAAACTTCGGTTACTGCGCCAGCGGATTTGAGACGGCAGAGGAAGCGCTTGACAGCCTCTCGGAGCTGCTCCGGAGAGGCAGGGAGGCGCAGCGGGAGTATCCGGCGATGTTTGTATTCGACTGGATGCTGCCGGGGATGGACGGCATGGCGGCGATCCGCAAAATCCGGGAGATGCCGGACTTTTCCGCAGCCCCGGTCCTGATGCTGACGGCAAAGGATCGTGAGATGGATATTGTACAGGGACTTGACAACGGTGCTGACGACTACATGACGAAACCGTTCGGTATTCTGGAGCTTTCGGCGCGCGTCAGAAACCTTTTAAAGCGGGTGGAACCTGCAAAAGAGGAGGTTTCCAGCCTGACGATCGGTGAAGTCAGCATCAACCGGGAGACGCGTGAGGTGATTGCCTGCGGCGACCGGACGGAGCTTACACTCAAGGAATTTGAACTTTTAACATATCTCATGGAACATATCAACCGGGTGGTGACGCGCGACGAGCTTCTCGATCATATCTGGGGCTATGACTATGATGGGGAGACGAGAACGCTGGACATGCACATCAAGACACTCCGGCAGAAGCTGCATGATGCCGGAGCTCAGATCAAGACAGTGCGCGGCGTGGGCTATCGGTTTTTAAGGGAAAAAGAAGCGGGAAAGTGATGAAACGATGCGAAAAGCGATTTTGACGAAATTTATTCATCTGTTATTCCTGGCGCTGGTTCTGAATACATTTATCGCTCTGGTGGTTACCAGCAGTGTATTGCTCAAACGGTCAAGGGAGGACATGCATTTTGCATTGGAATCCGTTGACCGTATGTTGGATTATACGGGAAATGTGGAAGAACAGCTGATGGATTTGAGCGACCTTACGGACGACAATAATAGCCGTTATACGCTGATCCGGATGGATGGCACGGTGGTGGCTGATACGGAAGTAGCGCAGGTGAATTAGATGGGAAATCATCTGGAGCGCAAGGAAGTGAAGGATGCGCTGGCGACGGGCTATGGATATTCGGTGCGGCGCTCCGGAACGTTAGGAATGCAGATGGCGTACGCGGCGATCCGTTCATCGGACGGCAAATACATACTGCGCCTTTCTGCCTGTTCAACCGGTTTGGGTGAATATATCCTGATGTTGATTCCGGCCGCTTTTTTGAGCTTTGGAATAGCTTTTTTTGCATCGGCAATGGAGGCGGAACGGTTTTCCCAGTCCATCACGCGTCCTTTGCAGGAAATTTCCAGTGAAATGGTGCGGATGGATGACGACTACACGCGTTTTCAGTTTGAAAAATGCCCGTATGAGGAGATCAATGTCATCGCGGACACGACGACGCGGATGTCCCGAAATATGAAGAAATATCTGGAGCGCATTGAGAAAGAAAAACAGATCCGGCAGGAGTTTTTCAGCAATGCATCGCATGAGCTGAAAACACCGATCACTTCGATCCGCGGTTACGTCGAGCTTTTGGAAAGCGGCATGGCACAGGATCCGGGCACGGCACGTGATTTTCTGGGACGCATAAAAAAAGAGGCAATGCGGATGACGAACCTGGTGGATGATATTTTGATGATCTCCCGTCTGGAATCGCGCGGTGCGAAAGCAGATATTGTGACGATCCGCACGGTGGAACTGCTGGAGGACAGCCTGTCTTCGATTGCCGCGCAGGCGGCGTCGCGCGGCATCACAGTCCATAAAGAGTGCGAGAATTTCACGATTCGTGCCGATCTGCGCCAGATGCAGGAGCTGTTTAACAATCTGTTGACAAACGCGGTCAAGTATAACAACGAGGGCGGCGAAATCTGGGTGCAGGTCAAGCACTGGGGCGCGGATATGATACTGACGGTCCGCGACACCGGCGTCGGCATCCCGGCGGAGAGCCAGAGCCGTATTTTTGAGCGGTTTTACCGGGTGGATAAAGGGCGCAGCCGCAAACAGGGCGGCACCGGGCTTGGTCTTTCGATCGTCAAGCATATCGTGAATTTTTATCATGGAAGCGTGAAGGTAGAGTCGGAAGTCGGAAAAGGTTCAACGTTTACGGTGAAACTGCAGATCGCGGAAGCAAAATAAAAAAGAGTCAACCTAAATTCCCTATAAAATAGTGGAATTTTAGGTTGACTCTTTTTGGAGTTTGTAGTATGATTGCTTTAAAGCGTAACAGTTCAGCTCTTTAAAGTGAAAAATAAATCATGGTTTGATGCATAAGAGGAAAATCTGTTACATACGTTGAAAAGGTTCAGGAGGATGATATTATGAGAAAGACAAAGAAATTAGCAGCCCTGATGCTGGCTGGCGCGATGGCGGCATCCCTGGCAGCCTGCGGAGGACAGACAGCAAGTACGGACACGACAGCAGCGGAGTCCGCAGACGGAGAAGAAAGCAAAGAGGCAGAGCAGACAGCAGACGGCGAGACCTATAAGATTGGCGTATTACAGCTGACCCAGCATGTGGCACTGGATAAGACCAATGAGGGCTTCGTGGCAGCGCTGGACGATGCAGGCATCAAATACGAGATCGACCAGCAGAATGCAGCTGGCGAGCAGTCTGCATGCCAGACGATCGCAGAGAAACTGGTCAACGATAAAGATGATTTGATTTTTGCAATCGCAACCCCGGCAGCACAGGCAGTTGCAGGTGTGACGGATTCGATTCCGATTCTTGTCAGCGCTGTTACCGATCCGGCGGCTTCCGGTCTGGTAGAGAGCAACGAGGTTCCGGGCGGCAACGTATCGGGTACTTCTGATCTGACTCCGGTTAAAGAGCAGATTGACCTGATGCAGCAGATTATTCCAGATGTAAAGAAGGTCGGACTTCTGTATTGCAGCGCGGAGGCAAACTCCGTTCTTCAGATTGACATGGCGAAAGAAGCACTTGATACAGCTGGTATTGAGTATGAAGATTACACCGTTTCCAATTCCAATGAGATTCCTACCGTTGTAGAATCTATGGTTGGCAATGTAGACTGTGTATACACACCAACCGACAACATGATCGCAGCTGGTATGGCAACCGTAACGATGGTAACAAATGAGAATAAACTTCCGGTTATCTGCGGCGAGAAAGGCATGGTAGATGCAGGCGGTCTTGCTACTTACGGTATTGATTACTACCAGTTAGGCTACATGACCGGTGAGCAGGCCGTTAAAATCCTGACTGAGGGCGCCGATATTTCTAAGATGCCGATCGGTTATCTGGACGCTTCCAAGTGCGAGCTGAGTGTCAATGAAGAGACAGCGCAGACGCTGGGAATCGATGTATCTGGACTTGAGAAATAAAGAGTACCAGAAAGACCTAAACTTCAAATGAGATGGACTGTCAGATCAGAAGCATAAAATAAATATGCCGATCTGGCAGTCTTTACAGTTAATCAGATGAAGAAAATACAAAACACGAGGAGGTAAAAGTTTGAGCGGTTTATTAGTATCCCTGCAGGGCGCGGTCGCACAGGGTGTTCTCTGGGGAATCATGGTATTGGGAGTTTATATTACATTCCGCCTGATGGATATCGCGGATATGACGGTAGACGGAAGCTTCGCGTTGGGTGCCTGCGTTTGTGCAGTCCTGGTAGTTAACAAAGGAGTGAATCCGGTGCTGGCACTTTTAGTTGCAGCGGCAGCCGGTGTCGTGGCTGGGGCGGGAACGGGGATTCTTCATACTGTATTTGAGATACCAGCGATTCTGGCAGGAATTCTGACTCAGATTTCCCTCTGGTCGATCAACCTCCGGATCATGGGAGGAAAGAGCAATCTGCCGCTTCTGAAAGTCAAGACACTTATCAGCGGTCTGGCTGCTTCCTTCGGGATGACCCAGGCACAGGCATCGATGATCGTTGGAATTGTGCTGGCTGTGGCGGCTATTCTGTTTCTTTACTGGTTCTTCGGAACCGAGATCGGAAGTGCGATGCGTGCAACCGGTAACAACGAGGATATGGTGCGCGCGCTGGGCGTGGACACCCGTATGACGAAGCTTTTATCCTTGATGGTCAGCAACGGCCTGGTCGGTCTCTCTGGCGCACTCGTCTGCCAGAGTCAGAAATATGGTGATGTTGGAAGTGGTACCGGTGCTATCGTCATCGGTCTGGCGGCGATCGTCATCGGCGAAGTCCTGATGGGACGATTGACCTCTTTCTATTGGAAACTGACCTCCGTGGTTGTCGGTTCGGTCATTTACTTTGTGATCCGTGCGGTTGTACTCCGCATGGGTATGGATGCAAACGACATGAAGCTGCTCTCTGCTGTCATTGTAGCACTGGCACTCTGTATTCCGGTAGCACTCGCTAAATACCGGCTGAGAAAAGATTATTCAGAAGGGGGTGAGGAGTAATGCTGACGATAACAAATGTAAAGAAAACTTTTAATAAAGGAACTGTTAATGAGAAAAAAGCCTTAAACGGTATCAACTTACACCTGGCACCGGGCGATTTCGTGACGATCATCGGCGGAAACGGTGCTGGAAAATCCACTATGTTAAATATGATCGCAGGCGTATATCCGATCGATTCCGGTAAAATCGAGATCGATGGCGTAAACATATCCAGAGAACCAGAATACAAACGCGCTAAATATATCGGCAGAGTCTTCCAGGATCCGATGCGCGGCACCGCCGCCAATATGGAGATACAGGAAAATCTTGCCATGGCGCTGCGCCGCGGCAAATCCAGAGGACTCGGCTGGGGCATCAAAAAGAATGAAAAGGACTTCTACCGTGAGGCGTTGGCACAGCTCGACCTGGGGCTTCAGACCCGTATGACCAGCAAAGTGGGCTTACTCTCCGGCGGACAGCGCCAGGCGCTCACCCTTCTGATGGCAACCCTCCAGAAGCCAAAGCTCCTTCTTTTAGACGAACACACCGCCGCCCTCGATCCCAAAACAGCCCGCAAAGTCCTCGATCTCACCGAAAAGATCGTAGATGAGCAAAATCTGACCGCGCTTATGGTTACCCATAACATGAAAGATGCGATTCAGATCGGCAATCGTTTGATTATGATGCACGAAGGTCGGATTATCTACGATGTAGCAGGGGAAGAGAAGAAGAGTCTGCAGGTAGAAGACCTGTTGGAGAGATTTGAAAAGGTAAGCGGAGAAGAATTTGCGAATGATCGTATGATGCTTGCCAAATAAGCAGGGGTTATAAGATTTGAAGGGTTTTATCTCAGTCGAGAAGACTCCCACCTCTTCAGGTGGTGAGTAATAGCAAATTTGTCTCAGTGGGAGTCCATTCTCCGACTGAGATAAACGCTCCGCGAGGATGCGCAGTGATTCTGTAAAGAATATGTCAGCTTCGCTGACCAGAATCACGCGCCAAGTCTCACGGACGTTCGACTTGAATAAAATCAATAACCGATAACAGACAAAAAGTATACGGAATGAAAAGTGGGTCAACAAATTAAAAACCACGACTATAAGTGAGAAAGAATGCCCTCCGGCGGCGCGAGCGGTCGGAGGGCATTCTTTCTCACTAAGTAGCCGTGCATTCTCCTCTCCCATATTTCCAACTAATTCCCCCTTTCACGACTTAACCGTTTATCTACAACTTAACACTTCTGTAATAATTCATTCATAGAAAATTCATTTTTTCCTCCACATCCTTCCTTGGCAATTCCCTACGAATATGATAAAATAAAAATTACGTTTAAGATATTAAGTCATAATTTCAAGAAAAATCAGGAGCGATCCATATGTTAGAAGAAGAAAACAAAAAAGAAACGCAGGAGTCAGAACAGGTGCCAGCGGCGGAGCGGATTCAAGAGCCGGAAGCAGTTCAGAGTCAGGAATCAGAACCAGCTCAGGATCAGACACCAAATCCGGTCCGGGAATCCGCGGGACATTCGCGCAGGCGCCAGGGCGAAGATAAGAGTCAGAATCTGCGCTTCGGAGTGATAGCAGCAGGGGTGGTGATTGCTCTTGCAGTTGCAGCATTTGCAGGCAAGTCCCTGCTCAGCCGTCAGGCGGGAGCCGGAACTGCAAAGAATGGGGCGGCGACAGCATCAGAGCTTTCGAAGGACGAGGCATCCGAAGAGTCCAGAGCGGAGGAGATCAAAGAGAAAGAAGCAGTGGTAGCTTCCTATAAAAATTTGGGTATCGTGCAGGTGTCCGGTTATCTGAATATGCGTGAGACGGCGAGCACGGATGGCAACATCATCGGCAAGCTGATGGGCGACAGTGCGTGTGAGATCGTGGATGATTCAGCCGAAGGCTGGTATCAGGTCGAATCTGGCGGTATTTCCGGTTATATCAGCTCAGAGTTTGTTCTGACCGGGGATGAGGCGAAGAAAAAAGCGTTGGAACTGGTTGAAAAGCGTGCGCTCATCACGGCAGATTCCCTGAACATCCGAAAAGAGCCGAACACGGAGTCAGAGGTTGTCGGTCAGGCATTAAAAAATGAGCGCTATGTGGTCGAGAGTGAGCCGAAGAATGGCTGGATTCAGATTTCGAGCGGTTATATTTCCACGGATTATGCAGAGATCAAATACGCACTCAATGAGGCGCGGAAGCTGGATATGCGTGCGATGGTGCTGAATTTATACAAAAATCTAGGTATTTCCAGTGTGGATAATTACTTGAATGTGCGCGATCAGCCAAGTGAGGATGGCAATATCATCGGTAAGATGACGAGCAAGTCTGCCGGAGAGATTCTGGAGACGAGCGAGGACGGCGGCTGGTATAAGATCCAGTCGGGTCCCGTCACTGGATATGTGAAGGCGGAGTATATCCTGACAGGAGATGCGGCGAAGCAGGAGGCGATGGAGGTTGCAGAACTGATGGCGATCGTTTCAACCGACCGCCTGAATGCCCGCACGGAGCCGAGCACGGATGCGCCGATCTGGACGCAGATCTCTAACAATGAGCGTTACGACGTTATAAGCCAGCAGGATGGCTGGGTCGAGATTGCGCTCGATACGACGAGTGCGTATGTGGCGACTGATTTCGTAGATGTGCGTTATGCATTGCCGGAGGCGATCCCATTTACCCCATTAAAAGAAAAGGAATCCTTGCGGACCCAGATTGTCAACTATGCGCTTCAGTTTGTCGGAAACCGTTATGTCTGGGGCGGTAATGACCCGCATTCGGGTGTGGACTGTTCTGGTTTTACAAAGTATGTATACAGCCATGTGGCGGGCGTGTCCCTGCCGCGGGTGTCCCGGGAACAGGCGCGGACGGGTACGAAGATTGATTCTTCGAAGATGCGTCCGGGCGATCTGATTTTCTATACGAATCGCAAGGGAACGGTCAACCATGTGGCGATGTACATTGGCAACGGTCAGATCGTCCATGCGGCGAGCCGGAGAAGCGGCATCAAGATTTCTCCCTGGAATTACCGGAATCCGTACCGGATTGTCAATATGCTGGGAGACTGATAGGGAGAGGATAAGATGGAAGAGCAAAAGACAGAAGATTATAAAGAACGCCTGCAGAAAGTACGTCAGAGACGAAATGGCAAAGATCCGATGCACTGGTTCATGATCGGAGGCTGTGCTGTCATTGTGGTGCTGGCTCTGGTTATCATCGTGAAGCTGGCACAGGGCGGCACGTTCGGAGGTTCTGGAAACGCCCGGGTGGCATCGGCATCCGAGGCAGAGGTGCAGGAAACCGTGATCGGAGAGACGCTGCCGGAGGATGAGGAACAGGCAAAAGAGGACGAAGAAAAGAAAAATGTAGTCGAGTCCTACCAGAATCTGGGTATTGTGGATGTATCTGGTTATCTTAATATGCGTGAGAGCGCCAGTACAACCTCCGACGTCATTGGCAAACTGATGGGCGGCAGTGCGTGCGAGATTCTGGACGATTCCCAGGAAGGCTGGTATCAGATATCTTCCGGCGGTCTGGAGGGCTACATCAGTTCAGAATTTGTACAGACCGGCGAGGCGGCAAAAACAGAGGCATTTGAGCTGGTCAAGAAGATGGCGGTCATCACGACTGACAAGCTGAATATCCGGAGTGAGCCGAGTGAGGACGCGCAGGTGCTGGAACAGGCGCTGAAAAATGAGCGTTATTCCATTGTCAGCGAGCAGGACGGCTGGATTCAGATCAGCGGGGGCTATATTTCAGCGGATTATGTGGATGTGCGCTATGCGTTAAATGAAGCGCGTAAGCTGGATCTGCGGACGATGGTTCTCAATATGTATGACAATCTGGGTATTTCCAATGTCAATAACTACTTGAATATCCGCGTGGAGCCGAAGGAGGATGCGAAGATCATCGGTAAGATGACGAGCAAGTCCGGTGGTGAGATTCTGGAAACGACCGAGGATGGCGGCTGGTATAAGATCAAGTCCGGTCCGGTTACTGGCTATGTTAAATCCGAATTTATTCTGACTGGAGATGCGGCGAAGCAGGAGGCACTGCAGGTTGCACAGCTGATGGCGATCGTATCAACTGACCGTCTGAATGCCCGTACGGAGCCGAACACGGACGCGCCGATCTGGACGCAGATTTCCAACAGCGAGCGGTATTCGGTTATGAGCCAGCAGGATGGCTGGGTGCAGATTGCACTGGATGAGACGAGTGCCTATGTAGCGACTGAATTTGTCGATGTCCGGTATGCGTTAAATGAGGCGATCGAGTTTACACCGGTTGAGGAGACCCCGGAGCCTGAGACCAAGGCGGCGAGCAGCAAGGGAGGCTCTGGAAGCAAGAGCAGCAGTAACGGTGGTTCTGGCAGCCAGAAAGCATCTTCAAGCGGCTCCTCCAAGCGTGCGCAGATCGCAAACTACGCGACTCAGTTCCTTGGGAATCCGTATGTATGGGGCGGTACCAGCTTGACAAATGGTACGGATTGTTCTGGATTTACGATGTCGGTTATGGCACACTTCGGCGTCGGCCTGCCGCATCATTCGGGTTCCCAGGCGGGAGCAGGAAGAAGTATCAGTTCTTCCCAGATGCGTCCGGGTGATCTGATCTTCTACACAAACAGCGGTGGAACGATCAACCATGTAGCACTCTATATCGGCGGCGGGCGCGTGTGCCATGCATCGAATGCAAGGGATGGTATCAAGATTTCCACCTGGAATTACCGTACCCCGGCGAAGATCGTCAATGTACTGGGCGATTAATTCCATGGAAAGTCAATAAAAAATATTTGAAAGAGAGCAGGGAGAAAAGGCAGCTTTTCCCAGCTCTCTTTTTCTGTTTCATAGGAAATTGTGTCCTATGAAATAAAAAACGCATCGCGGGGATGCGCACTCGCGCGAAGCAGAAACATGTCGCAAGTGACCGCGCGAGACGCCCGAATGTGCCAAGGCACATCCTTGTTTGTATAAAAAGCGGTTTCAGTGAATAAAGATAATAGGAAGACAGAATACTAAGAATGAATTAGGCAGTTGAGAAAAAACATTGAATCCGCGTGTAAGATGGAAAGAGCGCAGAAAAGAGGAAAATATGATTCGGGCAAATCGTGAAAACAGGGAATGGGAAAATGAAGCGTGGGACAAGCAGGCAGATAAGGTGGGAGAAAGTCGGGAACAGGCGCAGGAGGATCCGATTCAGAAGCGTGAAAATGGACAGACGGATATTACGGGAAAGAATGGCAATCACATTGAATTAATCTCGATCATCGGAGAGATAGAGGGACATGAAAATTTGTCCGGCAATACGAAAACGACGAAATATGAGCATATTCTGCCTAAGCTGGCGGAGATCGAGGAGAGCGGTGAGACGGAGGGAGTTTTAGTCCTGATTAACACGGTGGGCGGCGATGTAAGCTGTGGACTGGCACTGGCGGAGATGATTGCTTCGCTCAGCAAACCGACCGTTTCACTGGTCATCGGAGACAGCCATTCGATCGGTGTGCCGCTCGCAGTGGCGGTCGATCACTCTTTTATTGTCCCGACCGGGACGATGATGGTACATCCGGTACGGATGACGGGGATGGTGATCGGTGCCGTGCAGACGTATGATTATTTTGAAATGATTCAGGATCGTATTTTAAGCTTTGTGTCCGGACACAGTCAGATCTCCTATGAGCGCCTCCGGAGCCTGATGCTCAATACGGAGATGATGACAAAAGATCTGGGAACGGTCCTGGTTGGCGGGGAGGCGGTCCAGGAGGGACTGATCGATGAATGCGGCGGGATCCGGGAAGCGCTTGCATGGCTGAACCGGGCGATCGATGGGAAGAAACAGGAAATAGATGCACACGACCGGATGACGAAGACGGATTTTAGTGAAAATCTGAAAAGAAAGTAGAACATATGTGCGAAAATTTTAGGAAAGCGTTGCTTTTTTCCCTGAATTTGGGTATACTGAATGAGATAATAAAAATGAAAAATGAGAAAAGCAGTCTGCGGGAGGCTGTATTTTGTGAAACAGGGGGAACCGCAGATACATGGGAAATATTGGAGGCATGAGACAGGTGGCAGATACAAGCAGGAAAAGACAGAGTACAGAGCGTGCCGGGGAGACAGCTGGGACAGAGAAAAAAGCCGGGCGATCCAGAAAGTCCCCTGCGGCGAAGAAAGCGGAGGAGACGCTGAACGAGAAAAAGAGTGGGGGGAAGAAGAAAGCTTCGTCCGGAAAAGGCACCGCGAAAGGAACAGGAAGCCGAAGCCGCGCCAGCCAGGCGCCGGAGCCGGTGGAGAAAAGTGGTACAGGGGCATTTATGGGAACGGAAGTGGCGATTATTGTATCATTTGCAATATCGGTACTTTTGTTTTTGAGCAATTTCGGGCTTTGCGGCTTTGTCGGAAGTTTTCTGCGATCGACTTTGCTTGGCGTATTCGGCGTGATGGGGTATCTGGTGCCATTCCTTTTATTCATGGGAACTTGTTTTTATCTTTCAAACCGAGGCAACCAGAAAGCCGTAGCCAAGTTGGTGGCGGTTGGCGAGGTGCTTCTGGCACTTTGCGGACTTTCCCAGCTTCTCATGGGAGGCGGTCAGCATCTGGACTGGAATCTGGGCGATTATTACGCGCAGGTAGGCGGAGGCGGCTTTATCGGTGGCATTCTGATGTTGCTGTTGTGCGGAACAGTGGGAACGATCGGAGCAGTTCTGATTCTGCTGGTGCTTTTGGCACTCGGTGCTGTGTGCATTACGGAGCGTTCCCTGGTAAACTTCGTTAAACAGGGCAGCGGAAGGGCATATGAGTATGCGAAAGAAGATATGAGCCGCCGCCGTGAGATACATGAGGAGAAAAAGGAAGAAAAACGCCGTCTGCGGGAGGAGCAGCGGGTCCGTGGCGTTGATCTCGAGGGCGCCAAGCTGACCGAGCTGCCAGTGATGCGGAATTTCTCGGAAGGAGTCCCGGAGGGAACCGTGCTGGGACCGGAGGATGCACCGGAGGAATTCCGTGAGATGCATGGAAGGCAGGAAAACTTGCAGGATGAGACAGCGGCTTATGATGATTGGTCCGATGTTCCGGCAGAGGGAAAAAATCTGGCACAGGATTCCGGACAGGGAGTAGAGAAGAAGAATCCGGCAGATGTATTTCGCGGTCAGATATTTCACGGCGGCGGAGCGGTAGAACCGGAACCGGTGGAGTATGAAGAAGATCCGGTGGAGTACGAAGAAGAACCAGTGGAATCGGAGCAGGATCCATATACATACGCTGGTTCAGAATCCCAGCTTCAGGAAGAAGCGGAGCGCGAGACGGCGCGGGCGGTAAGGGAGACAGAATTTGCGGAGGAGCCTGCAGAGACAGAGGACAGTGCGAGCGACCAGTTACTGAAACGCCTGTATGTACGCCGTGATACCCGGACGATGGAAGAATTTGCCGGCGGCGAGAGTCAGAAAGGTCCAGGCTATTATCCGGTAGAGACACGGGAGAGACCGGCTGCGGAGGCGGTTTCCGGTTTGACCGCGGAGGAGGTTCATACAGATTTAGGGCATCAGGATGTCTTTGAACCATCGGAAGACGAGTGGGAAACCGTTTCGATGGAAAATGAGAATGAAGGGAACGAACCTATATCTGGGGAAACAGATTCCGAGCCAATTGATGGCTATTATAAGACGCTGGAATCGGAACGGGGCGAGGCAAAGGGCAGTTTCTTTGTCCCGGAGGATTCCAAAACGGTCGTGACTGCATCCGGAAAGGTGATCGAGACAGATACAGAGGCGATACAGAAAAAACTGGAGCAGAAACGGGAAGAACGAAAAGCACTTCCAGTTGAGGAACTGACGGTTCCAGAGCAGATCGAGCGCAAGGAAGAGGAAGAAAAGAAGATCCAGAAAGAATACATATTCCCGCCATTGACGCTTTTAAAACGCGGCACGGGACAGACCGATTTCTCGGATCAGGAGTACCGGGAGACAGCGATCAAGCTGCAGCAGACGCTCCAGAACTTCGGCGTGGGCGTGACGGTTACAAACATCAGCTGTGGACCGACGGTTACCCGCTATGAGCTTCACCCGGAGCAGGGTGTCAAGGTCAGCAAGATTGTAGCGCTGGCGGATGATATCAAGTTAAATCTGGCAGCGGCGGACATCCGTATCGAGGCACCGATTCCTGGCAAGGCGGCGGTCGGTATCGAGGTTCCGAACAAGGAGAACCATGTGGTTCTGCTGCGCGATCTGCTGGAGTCGGAGACATTTAAGAAATATCCGTCCCGGCTGGCATTCGCGGTCGGAAAAGATATCGCAGGTCAGACGGTTGTCAGCGACATTGCGAAGATGCCGCATCTTCTGATCGCGGGTGCGACCGGATCGGGTAAATCAGTCTGCATCAATACGCTGATCATGAGTGTGATTTATAAAGCGAAGCCGAGCGAGGTTAAGCTCATCATGATCGACCCCAAGGTGGTTGAGTTAAGTGTATACAACGGTATTCCGCATCTTCTGATTCCGGTTGTGACCGACCCGAAAAAGGCGTCCGGCGCCCTCAACTGGGCGGTGGCAGAGATGACCGACCGTTACCAGAAGTTTGCAAAATACGGCGTGCGCGATCTTAAGGGTTTCAATGCCAAGGTTGAGTCGATCGCGGATATCGACGATCCGAAGAAACCGGAGAAACTGCCGCAGATCATCATTATCGTGGATGAGCTTGCCGATCTGATGATGGTAGCGCCGGGCGAAGTAGAAGATTCGATCTGCCGTCTGGCACAGCTGGCGCGTGCAGCGGGCATTCATCTGGTGATTGCGACGCAGCGACCATCGGTCAATGTCATCACCGGTGTGATCAAGGCAAATATTCCGTCGAGAATTGCTTTTTCCGTCTCTTCTGGAGTGGATTCCCGTACCATTATTGATATGAACGGCGCGGAGAAACTGCTCGGAAAGGGAGATATGCTGTTCTATCCGTCGGGCTATCAGAAACCGCAGCGTGTACAGGGCGCGTTCGTGTCCGACAATGAGGTTTCGGATGTGGTCGAATTTTTGAAACAGGAGGGGCTGACCGCAGAGTACAGCGCCGAGGTTGAGTCCAAGATCCGTTCGACGGCGATGGATGCGGGCTTTGGCGGTGGTGAGCGCGATGCCTATTTTGCACAGGCAGGTAAATTTATTATTGAGAAAGACAAAGCATCCATCGGCATGCTGCAGCGTATGTTTAAGATTGGCTTCAACCGTGCCGCGCGTATCATGGATCAGCTTGCAGATGCAGGCGTGGTCGGTGAGGAAGAAGGCACGAAGCCGCGTAAGGTGCTGATGAGCATGGAGCAGTTTGAAAACATGATGGAAGAAGGATATTAAAAAGCGGAATCATTATAAAATATCAAAATCAGGAGGTATCCTATGAAGCTTAAAAGCTGGCTGAAAGAATTGCCGTATACATTATTGCAGGGCAGCCTGGAGACGGAGGTTGACGAGGTGGTCTACGATTCAAGAAAGGCGGCGCCGGGGACGGTGTTTGTGTGTATGCGCGGGGCAAACGTCGATTCGCACACCTTTATCCCGGATGTGGTTGAAAAGGGCGCGCCGGTTCTGGTGGTCGAGCATCCGGTTGAGGCGCCTGAGAACGTGACGGTCATTCAAGTGGAGAATGGACGGAACGCGCTATCGCTTCTTTCGGCGGCACGTTTTGATTATCCGGCGCGGAAGATGACGGCGATCGGTGTGACCGGCACGAAGGGAAAGACGACTACCACTTATATGATCAAGGCGATTCTGGAGGCGGCCGGACAGAAGACGGGTCTCATCGGAACGAACGGCGCTGTGATCGGTGAGAATCATTATCCGACCAAAAATACGACGCCGGAATCTTATATTTTGCAAGAATATTTTGCAAAAATGGTGGAAGAGGGCTGCCGTTACGTCGTGATGGAGGTTTCTTCCCAAAGCTACCTGATGCACCGGGTAGACGGACTTTTCTTTGATTATGGAATTTTCCTGAATATTTCCAATGATCATATTGGCCCGAATGAACATGCAAGTTTTGAAGAATATCTTTACTACAAAAAGCAGCTTTTGAAAAACTGCCGGACAGCGCTCGTCAACCGCGATGATCCGCACTTTGATGCGATCGTAGAAGGGGCGACAGCAGAGATCCTGACCTTTTCATTGGAACAGGCGGCTGATTTTACAGCGGATGACATTCACTATGTACGCGAACATGATTTCGTGGGTGTCGAATTTCAGACGCATGGACGATATGAGAGCGATCTGCGTGTCGGCATTCCGGGCAAATTTAACGTGGATAATGCGCTGGCGGCAGCGGGCGTGTGCAGCTTCTTTGACCTGCCGAAGGAGAAAGTCTGCCATGCGCTGGAACATATCCAGGTCGATGGACGGATGGAGATTGTATATAAATCAGCAAAGTGCACCGTGATCGTTGACTACGCCCACAATGCGGTTAGCATGGAAAGTCTTCTTCTGACGCTGCGCGACTACAAGCCGAAGCGTCTCGTCTGTGTCTTCGGATGCGGCGGCAACCGGGCGCGCGATCGTCGGTACTCGATGGGAGAGATTGGCGGAAAGCTGGCAGATCTGTCGATCATCACGGCGGATAATTCCCGCTTTGAGAAAGTGGGAGATATTCTGGCAGATATCAAGGTCGGACTTGCAAAAACCGACGGCAAATACGTTGAAATCCCGGATCGCCGCGAAGCGATTGAGTACAGCTTGTCGCATGCGGAAGATGGCGATATCATCGCGATCATCGGAAAAGGGCATGAGGATTATCAGGAGATCGAGGGCGTGCGCTATCATTTCCTTGACCGGGAAGTAGTGCAGGAGACGGTGAAGAAGCTGCATATGTAATCAATTTGGAGGCAAAATATGGACCATATTACAGTCAGACATATCGTGGAAGCAGTGTCGGGAACACTGCTCTGCGGAGATGCAGATACAGAGTTAAAACACATCAGCATTGATTCCCGGAGTATGCGCGGGGCGGATCTGTTTGTTCCGCTGATCGGGGAGAAATCAGACGCGCATCGTTTCCTGGTTCAGGCGATGGACAATGGGGCGGCAGCCGCACTAACTTCGGAGCATGAGGCGGCACCGGAGGGCTTTCACGGCGCGCTGATCCAGGTGAAAGATACGAAACTGGCATTGCAGACGATCGGACGCTGCCTGCGGGCACGCCTTTCTATCCCGTTAGTTGGTATCACCGGCAGCGTGGGAAAGACGACGACGCGCGAAATGGTGGCGGCGGCGCTTTCAGCGAAATATAAGACATTCAAGACACCGGCAAACCACAACAGCCAGATCGGTGTGCCGCTCACGATCTCGGAGATTTCTGAGAATGATGAGATCGGCGTGCTGGAACTGGGAATGAGTGAGCCGGGCGAGATGGCGGTGATCGCGGAGATTGCGGCGGTGGATTCGGCAGTCATGACGAATATCGGTGTGACGCATATTGAGAATCTGGGCTCTCGCGAGAATATCTTAAAAGAAAAGCTGCATATCCAGGACGGTATGAAGGCAGGCGGAATCCTGTTTGTAAATGGAGATAATGATATGCTTTCCACCGTGCATGCAAAAGCAGGCTGCCATACCGTCCGTTATGGACTTGGAGCAGATAACGACTACCGCGCCGAGGATCTTTCATATCCGGATGGATTTCCGTCCTTTACGATGGTACACGGCGAGGTGCGCGTCCCGGTGAAGCTGACTGTTATGGGCGAGCACAATGTCATGAATGCGCTGGCTGCCCTGGCGGTTGCGGATGCCTACGGTGTGCCGCTTGCCGATGCAGCGGAAAAGCTGCTTGAATTTGGCGGGTTCAAGAACCGTCAGCAGATTTATCATAAAAATGGTTATACGATCGTGGACGATACCTACAATGCAAGCCCGGATTCGATGAAAGCGGCGATAGGTGTGCTTTCTTCCCTGCCGGCAGGACGCAGAATTGCGGTTCTGGCAGATATGAAGGAACTGGGAGAGAATACGATTCAGTTCCACCGTGAAGTTGGTGCGTTTCTGGCGGAAAAACCGGTCGATATCCTGGTTGTATATGGCGAACTGGCGCAGGCGATCGCCGAGGGAGCAAAGAAAGTCAAACCGGATCTGCATGTCGTTTCGTTTGAAGAGGACGAAAAAGAAGATATGCTTGACTGGCTGGATGCACAGATCGGTGAGGGAGATGCAGTCCTGTTTAAGGGTTCCAACAGTATGAAGCTGGGGGAGACGGCAGCGAGGTTTATCTCAGTCGAGAAGACTCCCACCTCTTCAGGTGGTGAGTAATA
>OGMN01001356.1_pt1 | contig 18746 bp, 17 predicted proteins | sample 1573211 | NCBI WGS metagenome assembly OGMN01 (sample SAMEA2581876, study PRJEB24529) | metagenome | biome: Human gut stool | place: China | collected 2011
GCGTCAGGATGATCCGGCTTACCTCGCCACTCTTAAATGCCTGTATCGCCATCGACATCGCCAGATACGTTTTTCCGGTACCCGCCGGACCGATGCCAAATACAATCATCTTCTTGCGGATCAGGTCCACGTACTGTTTCTGTCCCATCGTCTTCGGTTTGACCGGCTTGCCCGTGATCGTCCGGCAGATGATATCCTTATCGATCTCGAGAATCTGATCGTCCTTCTCCGTGAAGGACAGCGACAGGGCGTAATCAACATTCTGCTCGGTAATGGTATTGCCGCGCCTGGAAAGCTCTAACAGATTGTTGAACACACTCTTCGCCTGCCGGATCGCCTGCTCCGGACCGATGATTTTCAGCGCGCCGTCGCGTGTGATCATCGTCACGTGCAGCGTCCGCTCAATCTTTTTCAGATACGCGTCAAACTGTCCGCATACATTCCGCTCATGCTCCATCGGAATATCAATCATTGTCTCTATTATGCTCATTCCTTTGCTGTTCTCCTTGTGTCACAACTTGAATCGGCTCCTCCGTCTGAAGCCGTACCTCAAAATGGCAGACTCCGCCATTTATTAGTATTCTACCATCACTTGCCATAATATGTACACCTTTTTCGCACAATTTTTCTTCCGTCTCCTTTTGAAATGCCGCTGACAGCGCCGCAAGCTCTGGTTCTGTATACCTTTTTTCGCAGACAGACGTCTCCCGGTACTCCCTCCACCCGACAGAAAGCGGCAGATAAAAATCAAGCGGGAGCCGCAATTTCCGGTACTCCGTCCGGATCGTCCAGGCAGGTTTCATCCGCCTGCTTCGTCTGAAAAAGCCCCACTGCTCCGCCATATCGAATGTATGTTCTATCATATCATAAAATTCTGGAATTTTCCAGTAAAATGTGTGTGTTCCTGCTTCCAAAGCAATTCCGTATCGTTTCTTTCCCGTTTCCGTCCGCATTTCCCTCCAGAGCGGAAGCTCCTTTCTCCCGACCCGCTCCCGGATCCCATATATATCCGCATCCGCCCGCACCCGGTAAGAGGAAATTTCTTCGCCTCCATCATCTGTGATAGGCACCGTTCCCGACACCAGAAGCTGCCCCTTTTCCACCGTATCTCCCGCCTGCACAAGCGGGATTCCGCTCCGGACGACTACCGACGTGATCCGCGCGTCTGATGCCGCCGCCAGATCGCACGCCTCGCCGGACTCCACTTCCTGCCGGATCGGAACCTCGCTCTCCCGCAGGCGGATGGAAAGGCGCGTCCCATGCAGGCGCACCGACACCCAGGTGATATCTTCAAATGACTCCCGCAGTTCTTCCTCCAGCCTCGCACAGGAAATCCGCTTCTTGGGAATTCCCTCTTCAATCTGCAGCGTCTGGAGGTAATGATTCAGCTCACTTTCGGTATAACGCCGGTTTCCGCTCCAGTCGATCTCCCAGATAAATTGTGCCAGAAACAATAATAACAGAAAAAAAAGGACGAAGCTGACCGCCCACCCTTTCCGTTTCCGGTTCCGCCAGAGAAACACCGGCAGCCCACGCTTTTCAACGATATGCAGACGGACTCCCGCTTTTCTTGCCAGTGGCGCACACCGCTTAAAATCGCGGATTTCCATATAAAACAGCAGATTTGCCTGCTCTTTTTTTACCTGCCAGACATTTAAACCTGCCAGTGTACAGAGATTCAGGAATCTCTCCGGGGAGGTGCCGCGCATGTTAAGCCGCACTATCCCATGTAGAAGGTGTCTTACCTTCGCCATACTCATTCCTCACAGCACCCCAAATTCGACAGACACAATCTGCCCCGTGACCCGCAGATTATCGCGGTCATAATACTCAATCGAAAGCCCCTTCCCCTTGATAGTAAGCCGGGTGTTCTTTCCCGTCAGCCGCAGCATTTCGTCGGAAAAAAAGAGAATGCTCCTGTAATTTTCCACCACAGCCGCCCGACTGCCGGTAAAATACAGAAGCATCTCTCCGAGAACGACGTCCTCCGGCAGATGGAGCGCCGAAACGATCGCTTTTTTCTGTCTGCCAAACAAGCGCCTACCGCCTATTTCATTGTTATTATCTAATATATGTAGGAAAGCAGAAACTATGCCGTTTACCGTTTTCCCGTCAAACCCACTATCATTTCCAGCAGCCGCGGCACACAGTAAATCAACGGCAATGCATACCGCAGGGAAACCACCGGTCCCAGCAGAAGCGTTCCCCAGCAGCCCAGCAGAAGCATCATCGGAAGGATCTCATACGCCCGGCGCTTCCAGACTGCAAATCCTGCCGCAAACAGCATCAGCCAGAACGGAAATGCCTGGTTTAGAAGCACCGACAGCATCGGAACCGACTGGAATGCCGGTGTCAGCGTTGCCTCCCTCAGCCAGTCCGAAAGCGCCTGAAAATGGCTGTTCCGCGTGATATGCAGGATATTTAAATCATCTTCCAGGTACGCCCCGTCGTATAAAATATAGCTGATCCAGTACTGATTGTCTCCTATATACCAGTACCCCCAGTTTCCCATCAGAAATGAATCCAGATAGATATCCGGATGGCGCTTCCCGATTTCCGCCCAGGTCCGCACGAAACGTCCCATATCTGCCTGCATCACTTCCGTATGAAACCCACTTTTCACCGGATCCGCATTGACACGAACATACTCACTGAGCGCCTGCGGATCAATCAGCGTCTCGATATATTCCTTTTCCTCCGGTGCCAATTTCTCCGGGACTTCATGATATATGCGCGCCAGCTGCTGCATCGGCACGCACAGCATCTCCCTCGCATCGCCCTTTCCCACGCCGAACGCCGTTGGAATCGGACCGGATAAAACATACCATAAAGCTGCCACCAGCAGAGATGCCCCGATAAACCAGTTTCTGCGATACACTTTTTTTCGTAAAAACAGGCAGACTGCCAAAACAAAAAACAGGAACACATAGATTCCCTGATTTCGGAACAGGCACATGAAAAACACACTCACAAAAAAGAGCAGCCAATCACCCGTCTTTCCCACTTCTTTCCGAGAACCTGTTCCATTCGGATTTTTCTCTTTATCCAGCTCTCTTTCTTTATCCAAATTCTCTTTCTTCTGGCACATCCCCCGCCAAAAATGCTCCGGATCCTCCGCCAGACAACATGCCGCATCAAATGCCAGCAGGAAAAATGCGCCAAAGAGCACATCCTTCGTCGTGACAAAGGAAAAGACCGTCAGATACGGATTCAGGATCCAGAACGTCCACGAAGCAACGCAGAGCCATCGCGGTGCCCGCCGCGCTTTCATCCGGCACAGACACAGGGAAAATACCGCACTCATAAAAAACGACTGCGACAGCGCATACAGCGCCATCCCTGCCTGATAGGTATGGAACAGACGCCCCGCAATCTTCATGCAGAGTCCCAGATATAGCGTGTGAATTAATGGATGGTGGGTTGTCAGCGGCAGTTTTCCATAAAACTGAAGGAGCTGCGCGGACGCATCGTAAGAATAAATGCCCGGATAAACCGCCAGAAAAACCGGGAGGTAGACGCACCAGGAGAGAAACATCCATTTCAGCCATGTCCCCAAATCCGAATTTTTCGCTGCGCGCTGTTTCGATTCCCGTCCCTGGCTTTCCACATCGCGGCTGCTTCCCTGGTCTTCGCAGTCTTTCCCCCTCCGTGCTTGCGTCCGTTTCTGGTAACTGTTCACAGGCAGAAATTTTCTGAACTGAAAATCCCGTATCTCAGGCCAGCCACGCCCCAAAGCATCCAGTCTCACACAAATCGCCCAGACCATCACCGTCATACACGCCACCCAGCCCGCCAACTGTCCCAAAAACTGACCCGCCGTCCGGTAAATCAGCTCATTGCGGCTGTAACGGATTCCCAGAAGAATCATCAGCCCCATCAAAACACCCAGCACAAGGCTGACTGCTGCCAGGCGCCGATCCGCAATATATTGTTTCAATCCCTTTCCCCGTCTCTCATTTTCCTGCTTCTCTCTCATGCCCCTCACTCCATCATCCGCCACATCGCATTTCTTCTCTTTCTCCTATTGCACAAAAAAGTCCTGGTTCATATGAAAACCAGGACTTTTGCGTTACTTAATTGTATTTGCGTTTTCTAGCAGCTTCGGATTTCTTTTTACGACGAACGCTCGGTTTCTCGTAATGCTCTCTTTTCCGAATCTCCTGCTGGATACCAGCCTTAGCACAGTTTCTTTTGAATCTGCGTAAAGCGCTGTCCAGACTCTCGTTATCTTTAACGATTACATTTGACATAGCTCACACCTAACCTCCCTCCAGTTGTGTAATAAGTGCATATTAATACAACTGTATGGGTATTTTTTTAGCACTAAAAAGATTATATCATAAAAAAATGATACGTCAACAACATTTTACATATTTTTATGATTTTTTTATTTTACTTGCTCTGCTACTACTTCTGCCGCTTTTTCAAGGGCTGCTGCAATACCAGACGGATTCTTTCCGCCAGCCTGTGCCATGTTCGGACGGCCACCACCGCCGCCGCCGACAAGACCTGCGATTGCTTTGATTAAGTTTCCAGCATGTGCACCCTTCTTCATCGCACCGTCAGTTACAGAAGCCATCAGGCTTACCTTGCCATCCAGAGTAGATGCAATCAGAACAACGCCGTCGCCCAGCTTCTCTTTCAGCTGATCGCCCAGATTACGCAGACCGTTCATGTCTACATCCTTAACCTCAACTGCCAGCAGCTTCACGCCGTTTACATCCTGTACCTGGTTCATAACATCGCCCAGAGAGTCGTTCGCCAGCTTACTTTTTAACTTCTCGTTCTCTGCGTGCAGAGTCTTGATCTCCTCTAACATGGACTCAATCTTGCTGCTCAGTGCCGCCGGAGTGGTCTTTGCCAGTTTCGCCGCCTCATGCAGCTCATTCTCTACCTCTTTGTAGTGGTTCATCAAACCGGTGGAGGTCAGCGCCTCGATACGGCGGACGCCTGCTGCAATACCAGCCTCAGAGAGAATCTTGAAGGATGCAATTGTGCCTGTGTTGGATACGTGCGTACCGCCGCAAAGCTCGGTGGAGAAATCCCCCATCTTGACAACACGGACTTTCTCGCCGTACTTCTCGCCAAACAGTGCCATCGCGCCCGTCTTCTTTGCCTCATCCAAGGACATAACATCGGTTACAACCGGCAGAGATGCTGCAATCTCATCATTTACAATCTTTTCAACCTTCTCTATCTCCTCTGGAGTCATTGCAGAGAAATGAGTAAAGTCGAAACGCAGACGGTCACGGGTTACCAGGGAACCAGCCTGCTCTACATGGCTACCAAGTACGGTACGCAGCGCTTTATGAAGCAGATGGGTTGCGGAATGGTTGCGGGAAGTCAGTTCACGGTTTTCCTTGTCAACCGACATGGTTACTTTTTCTCCCACCTCGAACATACCCTTTACTACAACACCGACATGACCGATCTTGCCACCCTGTAAATGAATGGTATCTTTTACTTCAAACACAGAGCCGTCCGGAGCGGTAATCTGACCGAAGTCACCCTCCTGGCCACCCATGGTTCCGTAGAACGGGGTTTCCTTGGTGATAATTGTACCAGTCTGACCGTCAGTCAGTGCCTCTACAATCTCATCCTCGGTCGTCAGAACGGAAATCTCGGATTCCGCTGTCAGACGATCATAGCCAATAAACTCAGTTGTAATAGCCGGATCGATGGACTGGTATACCGTAACATCCGCGCCCATATAGTTAGTCGTCTTTCTCGCCGCTCTCGCCTGTTCTTTCTGGCGTTTCATCGCTGCGTTGAAGCCGTCCTCATCGATACCGAGGCTCTTCTCCTCGAGAATCTCACGGGTTAAGTCGATCGGGAATCCATACGTATCGTAGAGTTTGAATGCGTTGTCGCCGGACAGCACTTTCTCGCCCTTCTTGTTCATATCTTCTTCCATATCAGCAAGGATCGCAAGACCCTGATCAATGGTCCTGTTGAACTTATCCTCTTCCTCAGAAAGAACCTTGAAAATCATCGCGCTCTTCTCTTCCAGTTCCGGATAACCATCCTTGGAAAGGTCGATAACGGTGCGGGACAGAGCTGCTAAGAACTCACCCTCGATGCCAAGTTTTTTACCATGGCGTGCTGCACGGCGCAGAAGGCGGCGCAGAACATATCCGCGTCCCTCGTTGGATGGCATAATGCCATCGGAAATCATGAAGGTGCAAGACTTGATATGATCCGCTACAATACGCAGAGAAATATCGGTCTCATGATCTTTCTGATATTCGGTATGTGCCAGCTCGCAGACACGGTCTAACAGAGCTTTGTTGGTATCAACCGTAAACAGGGAATCTACATCCTGTACGATCACTGCCAGACGCTCCAGACCCATACCTGTATCAATGTTCTTGTGCTCCAGCTCGGTGTAGTTGCCGTGACCGTCGTTGTTAAACTGGGAGAATACATTGTTCCATACCTCCATGTAACGGTCACACTCGCAGCCTACCGTGCATCCCGGTTTGCCGCAGCCGTATTTCTCACCACGGTCATAGTAGATCTCAGAACACGGACCGCACGGACCAGCGCCATGCTCCCAGAAGTTATCCTCTCTGCCAAAGCGGAAAATACGCTCTGCCGGAATACCCATCTCTTTGTTCCAGATATCAAATGCCTCGTCATCGCTCTCGAACACAGACGGATAGAGGCGATCCGGATCAAGTCCGACAACCTCGGTTAAAAATTCCCAGGACCAGTGAATCGCTTCCTCTTTGAAATAATCACCGAAGGAGAAGTTGCCAAGCATCTCAAAAAAGGTACCATGACGGGCAGTCTTACCGATATTCTCGATATCGCCGGTACGAATACATTTCTGACAGGTACATACTCTTGTTCTCGGCGGAATCTCCTGACCCGTAAAATATGGCTTTAACGGAGCCATACCAGAGTTGATAAGCAGAAGGCTGTTATCATTATGCGGAACCAGAGAGAAACTCTTCATTGCCAGATGTCCCTTGCTCTCAAAAAAGTCTAAGAACATCTTTCTAAGTTCGTTCACACCGTATTTTTTCACGTTGCTTCCTCCTATAGTTACTTCTATTTAAGTAAAATTTTCCTCATTCTTTATATCCTATCATAGGAATTTACATTTCGCAAGAGGTTTATCGGTACAAAAAGTGTACAAAAAGTGTGTAAAAATGGGACCCTTACCGCAATTCTATATGCCGCAAAAGTCCCATTTTCTAATTTTTTCACTACTCTGCCGGAAGATACGATTCATACAAATCCAAAAGCTCATACGCCCGATCCCGCGTCGAATTTGCCAGCGACGCCGTGTACTCGACATTTTCCATCGTGCCGCCCTTGTAGCGCTCCGCCGCCTGTTTCGCCGCCGTATCACGTTCCCGGATCCATCTGCGTTCCCGACCACGCAGCGTGTCTGTCTCCTCGTCTGGAAGCACCGCCATGATTGCCTGATAAATCTGATTTAATTCGGCATCCCAGAGCCGGTACTCATACGCGACCGCCTCCCGCATCGCGTCGGTCGTATTCGCACTTCCCGAATTTTCCAGGTTTTGAATCGTATTCTCGATCTCGCCCAGCCGGTTCCGGTAATCTTCCGCTGTCCGGTCCGAGCCTGCACCTGTCCCGGAGGACGCGCCTCGCGCAGGAGATACAATTCCATTTTCAACCGGGGACACAACCGCCCCTGTATTCACAGAATGATCCGACTCATCGCCCGCGCTCTGCTTCTCTGCCGCCTTAGCAGCCGCCCGATTATCTGCACGTTTTTCCTTTTGTTCACCTAAAGACTGGACAGAAACATCTCCTTCCGCCTGCATACAGGCTCTATCTTCTGTCCCCACGCTTTCCACATGCGCCATTTTTTTAGAAGATGGCTCCGGCGCATCCTCCGCCAGACCATTTTCCGCTGCTTCCGCCGCAAATGGTTCCGCCTCATACATCGCCTCCGGTCCGACCGTCAGGCTTCTCTCACTTCCCGCCTGCTCCCGGATATAACGCCGCGTTGCCGCCGTCGTCACAATCCCCAGCACCAGAATCAGACCGAGGGCAGCGATCATTCCTTTATTTTTCAAATTACTCTCAACCGCCTTTGCTATTCCTGTTCACTTGATAATTTTAAAATAGCACATTTAAGACGGTTTGAAAATAGATGATCGAAAGATGTAAACATATCGTAAGGGTTGTTATAGTAACTGCTCACAGGTAGGAATTTTCTGAACTGAAAATTCCGTACAATACAGTTCCGAATGCAGATTTTGCCGATTTAGAATGCGAAGCATCGGCAAAATCCTGTTACTGGGCACACATGTGTGAGCTGTAACGAGCTATACCCCCGGATCCACCATCAGCTCGTCCCCATCCGCCGCCGAAGTAGCCAAAAAGTCACATCTCTCATTCTCCGGATGCCCATTATGCCCCTTCACCCAGAAAAACGAAATCTGATGGGGTTCCTTGGCAGCGAGCAGGCGCTTCCATAGATCTACATTCTTAACCTCCTCATTTTTGCCGCGTTTCCAGCCCTTTTTGATCCAACCCTCGATCCAGTGCTGGTTAAAAGCGTTGACGAGATACTGGGAATCTGAATAGAGTTCGATCTCGCAGGGGCGGTTGAGCGCCTCGAGACCGGCGATAGCTGCCATCAGCTCCATACGGTTGTTCGTAGTTCGTTTGTAGCCGCCGGAAATCTCTTTCGTGTGCAGTTTTCCTGCCGGATCTACATAGTGAATGACGGTTCCAAATCCGCCCGGACCATCTGGATTGCCGCGGGCGGCGCCGTCTGTGTATATAGTTACTTTCAAGTCAGAAATCTCCTTTATGTCTATTATTGAAGCTTAGCGGTCCCACTTATCGCAGAGCGAGTTGATCTGGTCGGCAAAACGTGCTAAATCTTTGTTCGCCCCGCCCTCGTTATGCATAACAACACGGCGCAGGCGGTCGCAGGCTGCCAGCAGGCGGGCAAATACACCAGCCGCTTTCTTCGTTGCTTCGTTCACTGCCGGCTTCTGAATCGGAATACCCTTCGTAACAGTCACGAAGCATCCCTCTTTCAGGTCGTAGGAACTGCCGGAGAACGGAGCCATCGCATTGATGCCGTAAGTTTCCTTGACCGTCTCTGCAAATGCATCGCACACTGTGTCATCGCCGTGTACCACGAAGACCTGGGACGGTTTTTCCATAAAACTGCCAACCCACTCCAAAAGCCCGGTCTCGTCCGCATGGCCGCTGATGCCCTCGATCTTCTCGATCCGTGCTTTGACCTCGATCGACTCACCGAACAGCTTCACTTCCTCGCGTCCCTCAATAATGCTGCGTCCCAGTGTGCCGACTGCCTGATAGCCAGCAAACAAAATCGTACACTCCGGTCTCCAGAGGTTGTGTTTCAGATGATGGCGGATACGGCCCGCATCACACATGCCGGCTGCCGAGATGATAACCTTCGGTTCCTCGTTGAAGTTGATTGCAATGGAATCGCTGCTGGTGATCGAGAGATGCAGACCCGGGAAAGAAATCGGATTGATGCCCTTTTTTACCAGCTCCTTCGTCTCTTCATTGTAGCAATCCATCATATTGTCCTTGAACACGCCGGTCGCTTCCACCGCCATCGGGCTGTCTAAGTAAACCGGAAATACGCCGTGCCCGGTTACAAGATTTTTCTCCTTGATAATACGGATGTAATTCAACACTTCCTGCGTTCTGCCGACCGCAAATGCCGGGATCACGACATTGCCGCCCTTATCCAGCGTCTCCTGAATCACGCGGGCAAATTCTTCCACGTGATCGCCTGTATTCTTGTGGAACCGACCGCCGTAAGTACTCTCCATGACAACATAATCCGCCTGACGGATGTACTGCGGGCTGCGGATGAGCGGCTTGTTTTTGTTACCGATATCACCTGAAAATACAATCTTCTTGGAACAATCGTCTTCCTTCATCCAGATCTCGATCGAAGCCGAACCAAGCAGATGTCCCACATCGACAAACCGAATCTCCAGATTATCATTCAGACGGATAATCTCATTGTAATTGCAGGGGACAAAGTGATGCAGTACCCCTTCTGCATCGTTCATCGTGTAAATCGGTGTCACCTCCGGTTTTCCGGCACGCATGGCTTTCCGGTTTTTCCACTCCGCTTCTGACTCCTGGATATGGGCGCAATCTTTCAGCATGATATCACACAGATCGCAGGTCGCGCGCGTCGCCATAATCTGTCCGCGGAATCCCCTCGCATAGATAAGTGGAAGCAATCCCACATGATCGATATGGGCGTGCGTCACCAACACATAGTCCACATCCGAATACGGAATCGGAAGTTCTGCATTTTCATACTTGTTGATCCCCTGTTCCATACCGCAGTCAATCAGAATATTCAGCCCGCATGCCTCCAGAAAATGACAGCTGCCTGTAACCTCATGATCCGCACCGATAAATGTAAGCCTCATAAAATCAGCCCCCTGTTCTGTCGTTTATGTTTCCGCATACCCCTTGCGGAAAGTGTTTTTGCTATTAGCCTCATTATAACTGATTTCTGACAATTTTGCAATTTCCCCGATAAAGTTTCGATAAAATTTTCATAAAATCACCTTATCTGTCCCACATTCCCATTCCAGACAACGCACCATTTTCCCAACAAGAGCCAGACCTATTCTATTATATAATAATACAGATCATCCCCCCATTGCTGTCATTGATGATTTTCTGCAGCGTATCCTGCAGCTTCACCTGGCAGTCCTCAGTGAGCTGGGAGATCTTCGCCTGAATCCCGTCATCGACGATCTGGGCGATTGATTTTCCAAAAATATTGGTTTCCCAGATGCCTTCCTCACCTTTTCCGGCATTCTCCCGGATGTATCGGATCAAATCCTCTGCCTGCTGTTCATTTCCCACAATCGGCGCGATCTCCGTCTCAATCTGCGCCTTGATGAGATTGATGGACGGCGCCTGCGCTTTCATTTTGACTCCATATTTATTGCCGTGGCGCACCACCTGCGGCTCATCGAGGACGATCTCCCCGCGTTCCGGCGTAACAACCCCATAGCCCTTCTTGCGCGCCTGCGTGAGCGCCACGGATGCCTTTTCATACTCGCTCTGCATCGACGCCAACCGCTTCAAGGTCTGCATCAGCTGGTACTCGCCCTCGATCGGCATTCCCACATACTCGCTGAGGATCTGATAATAATGCCCGTCGTCCAGCTCGACCACCGCCTGAACGCTGCCATCATCCATTTTCATTGATACAATCCGGATCCGACGGATCGCTTCCCCGGTTTCCTCCGGCAGCGCCAACGCCACATCGCGCATATGTACCGTCCGATCCATCATCCCCCGGACTGCCTGTATGACCTCCGATTTAAGCCAATGGCTGTTTGGCAGAATCTCCAGCCATTTCGGAATCGAAAAATCGATCTCCGTGACCGGGAATTCCAGAAGCACCTGCCCCAGAATCTCCCGGATATCCTCGGCGCGCAGCTGCTCACAGTTGACTGGGAGCACCTGCACCTCATATTTTTCGGTCATCCGGGCTGCCAGCGCCCGCGTCTCCTCCGAATATGGTTTCTGCGAGTTTAAAAGCACCAGAAACGGCTTTCCCAGTTTTTTCAGTTCCTGCACGGTCTTCTCTTCCGCCGGAACATAATTCTCCCGTTTCAACTCCCCGAAACTGCCGTCCGCCGTAACCACAAGCCCGATCGTCGAATGATCCGTGATGACCTTGCGCGTTCCCAGCTCGGCTGCCGCTGTAAATGGGATCTCCTCCTCATACCACGGCGTCCGCACCATGCGTTTCTCGTTTTCAATATGACCGGCAGCGCCCTCCACCATGAAACCGACGCAGTCGATCAGGCGGACCCGCACCTCCACACCGTCCCCAAGCGAGAGCTTTGCCGCCTCTTTAGGGATAAATTTCGGTTCCGTTGTCATGATCGTTTTCCCCGCCGAAGACTGGGGAAGTTCATCCCGGGCGCGCTCGCGGGCATGGACATCTTCCAGCCCCGGAAGGACGAGAAGTTCCATAAAGCGCTTAATAAAGGTCGATTTCCCTGTCCGAACCGGACCAACCACCCCAATATAGATCTCGCCGCCGGTTCGCGCCTGGATATCGCTGTATACATTAAAATGATCCATAAAAATACCCCCTTGGTCTGCTGATACAATGTATTCAGACCATAAGGGGGTTATGAATATTCCCATTTGGAAAGCTCCGGCTCACAGAACATTTTTATTCGCTCAGATAAGCCTTCTTCACTCTCTCATTATTCATCAGTTCTTTCGCATCACCGCTCAGAACGATATTGCCCGTCTCAAGCACATATGCTTTATTGGAAATGGAGAGCGCTTTTTTCGCATTCTGCTCGACCAGAAGAACGGTCACTCCGTCCTTGTTGATTTCCTGGATAATATCGAAAATCTCATTAACATAGAGTGGGGACAGACCCATCGACGGCTCGTCGAGAACGATCAGGCGCGGGTGGCTCATGAGGGCGCGTCCCATCGCAAGCATCTGCTGCTCGCCGCCGGACAAAGTTCCGGCAAGCTGGTTCTTGCGCTCTTTCAGACGCGGGAAACGCTTGTAAATCATTTCGATCGTATCTTCAATTTCCTTCTTGTCATTTCTCGTATACGCACCCATTTTCAGGTTCTGAAGAACCGTCAGGGAAGCGAACACACGGCGCCCCTCCGGCACGTGGGCGATTCCCATTGATACCAGCTTATAGCCCGGTACATGGGTAATATCCGTTCCCTCAAATGTGATATTGCCTGCCTTGGACGGCAGCAGACCCGTGATCGTGTGAAGCGTCGTCGTCTTTCCGGCTCCGTTGGCACCGATCAGCGCTACCACATCGCCCTGTTCTACCTCAAAGGAAATTCCCTTGAGTGCCTGTATCACACCATAATATACCTGTAAATCTTTTACTTCCAGCATTGACATACGAAACTTCCCCCTATTCTCCCAGATATGCTTTGATAACTTCTGGATTGCTGAGCACCTCGCTGGTCGGTCCCTCTGCCAGCATATGACCGAAGTTTAAGACCGTCAGGCGCTCGCAGATACCGGAGACCAGCTTCATATCATGCTCAATGAGAAGTACGGTCATATCAAAATGATCGCGCACGAAACGGATCGTCTTCATCAGCTCTGCCGTCTCATTCGGGTTCATGCCGGCTGCCGGCTCGTCAAGAAGCAGAAGCTTCGGCTCGGTCGCCAGCGCTCTGGCGATCTCCAGCTTTCTCTGCTTGCCGTATGGGAGGTTCGATGCCTTATAATCAAACTCTTTGTCGAGGTCAAACACCTTCAAAAGCTCCATCGCGCGCTCATCCATCTCTTTCTCAACCTTGTAATAGGACGGAAGACGCAGAATGCTGCTCAGCGTAGAATATTTATGATGGTTATGAAGACCAACCTTTACATTGTCAAGCACGCTCAGCTCCTTGAACAGACGGATATTCTGGAAGGTTCTCGCGATGCCTGCCTGATTGATCTGGATTGCCTTGTGACCGGTAATGTCCTTTCCATCCAGCAGAATCCGTCCGCCATCCGGCTTGTACACGCCCGTCAAAAGGTTGAAAATAGTCGTTTTACCAGCGCCGTTCGGTCCGATCAGGCCGTAGAGCTGTCCTTTTTCTATCGTGATGCTGAAATCATCGACCGCTTTCAGACCGCCAAAAGAAATACTTAAATTTTTCACATCCAGCATTGCCATGATTTACGCCTCCCCTTCTGTCTTCTTTTTCCGGAATGATGAAAAGATGCGCTCGCGAACCTCGATCGCCTTCGGGCTGGAGGTCAAAAGCATCATTGCAATCAGGACGACCGCGTAAATCAGCATACGGTAATTATTGAGGCTTCGAAGCATCTCAGGAAACAGGGTTAAGATAACCGCCGCGATCATGGAACCACGGATATTTCCGATGCCGCCCAGAACCACAAATACAAGGATCATAATGGACATATTATAACCGAAGCTTTTCGGGGTCGCTGCCAGCGTCGCCAGGTTGTGTGCGTACAGAACGCCTGCCACACCGGCTAAGGAAGCAGAGATGGTAAATGCCATCAGTTTGTATTTCGTGATATTGATACCCACAGACTCTGCCGCAATACGGTTGTCGCGGATCGCCATGATCGCACGGCCTGTCCGGGAATTGATGATATTCAATACAATAAACAGGGTCAGGAGTACCAGGATAATGCCGATCGTAAAGGTCGCCGTCTTCGGTGTACCTGTGATACCCTGTGCCCCCTTGATGATCACCTGACCGTCCGCTGCCAGCTTTAAGGAAGCTACATCTTTCATGGAAACGTGGATTCCGTTTCCGTCGATGCCGACGTACAGAACATTGATAATATTTTTAACGATCTCACCGAATGCCAGCGTTACAATCGCCAGATAGTCTCCTTTCAGACGCAGAACCGGAATACCGATGAGGATACCAAATACCGCTGCTACCGCCGCACCGACAAAGAGCGCCAGAATGAAGCGTACCTGGTTGCTTGCGATCAGATTTTTCATGGCATGATTAAAAAATGCACCTGAAAACGCACCCGCACACATGAATCCGGCATGACCCAGACTCAGCTCACCGAGGATACCAACCGTGAGGTTTAAGGAAACCGCCAAAATCGTATAGGTACAAAGTGGAACCAGAATACCCTTTAAAAGACTGTTTACATGGCCGCCTGCCATCATAATCTGAATCAGAATGTAACAGCCGATTACAATCGCATATGTGATCGCATTCTGAATCCGAATTTTATTTTTATATGCGTTCATTTTAAACACCTGCACTTTCTCTTGCTTATTGCAGTTCATGCACCATCTTGTTTTCACACGGCACTTTCCGTTTCAAAAGTCCCCGGCATGAACCATCGTATAATTTTCTCTATTATACTTTCTCCGTCATCTTCTTGCCGAGAATACCGGTCGGGCGGACCAGAAGCACGATAATCAGGACAGAGAATACGATCGCGTCAGAAAGCTGGGAGGAAATATACGCCTTGGCAAGGTTTTCAATGATACCAAGCAGGATACCGCCGATAAATGCGCCCGGGATCGAACCGATACCGCCAAATACCGCTGCCACGAATGCCTTGATACCCGGCATGGAACCGGTGTACGGAGACAGGGACGGGTACGCCGAGCAGAGCAGCACGCCTGCTACTGCCGCCAGAGCGGAACCAATCGCAAAGGTTACGGAGATCGTGCGGTTTACATTGATACCCATCAAGGTTGCCGCACCGCGATCCTCAGAAACCGCCAGCATCGCCTGTCCCATTTTCGTCTTATTGATAAATGCCATCAGGGCAGCCATAATCACGATACAGCTTAAAATCGTCACAATCGTGACACTGGAGATCGAAAGCTTGCCGCCAGCCAGCTTTAATGCCGGTACAGTAATAACTGATGTAAACTGTCTCGCATTGGAACCAAAAATCAGAAGCGCCACGTTCTGGAGCAGATAACTGACACCGATCGCGGTGATCAGAACTGCCAGCGGGGACGCGTCACGCAACGGTCTGTATGCAACTCGCTCGATCGTAACGCCCAGCACTGTACACACAACCACCGAAGCCAGAATACCCACAACCGGAGAACCGCCCATCGTTGTGACAATCGTAAACACTGTGAAACCGCCTACCATGATGATATCGCCGTGTGCGAAGTTCAGCATACGCGCGATGCCATAAACCATGGTGTAGCCCAGTGCAATGATCGCATAGACACTTCCCAGACTGATGCCATTGATTAAATAAGAAAGAAAACTCATATGTATACACCTACCTCTTTGTTTCTACGTTTTCGCATTTCCCTGTACACGCATTTCGCTGCACATGTTTACCTGTGACCGAATTTAGCAGAACAAACATGACCGTCTCGCAGTCCGCAGAAAGCAAACACCCAGTCGTCGTCGCAGGCAAGCATGTGCAGTGAACCGTTTTAAAAAGAAAGCTGTTACTAAATGCCCGGCAGCCATCTGTGCCGCCGGACATCCAGTAACAGTCCCATCAGAGCTACATACATATAGCCGCAACGGTTCTGCAGTTTTTAAATTTTTAATTACTGCATCATCTCATATTTGCCGTCTTTGATCTCTACAGCTTTCGGCGCTTTCTGCGGCTCGCCTTCTGCCGTCCAGTGCATCTCTGTACCGGTCAGACCATCGATCTGGATCTCAGTCATAGCTGTTTTCAGTGCATCGCAGATATCGGAAGTGCTCATATCCGGTGTGATCTCTGCCTTCTCTGCAGCTGCCTTAATTGCATATACGCCGTCGTAAGCATCTGCTGCGAACTGAAGCGGGTCGATGCCGTAAGCATCACGATAAGCAGTTACGAAGTCCTGGCTGGACTCCTCGTCTACGGAGAACGGAGTCAGAAGCATCAGACCTTCTGCTAAGGACTCATCAAAGCCATCAACGCTCAGGATACCGTCCATACCATCACAGCCGAAGAACTGCGGGTGGAAATCTTTATCGTTTGCCTGTTTCAGGATAACAGATGCCTCCTGATAGTAGATCGGCAGGAATACCAGATCAGCGCCGGACTCTTTTGCTTTATCAAGCTGTACGGAGAAATCGGTATTGTTATCAGATGTAAATGCCTCGCTGGCTAATACCTCCAGACCCTGATTCGGAGCCTCTGCTACGAAGGACTCGCGGATACCATCGGAGTATTCGCTGGAGCTGTCGTAGATGATAGCGATCTTAGTTGCCAGTTTGTGCTCGCCGATGTACTGAGCGGATGCACGTCCCTGATCCGGGTCAGAATAGCATACGCGGAATGCGTTGTCGCCGGAAATACTCTCAACAGCAGATCCGGACGGAGTCAGCTGGAACAGGTTATCTGCTGTTGTCTCTGCTACAACTGCGATACACGGCTTGGAAGTAACGGTGCCAAGAAGCATCTGCATGTTCCAGTCTTTTAAGGTATTGTATGCGTTGATCGCCTTCTCCGGATCATTCTCATCATCCTGGAAGTTGAACGCTACCTGGTAACCATTGATACCGCCAGCCTCGTTGATCTCATTGATTGCCAGCTCAGTACCATTCTTTACAGCCTCGCCGTAAGCGCCAGCCGCGCCGGTGATCGGTCCGATGCCGCCGATTTTAAATACTTCGCCGTCAGCTCCCTCTGCGCCCTGTGCGTCTTCTGCTGCTGATTCAGAAGTGCCCGCATTTCCAGAACCGCCGCAAGCGGTCATAGACATCGCCATCATAGCTGCAAGCCCAAGACTAACTACTCTTTTTTTCATAATATTCTCCTCCAATTCTATGCTGCACTGGAATACAACAACTATTTGAATGAGGCAATTATAAATTTTACCCCTCTAATTGTCAATACAAAAACCACTTAAAAAAGAGGGAATTTAGCGGATTTTCGTTTTTTTTCGCTAAATTCTCTCTTTTCCAGATCTCGTAGTTATATTAAGTATTCTTACAGGTTATAGCAAACACTTTTATAAGCTTTTGTCCACCTGACGTGGACACCTGCATTTTCCAGAAAAACATAGTAGATCTCATTGCTATTATTCTGAATTATATCACTCAAATTCAGAATAATGACTGCCGTCTGAATTATCCCTTCCATGGAAGATCGCTCGATTCAATCCGCGGATCACGCATCATCAGATCCGCCAGCGCCTCTTTCGGAGATTTCCCGTCAAACAACACCTGGTTGACCTGGGAAACAATCGGCATATCGCAGCCGTATTTCTGTGCCAGCAGAAGGCCGGCTTTCGCAGAATAAACGCCCTCGACAACCATCTGCACTTCCTTCATCGCCTCATCCATCGTGTATCCCTTTCCAATCAGGATACCCGCCCGGCGGTTGCGGCTGTGCATGCTCGCACAGGTTACGATCAAATCACCGATGCCGGATAATCCGTAGAAGGTCTGCTGTTTTCCGCCCATTGCAATACCCAGACGGGAAATCTCCGCAATTCCGCGGGTGATCAGCGCCGCCTTCGTGTTATCGCCGCATCCCAACCCATCCGCGGTACCGGCTGCCAGCGCAATGACATTTTTAAGAGCCGCGCCAATTTCCACGCCCAGCATATCCGGGCTGGTGTAAACACGGAACACCGGGCTCATAAACACACTCTGCATGAACTCGGCAGTCTTTTTGCGGTGCGCCGCTGCCACACAGGTGGTCGGCAATCCCGGCTCCCCTCCTCGGCATGGCTCGGTCCGGAAAGGACGGCTACCTCCGCCAGCGGAAGTTCCTCCTCGATGACCTGTGACATCGTCATAAGACTCTGCTCCTCGATTCCTTTCGCCACATCCACAACGATCTGACCGTAACGCAGGTATTCCTTCATCTTCGCCGCCGTACTGCGGACATAGACGGACGGAACCGCCATAATCAGCATATCCTTCTCCGCCATCGCGGTGCGCAGATCCGCTGTCATCTGGATCGGATCCGGAAGTACAACCTCCGGCAGATTTTTGTGCCGTCTGGTGCGGCTCATTTCCTGGATCTCTGTATCAAATGCCGACCAGATTGTCACATCGTGTCCATTATTGTTCAGAAGCACCGCCAGGGCTGTGCCCCAGGTTCCGGCTCCGATAATTCCTACTGCTGCCATCCTGATACCTCCCGACCTGCTTTTCTCTCTTCTTCTCTCTACAGGTCAATGTTATTTGGAATTTTTTATACATTCCCACTACTTATGACGTTACTGTTCACGCATACGTGCCCAGTAACGGAATTTGCCGTGGCTCGCATTTCAATACGGCAAATTCCTGCTGCCACCACGTTTTCTTACGGCACTTTC
>OGMN01001365.1_pt1 | contig 18649 bp, 11 predicted proteins | sample 1573211 | NCBI WGS metagenome assembly OGMN01 (sample SAMEA2581876, study PRJEB24529) | metagenome | biome: Human gut stool | place: China | collected 2011
CTTAATTAACTTTGACTATGCAAAATTAATCCCCACTAAAAATCTACTGACCCCCCACATCTTTTTGCTACTGACCCCCGAAAGCTCCCTGTTTTTTGAATGATTCTTTTTGGGGTAATAGATAAAAAAATAACCCTCCGCCATGTTTAATAGCGAAGGGTTTAAACCTTTTACCTTATGAACCAAAATTGGTTAGGCCAACTTATTGATGTGATTCATCACACCGCTCTTAATGTTAGCTGCCTTATTCTGGTGAATAATGTTCTTTTTAGCAAGCTTATCCAGCATCTTCTGCACTTTCGGCAGAAGTTCTACGGCAGCTGCTTTGTCAGTTGTAGCGCGGAGCTTACGAACCGCATTACGCATTGTCTTGGCGTAATATCTGTTGTGCAATCTGCGAGACGCCGTCTGACGAATTCGTTTTACAGATGATTTGTGGTTTGCCATTTTGTTCTAAAAATTTTAGTAGTCCCTAGCGGAGTCGAACCGCTCTTTAGAGAATGAAAATCTCTCGTCCTAACCGATAGACGAAGGGACCATTGTTGCAGTGTCCTGCTTTGTCAAGAACCTCTCGGCCTTGTTTGCGGGTGCAAAGATATAACAAAAATTACACTTGACCAAATTTTTCCCGAAATTTGTGTAATATTTTTTTCGGTGGGGGAGTGGGTTGTAAGGATTCAGTAGAAAAAAGGACCCTCCGCTAATGAAAGCGAAGGGTCTAAACCTTTTACCTTATGAACCAAAATTGGTTAGGCCAGCTTGTTGATGTGATTCATCACACCACTCTTGATGTTAGCTGCCTTATTCTGGTGAATAATGTTCTTTTTAGCAAGCTTATCCAGCATCTTCTGCACTTTCGGCAGAAGTTCTACGGCAGCTGCTTTATCAGTCGTAGCGCGGAGCTTACGTACTGCGTTACGCATCGTTTTAGCGTAATATCTGTTATGCAGTCTGCGAGACGCCGTCTGACGAATTCTTTTTACAGATGATTTGTGGTTTGCCATTTTTTATTCTTAATTTTTTAGTAGTCCCTAGCGGAGTCGAACCGCTCTTTAGAGAATGAAAATCTCTCGTCCTAACCGATAGACGAAGGGACCTTGGTGGTGTTTTGTCTTGCTAAGTACCTCTCGGCCTTGTTTGCGAGTGCAAAGGTATAGCATATTCCACATTCCACCAAATGTTTTCCCTGTTTTTTTTCAAAAATCGTTCATTTTTTTTCGTAATGCGCATTTCTGAATGGTGAACCTTGCAATTTATGGGTGTAAAGGTTGCTTTTGGCTGTTTCTTTTCCCTTTTTGCGTATCACGCTTGGTTCACGCCCCAGAGCGGCAGTACATCAGCCACTTCAGGTTTTTCTGTAGCTTCGCATTCGGGCAGCGGCACCAGGGGTGAATCCAGTCCTGCGTAGCTTCGGCGGTGAAAGGGTGTCAATCCGTGCGCGTAGATGCCCTTGAAGTGTGCCTTCGTCGGGTAACCTGCATTGGTGTCCCAGCCATAGTAGGGGTAAGCCTTGTGCAGTCGGTGCATATAATCGTCGCGATAGGTTTTGGCCAATACCGAGGCTGCTGCAATCGACAGATACTTCCCATCGCCCTTTACGATTGTTTCGTGCGGCACTTCGCCGTAGGGTGTAAAGCGGTTTCCGTCCACAATGATAAACTCTGGTCGTACTCGCAGTTGGTCTAATGCGCGGTGCATCGCTAGGAACGAAGCATTCAGAATATTGATTTGGTCAATTTCCTCTGCCGTCACCACCCCCACAGCCCAAGCCAGTGCATCGTGTTGAATGCGTTCGCGCAGTGCGTAGCGTCGCCGTGCGCTCAGTTGTTTGGAGTCGTTCAGTTCTTCATTTTCGTACCCCGGTGGTAAAATCACCGCTGCCGCATACACGCTGCCGGCCAAACAGCCGCGTCCGGCCTCATCGCACCCGGCTTCTGTCAGTCCCTGGGTGTTGTAGCAAGATTCTAACATGTTATTATATATAAGGTATCGCTGCTCAACCTCTACCATCGTTTTGAGCACCTACTTCCTATTTTTCTTACTTTGTTTAAAACATCTTTCTTACGCGGTCAATACCCTGTACCAGTGCATCCACTTCCTCGCGGGTGGTGTACAGTGCAAACGAAGCGCGGGCCATGCCTTCCACACCGCAGCGAGCCATGAGGGGCTGAGCGCAGTGGTGTCCCGTGCGTATTGCTATGCCCAGGCGGTCAAGTAGTGTACCCAGGTCGAGTGGATGAATGTCGCCCACGTTAAAGGCCACCACCGCATCCTTGCCCGGTGCCGTGCCGTAAAGGTGCATGCCGGGAATCAGCTGCATCTGCTCCATGGCATAGCGCGTCAGTTCCGCCTCGTGTGCATGAATCTGGTCCATACCCAAGTTGTTCACATAGCGCAATGCCTCGGCCAGTGCGTGCGTACCCACATAGTCGGGCGTACCTGCCTCGAATTTAAAGGGAAGTCGTTCGTAGGTCGTATGTTCAAAAGTCACGCGGGCAATCATTTCGCCACCGCCCTGGTACGGAGGCATGGCATCGAGCAGTGCCTCTCGGCCGTAAAGCACCCCGATACCCGTCGGGCCATACACCTTGTGTCCCGAGAACACCAGGAAGTCGCAGTCCAAATCCTGCACGTCCACCTTGAAATGTGGCACACTCTGCGCCCCGTCCACCAGGATGTGCGCCCCATGAGCGTGAGCCATAGCCGCCAGCTGCTTCACCGGGTTCACCGTACCCAGCACATTGCTCACGTGTGCCACGCTCAGCAACTTCGTGCGCGGCGTAAACAAACGTTCCGTAGCTTCAAGGTCCAGCACCCCTTCGTCAGTCATCGGCGCCACTTTCAGCACAATGCCTTTGCGTTCGCGCAGCATTTGCCAGGGCACGATGTTGCTGTGGTGTTCCATCACGCTCACAATCACCTCGTCGCCCTCGTTCAGGAAAGCCTCGCCGTAAGCCGTAGCCACCAGGTTGAGGCTCTCCGTCGTGCCGCGTGTAAACACGATTTCGCGACTCTCGCGCGCATTGATAAATTGGCGTACCGTTTCGCGTGCCGCCTCGTGCAGGTCGGTAGCTTGTTGTGAAAGGAAATGCACGCCACGGTGCACGTTGGCATTCACCGTATAGTATTCATTGACCATGGCATCCACCACGCAGGCAGGTTTTTGCGTCGTCGCTGCGTTGTCCAGATAAACAAGCGGACGGTTATACACCTGCCGCGAAAGAATGGGGAAGTTGCCACGAACAGTATTTAAGTCATACATGGTTCTTGTCGTTGTTAGTTTTTTAGGGGTTTAGCAAAGTGCTTTCGGGATAAAGCATTCTTTGCCATGAAAGTATGAGAAAGGGGAGAAGAAATATCTGCCTCAAAGCACATACAGCCTTTGCGCAGTTTGAACTGCATGCAAAGGCTGTACGGTTTGTATAAAATGAAGTCGTCTGAACTTTTATGAAATTCAAGATTTGCCTTAATTTTTGAGGCGTTTTTGGGTCTTGAAGAAGGAGTGTAGCGAGCTACACGACTGATGAAAGGTCAAAAAACGGCCAAAAAGAAAGGTGAAGATTGAATTTAGAAGAGATAAATCTCCAAATCAAATCTTCGTCAGAAAAGTTTAGATGACTTCAATAAGAGCAGTGCATGGCCACAAAGGGCAATACAGTCCAATGGCTACTTACACATTTTGCAGCCTTTGCATTTACCCAGTTCGCCTCGGAAACGCAAATCAACCAAATGCGCCAAACGCTCATGCAGCAAAGGTATTTGCACATGGCGCAACACCTCGTTGATAAAGGCATGTTGCAGCAGCAGTCGGGCCTCAGTCTCGGGAATACCGCGCTGGCGCATGTAGAACAGAGCCTGCTCGTCGAGTTTACCGATGGTCGATCCGTGGTTACACTTCACGTCGTCGGCATAAATTTCAAGCATCGGCTGCGAAAAGGCACGTGCCCCGGTCGAAGCACAAAGGTTTGCATTCGTCTGTTGCGAAGCTGTTTGCTGCGCTCCCGGTGCCACATACACCTTACCGGCAAACGCCCCCCGGCTTTCGCCGTTCAGCACATATTTATAGAGCATATCGCTCGTACAGCGCGGAGCCAGGTGTTCCACCAGGATGTTGTTGTCCACCTGCTGCTTGCCGTCAGCAATCACAGCTCCGTAAAGTTCCGAAGCAGCATCCGTGCCACGCAGACGCACATCCATGCGGTTACGCGTCAGTCCGTTCGTCAGCGTCACCCCATCATAGCTCACGCGGCTGCGACTTTGTTGTTCCACGTAAATGGTCGAGAAGCGCGTATTCTGCGGTGTGGTTTCCTCAATGCTGTACAAATCGAGTTGTGCATCCTCGTCGGCAAACACCTCCACCACCTGAGTAGTCAGGTAATTATTCGAACCCTCGGCATGGTCGCAGAAGAGCACAGCACCCCGTGCACCCTTACCGGCCACAATCAGCACACGGCGCACGCTCATAAAGTCCATGCGCGCAGCCGACACGTTAACCAGCTGCACCGGCGATTTCAGTTCGACGCCATCCGGTAAATACACCAGCAAGCCGTCCTGTGCCAGCATCGTATTCAGTTGCGTCACCCCGTCAGCGCCCTGTTTAAAGTCGCGTTCGGTGCAAGCCGCCCGGTTGTAGAAGCGTTCCAGCAGTTCGGGATGCGTTTGTGCCACTTTGGTGAATGAATCCACGATAACGCCCTCCGGCAGCAGTGCGCGCGAGCATTCAGGAGCCTCACACGGCACATCGTTCACCACAAAGAAGAGCGACGTGCTCAGGTTCGGCACATTACATTTGTATGCCTCGTAAGGATTCACCGTCGGGGCAATACGTTTCAGGTTCAGTCCGAAGTCAGGCGCAAAGGCCTCGTTCGCACTGGTATATTTGTAGCGTTCTTCGCGTTTGGTCGCCAGTCCCACGCGGCAAAGCGTGTCGAAAGCCGCTTGTCGCTGTGCGTTGAGCGCAGCGCAACTTCCGTTTTCAATCAAGGCGCGATGGTCGGTGAAGAGCGCAGTATATTGTTCATGACTGTTCATGGTTGGGCTAAACTATTTTCGGGTTACGGAAAAAGGGAAATTTGGAAAAAAGGGGAGAATCACTACAACTGTTCCTTAATCCAGTCGAAACCTTTTTCTTCAATTTCGTAGCCCAGTTGTGCCGTACCCTCTTTCACGATTTGTCCGTTCACGAGCACATGCACAAAGTCGGGTTTCAGGTAATCGAGCATACGCTGGTAGTGCGTAATCACCATGGCACTGGTTTTCGGTGTGCGCAGCAGGTTAAAGCCTTCTGCCACGATGCGCAAGGCATCCACGTCAAGTCCCGAGTCCGTTTCGTCAAGAATTGAGAACAAGGGTTCGAGCACAGCCATTTGGAAAATTTCGTTGCGTTTGCGTTCGCCGCCCGAAAAACCTTCGTTCACGCCACGGCTCATAAAGTGAGCATCCAGTCCCACGAGTTTACGTTTTTCTTTCAGCAGTTTCAGAAATTCAGCTGCAGCAATAGGTTCTTCGCCAAAGTATTTACGTTTGGCATTCAGCGCAGCACGCATAAAGTTCGTCATCGACACACCGGGAATTTCCGTCGGTGCCTGAAACGACATAAACAATCCCTCGTGCGAGCGGTCTTCAGGCGAAAGGGCCAGCAAGTCCTTGCCGTTAAACGTAATACTTCCGCTCGTCACTTCGTATTTCGGGTTACCTACCAGCACATTGCTCAGTGTACTTTTTCCCGAGCCGTTTGGCCCCATCAGCACGTGTACTTCGCCATCGCCGATGGTCAGGTTCACACCGCGCAATATTTCCTTGCCTTCAACCGAGGCATGTAAGTCTTTTATTTCTAACATGATGTTTCTTCTTGTTTAAAAAGGGTTTGTTGGGGCAAATCAGGCTGTAGCGTTACTCCTTATATACTATTACGATAAATATGGGGTTCCCTTCGTAGGTTTAGCACCCACGGTTCTCCGTTTAGAAACCGCGGTACCCCGTCAATATTCGGAGGTTTTGAGGCCGCGGCGCCCTGTAAGGGCAATATCTCGAGGAGCGTTGTCCTTGGTTCGATATACTTCCACTAAAAAACGACCGAACTGAAGTGTAGCCTAAATTCGCGGAAGCAAAGTTACAGATTTTTTTTCGCGCAATGCTTATTTCCGGTCAATTAGTTTGAATCGCAAAGCAGGTGTTCTTCACTCATCGAAAATCATTGACGAATCATAGTCAATATGGTGTAAGGTGAGTAGCTGGCAATATTCACTCTTGGTGCTTATTTTTTGGTGATGTTCCCACTGGGTATTCACGTAATGAACAACGTTGTTCAGCATTGACTGACTTACCGAAAAACACCCGTATCCGCTTTGCCAAGAAAAACTCCGATATCGTTCGTCCAATGCCTTAATCATCCTACTACTTTTTCGTTTGATATTCATTACCACCTGCGACATTGTAAAATTGCGCGACAGCACAAATAAGATATGCACATGATCCTTCATTCCACCGATTGCTATCGGTTCACACTCCATTTCTTTTAAGCAAGCACCGATATATTGATATACGTTACACAAATCCGAATCGCGAAACATGATGCTTGAGTATTTCACGTGAAATACCAGATGAATGTATATTTTACTCAAAGATTGACTCATAGTATGTTGATTATTAGGGTGGTCAAAGGTAATGAAAGGTGTGCATCTAAACAAGTAAAATTGCTTTTTTTTACTCTTTCTGTAGTTCTGTAGGTTCATCCCATCCGCTATTCAGTGGTTTAGATGCCGTAATTTTGTTGATTAATTCAATTCCCTATTGGTGGTTTTGAGTCCGTGGCACTCTTGGTTCATCCCATCCCCATTTGGTGGTTTTGAAGTCGTGGCACTCTTGGTTCATCCCATCCCCATTTGAAGGTTTTGAAGTCGTGGCACTCTTGGTTCATCCCATCTCCATTCGGAGGTTTTGAAGGTGTGGCGCCCTGTAAGGGCAATGGTATCTCAGCCCAGGGTAAAGCAGACCGAAGGGCTGCGACACCCTGGGTTTCCCCCATGAATAGGGTTTAAAAAGTATCGCGCCCTGTAAGGGCAGAACGTCGAGGATAGGGGCAACGCCCCCTCGACACACACGGGCAGATTATCGGAGGATGGCATGCGTTGGTGAAATGACAGGCATCATGTACTGCGTCCAATTTACGCCCGTTGTGTCGAGGGGCGTTGCCCCTATTTCGACATATTGCCCTTACAGGGCGCGATACCTTTTAAACCCTGTACATGGGGGGAACCCAGGGTGTCGTTCACTCCGTTCACTATACCCTGGGCTGAGATACCCTTGCCCTTACAGGGCGCCACGGTTTCAAAACCTTCGAGGAGCGTTGTCATTGGTTCGGCCTGCTTTGCCCTGGGCTGAGATACCCTTGCCCTTACAGGGCGCCACGGCTTCAAAACCGCTGAATCCGGCTTCAAAACCGCCGAAGGATAAACAGGGCGTCGCGGCTTCAAAACCTCTGAACCCGGCTTCAAAACCACCGAATGCTAAACTGGAATGTTCACATTAGAACGTCAAGCGCAGCATGCCGCGAATACCCCAACGCTGCGTACCCGGCTCGATGTAAGTCAGGCGGTGCACATATTCAATGTGGAGCAGTTTGAAGATGTTGTGAATACCCGCAACCACCTCCACGTAAGGCGTCTTCTTGTCCATCACACGCGAAATAGGCGTAAAGTTTCCTTCAGCGTCAAATGAACCCGGGAAGTGCAGCAAGCGGTGCGAATCGGCATTCTTAGCCAAGTAAGGATTGTTCTTGCTCGACAGCGTACCCCACAGCACGTTGCAACCCAAATACTCACGCCACTTCAACTTCTTCAGTAGCGGAATGCGGTTAAACAATTTGCCGTTCAAGTCCCACGAATACATCAACGACACATAGCGGTCGTTCAAGAACTCCATGTTGTCAATCAACGCAAACATATTGTCCTCCTTGATGTACGAAAGGTTCGCCATTGGCGAAATCAGCAAGGGGTAAGGCACCTTGTTCCACTGCACACCCCCCTTGATGTCAAAGTCCATCTTACCCCACGAACCCAGCCAGAAGCGTTTGTAGATACCCGCCTCCGTCAAGTTGTAGTTATAATCCGCACGGCCAAAGTTATACAAACCCGTTGTATGGCTCAGCGACAGAATGGGCACATCATGGTTCGTAGCAATGCGACGCTGCTTCGTGTTAATCCACGAAGCCCCCGGCTGGAATTTGATACCCGCCGTAAAGTCGTAAGTGCGGATGTAAGGCAAATACAGCCCCCTCTGCTGCGAAGCTGCCCCCGTGCTCAGCGGTTGGTAGAACAAGTCGGCCGTAGGCTTATCCTTCGACGTACGCGCCTGCAAATTGATGCGCAAACCATTCTCCCACTCCTTGTCCCACGTCAGGCGGTAAGTTTCGTAGTACATCATGTGCCGCACATCCGTCCATTTGAACGAAGTAAACACGTTATCCTTGTCCGTAGGCATAAAGCGGTCGGAAGGCGCCATCACGTCGTTCGTATAGTTGAACGTCAGGTTGTTCACCGGGAACTCACGTGGCAAGTAATCCTTTTTGTTAAACGAGTACGTCACCTCGCCCATACCCTTCACCTTACGGTCCTTAAAGCCGTAAGCCACATAGCCCTTCAGGAACCAGTGCTTACTCAGGTTCGCCGTAGTCTGTGCTGAGGCTCGCAAGCGGAAGCCATCCACAAAGTTTTGCGAAATCATCGTGTTCACCGGACCGATGTCTACCTTCGACGGCCGTTTCGGGTCGACACTCGTTTCCACAAAGTTCTCGATGAAAGCCTTGGCAATCCACAGAATCGGTTTGAAACCCTTGATGTTCTCCAGTTTATGGATAAAGCGGTCCATACTTCCCTCAGCCTTAGTCAGCGAGTCAGCGCGGTGTTCCTCCCAAAAAGCCTCCTCCTGCATTTGCGCGTTCGCCAGCACCCGCTGCGCCCCCTTGAATTTGAACAGGCGGTCGGGCAGTTTGTCAAAGTCAAAGTCCTTGTATTCCGTGACACGCTGCACCTGCAGTCTTTGCAGAAAATCCACCAGCTTCAGCTGCACAATCATGTTATCCTTCGTCATCACCTGCTCGCCCGAAGGCAGCTGCGTAAATTCCTGAATGATACGCATGTTGTCCACAAAGTTCACATCGCTTCGTTTCGGAATACCCATGTCCACCTTCTTCACGCGGTAAGTACTGTCGTCCACGATGTAAATGCTACCCGAAAACCCAAAGTCCTGCGGGTTGTTCGGTGTAAAGTCCACACGGATGCAACGGTCCGTGTTGTTCACCATCAGCGTGTCGATGATAAAGTAGCGATAAAAGCCAATGGCGTGTCGCGTAGAGATAGGGCTGCAGAAAGGGTATTGCAGCAGTCGCACATTCTCCTGGTAAATGTCCACATCCGTGAAGCAATCCTTCAGCATACCCGTCAGGATGTCGCCCGTGTTGAACAGTTCGTTGATACCATTGCTCCGCTGTCCCGTCACGATGCTCTTTTCCGTTTCCGGGTTTTTGCGGTAAATCAGCTGCGTCACCGTTTCGTCCACCGAAATCGGCAGAATCAGTTTTCCCGTTTCGTTGCACACCTCCACATGCTCTTTTAGGAAAGGCAACCGTTTGAATTTACCCTCCTCGAACACCTTGTCAGTCACCTCGTTAAAGGCCAGCGTCATTTTGGTGTATTTGTTGATGCTGTAGTAGTCGTGCTGTTCTTTCAGGTTGCTTTTCTTTTTGGCCGCAATCACCTTTTTCATCAGTTCCACGGCCGGGTTATTTTTGCGCGAGTATTTTTCCTTTTTACCCGTCACCACCGCCGTCGACAGTGCACTTTCGATAGCTTCTATTTTAAATACGAGCGAGTCGTTGGGTTCTTTCACCGTAAAGTTTCGCGTTTCGTAGCCAATCACCGACACGCGCACCTTTCCGGCGCGGAAGGGCATACTGAAGTGTCCGTTCACGTCGGTTCGGGTGGCCTTGCCCCCGGGGAATACCACATTGGCAAAGGGAATTTTTTCGCCCGTTTTAGCATCTGCCACCCAGCCTTGAATCAAGGCCTGTGCCAATGCAGGGGCAGCAGTGGCAATGAGCATCAGTGCGAGAAGAAGAAAACGTTTAACCATGTCGTAGCGATTAGGAGTGAGGTAATAAGTAGGTAAGTACTATTAAGTAATGTACTATTAGGTAATGTGAGTCAGTTAGTCAGTAGTTTGTGTCAGCAGCCCGTCGGTAGCATAGTAGCCCATGTACCGGGCAAGTCGGTAAGTTTGAAAAGTAAGCGAAAGGAAAACAGCAGGCAAACAGTCCGATACCTATATATAATAATGTATATAGTGAAGTCCGGCCAACCCTCTGTATTCCTTTCGCTCGCAAAGCAAGTGTTTGCTTAAGTAACCCAAGCAATGCTTCAGCGCAAACACCCGCCCAAGGTCAATTAGTCAATTTCCTCATCAGCCTCGTAGCCACCCATTTCGCGGATAGCATTTTTCAGCATCACATACTGCTGGAACAGGTGGTTGATAGGCACCTCGTTCTGCGTGTAGTCGTGCATCGGGCTCTTCAGGAAGAAACTCAAGAAACGCTGCGTACCGTAGCGACCCTTGCGGGCAGCGAGGTCCGAAAGCAGTACCAAGTCGAGCAGCAGCGGCGCAGCCAGGATAGAGTCGCGGCAAAGGAAGTTAATTTTAATCTGCATCGGGTAGCCCATCCAGCCAAAGATGTCTATGTTGTCCCAACCCTCCTTGTCGTCGTTGCGAGGCGGATAGTAATTGATGCGCACCTTGTGGTAATAGTTCGTGTACAAGTCGGGCTGATTTTCCGGCACCAGAATACTTTCGAGCGTCGACAGTTTCGACACCTCCTTCGTGTGGAAGTTTGCCGGCTCATCAAGCACCAAACCATCGCGGTTACCCAAAATGTTTGTCGAGAACCAACCGCTCAAGCCCAGGCAGCGCGTACCGATAATCGGTGCAAAGCCCGACTTCACAAGCGTCTGGCCCGTCTTAAAGTCCTTACCTGCGATAGGCATCTTCGTTTTTTCGGCCATTTCCCACATAGCCGGAATGTCCACCGTAGTGTTCGGCGCACCCATGATGAACGGCGCACCCTCGGCCAATGCCGCATAAGCGTAGCACATTGACGGAGCCACGTGTTCCGTGTCGTTTGCCTTCATGGCAGCCTCAAGAGCAGCGAGTGAACCATGAATCTGTTCGTCGACGGGTACATAAATTTCGGTCGAAGCCGCCCAGATAACCACGATGCGGTCACACTGGTTGTCGGCCTTGAAGCGGCGAATATCCTCGCGCAGCGCCTCGACCATGTCCCAGCGCGTAGCGCAATCCTTCACGTTGTCGCCATCGAGTCGGCTGGCATAGCGTTTGTCGAACGCCGCCTTCATGGGCACAATGGCTTTCAGTTCATCGCGCACCGGCTCAATGTCCTTGGCTTTCAGCACCTCGGCATTCACTGCACTTTCGTAGGCATTGGCAGGATATACGTCCCAGGCACCGAACACGATGTCGTTGAGCGAAGCAAGCGGAACGATTTCGCCGTAGTGAAGGTACTTCTTGTCCTTACCGCGGCCCACGCGAATTTTATCGTATTGCGTCATTGAGCCAACGGGCTTGGCCAAACCTTTGCGTGTCATCAACACACCGGTCATAAACGTAGTGGTAACGGCACCGAGACCGACGCACATCACACCTAATTTTCCTTTAGCAGGTTCCATAGACATTGTTTTGTATTGTATAAGGTTGTAAGTTGATAATAGTCAGAAGGTAGGGTAGTGGCGGATGAGTGTAAAATCTGTGTACCCAGGTAGGGAGCCAAACGGGCAGCATAGCCCGGGGTATTCAGCTGAATGCCCGGTTGTTCCACTCACCGTTTAAGCCACATCTGCTCTTAAAACTACAAAGTTGCAAAAAGTTTTCAAGCGCCCAAAAAGTTTCCTCCCCTTTTTTCCTCTCAACTGGTAAATATAGCGGTATTTTCAGATTTTTAGAACATATTTGAAGAACTATCGTCCTGTTGCTCATTAGCTTGTTCGGTCGCCTTGTTCATGGGGCGCAAGGTTGCTTGCCGGCATGCGGCAGCAAGCGAGCCGGGATTCTTCACACGCTGAAAAGATTGCATATAATACTGTGAGCATCCATTTTCAAACAGTTCCTCAGTACCCATTGCGTGCAAATACACCACATTCCGGCAGTAATCCTCCCTCGCATTCCCTCGTTTCTTCCCACACGTTGAGACCATTGTCAAATTTACTCCGCGATTGTGCGAATTAGTTCCGAGCTTGTTGAAATTAGTTCCGTGCTTGTTGAAATTAGTTCCGAGCTAGTTTGAATTAGTTCCGAGCTAGTTTCGACAATCTTGGAACTATTGATAATCAGCGTTTTCAAAATTCTGCAAAATGCTGAATGACGAAGGCCCGTCACGCCGTGCCGCGAAGCAGCCGCACGGCCTGTCGTTTTAGTCTATGTTGGCAAATAGATACAAGCGTTAAGTCTGGCTTCTTGTCACCCGGCACAGTCGCCCAAGGTCTGCGAACGTAGGCGGGCATCAGTGCGCGCGGCAACCCTGCCAACCCTGCCTCCTTATTTTCTCCGTTTCGGCCCCAACTTACGCTCAATTTGCCCCATTCAGCCTCCTAAAAGCCGTTCGGAGGGTGTTAAATTTCATTTTAACATATAGCTTGTGACATGCTCGTAAACAAGCTTTATAGCAACATTCGTTAACATACCGCGAAAGTTCCTAAATCCCCCTATATAAAGCAGTTTTGCTGCATTTTGCCCCCTGTTCGGCAGCCGCTTGAAGTCCCTGTGCAGAATGTGAAAAACACGGGCTGAAAATGTTAAAGTGCTGATTGTCAGCCATAAAGTATTTCGTAGCTAACGAAAATTTCGTAATTTTGCAACCGGAAACCTCACGAGGAGAGGGGCAAACAACGCCATGCGGCTGCCGTGCGCAGCCATTATGCAGTTGACTTGCACGCCGGCTCTGCGCCTTCCTGACGCACGGCCAAAAAGCACCCTCATACCACTGTTGGATGTCACACACGGTGTACGTGCATTCCGGTTCGTACACACCCACATGTAGGATTTTTTCTGAGAAATCCTCACCTTCCGCTGTCTGTGTTCCGCTTCGTCCGGTGCGTTGGTTCGCCCGGGCTTGCAGCGTTGAGCACCTTATGAATTTCAATAGAAGTTGCGCCTGCACTTCCCGTCAGGTGCGCAGCTCGTTTCGCAGTTTCCTTCAAGTCCTACCCCTGGTAGGTTCCGGTTGGTATAGTCTGCGGCCGCATTGTTACAACACATCAGAATGCGGCAGAGCGCCCATGGTGGTGGCGCACAGCTCCGGCTAAGCTGAAGCGTCGACCCCCGCAACGAGATTACCCGACAGTCCTCGTGGCAAAACTTATCAGATGACATTTCAAAAATTAGTACTTTTAGTAGCAACTACAGTAACTCTTATTACTTTTGCCTTTGGCACTCCGGCCTTTGCTCAAACTCAAGGTAAGGCCTCCTACTACGGAAAAAGTTTTCATGGCCGCCGCACCAGCGACGGTTCACGTTACCACCGCGACAGCTTGACCTGCGCACACCGCACCCTTCCCTTTGGAACACTCCTGAAGGTGACCAACAAGGCCAACGGAAAGGATGTGATTGTGCGTGTCACTGACCGTGGCCCCTTCGTGAAGGGCAGAGTGGTCGACCTCTCGTTTGCCGCCGCCAAGGAAATTGGCATGGTTAGCATGGGTGTGGCTCCCGTCGTTGTCGAAACCGTGGGCCGTATTGAAACGAACGACTTGAAGCGCGGTTATTATTACCGACTGCCACAAATTAAATATATTGATCCTGCTACCGGCAAATCGTACACTGCCGACGAATGGAAAAAACGAGGCGATAAAGCACGCATCGCGCACATGGCCGAACTCAAGAAAAAGCAACAGCCGCGTTACCGCATCATGCGTAATCACCTCACTGCCACCTTAACCAACAAAACTGCCAAGTAAACAGCCGCTTTTCAGCAAACATGGCCGATAATGCTGTTTCGAACTTGATTCAAAAAACTAATTCCGACGACAGCGGAAATTGATTTAACGCTATTTGTAAGGCTTCTCCCGTGGAGAGGCCTTTTTTGTTGCCTAAGAACGACTTTGGTTGTCAAAAAATTGCATTATGTTACTTCGTGTTTACAAATTTGTGAAACCATCGGCAAACCTGTTTGTCTTTTGTCTCAATTTTATCATGCTCAATTTGCAAAAAATCCCACTATTCTTTGCATAGTTCAACAGAAAGGCGTACCTTTACCCCCGAAAAACCTAACATTGAAAATTCTCTCTAATTTATTAACAACTAAATTCTTAACAACTACATGAAAAAGATGTACAATCTTTTGACCATGTTGGTATTGTTCTTGATGGGCTCTACCAGCATGATGGCTCAAGAGGACAATCGCTATCAGGTAGCCGGTGGCTCTACGGGTGCTGGTGGCGAATGGACGATTGATGCTATTGAACCGGGTACAGACTTCGTGTTGCAGTCTGGTAAGGCTCAGATTGCCGGTGAAGTGGACTTCGTGCGTAATTTGGGAAAATCTACTTTCCTGAATGACGGGAACCTCTTTCAGCTTGAAGTAGCCGGAACGGATGAAGATGGCGAAACGACTTACTATCTTAAGCAGAAATCTACCGGAAAGTATCTTCAGAACGATTCTTATAGCTTTGATGATTCGAAGGGTCGTGCCTGGAAGTTCCGCATTGTAGAACCTACTGCTTATGCGGCTGACGATTTGAATCAGGTTGGTGAAAATTGTCCGGTAACCAATTGGACCGTAGCAACTTCAGCTGCTGTAGGTGAAGGAAATCACGTAATCTTTACGGATGCCAAGTACACCAACTCAGCTGCAGAAGATACTACAGCTGTAAAGAAAGGCAATGCACGCTTCCTTACAAACGGTAACATCGGTGGTATCGCAGGTTTGGGCAACGATTTCGGTGCAAACACCTGGTTGCTCTTCCCTGTAGAAAAAATGGAAGGAACTGCCTATCTTTTCGATGCTTTGAATGAACTTTTCCCCAACAGCGATCCTAACATCTACAACCCCGGTACTGAACCCGGTCAGATTAGCCAAGCTCTTTATGATGAATTGATTGGTTCATACGAAGATGCTGTAAAACTGATTGAAGAAGGTACTGCAGAACATGCTACTTGTGTTGCTGCTTACCAGCGTTGTAGAAAGGCTCTCGAAGCTGCTCGTGCAGGTGCTGTGCCCATCAAGGAAGGTTACTATTTCTTCAAGTCAAGCCGTACTGCTAACAATGGTACTTATGATGATGGTACTGCTTTGCATTGGACTTATCAGAAGCAATGGTTCGCTCCGCAGGAACGTCCTGAAGGTCAACAGCAGATGACGCTTGATGATGCTCAGTATGTATGGCACATTCAGTCTAACAAAGAAGCTAACGATGGTTCGTTCTATATTCAGAACTTCTACACCAAGCGTTATGTAGGTACTGCTAAAAACCGTGGTGAAGCCATCAAGACTACTGAAACTGCTGAAGAATCTTTCTTGATTTATCCGCAGGATAAGGAAGACTTCGTGATTGAAAGTGTATCGCGTAAGGAAGATCCTCTGGTAGGTTATCCTAATGAAGGCTCACCTCTTCTGACGGCTCTCCACTGCCAGAAGGATGCTAACGGTGTGGTAATCTGGACTACCGATGCTCCTGCTTCTGGTTGGGTGTTCTTGAATGCCAATGCTGATGATATCAAGAGACTTGAAGGTCTGATTGCACAGGATAAACTGAACAAGGCTCTTGCTACTGAACTGACTACGGCTGAAACTACTTACAAGAAGGGCTTCTACTATGACTTCGTAGGTGGTTCACGCGATGGTAAACTCGATATGGAAGGTGATGCTCCTGCAGGTCTCTTGAAGTCTGTTGATCAGTTGAGCTTCAACATGACTGAGACTTCTGAGGGTTCTGAAGAAGCTTTGGTTGACGGTAATATCGAATCTGGTAACTTCTATCACTCTGACTGGAAGGGAACTTATGATCACTCTTTGGCTTATCCCTACATTCAGGTTGACCTCAAGCAGCAGATGGACAGCATCGCTGTGAAGATGTGGGCACGTCGTAATAACGATAGCTACCTCACAGGTAACGCTCCCGGTAACGTAATTGTTTCTGCAACGAACACGCCTGAAGATTCAACTTCATGGAAGGTAATCGGCAATGTACAGCCCACTTATCCTTGGGCACGTCATGCTGTTGCAAGCAATGGTAAAGATTCAACTTACGCTAACAACTCTGTTGGTTTCTTCGAAGTTGCTCTTGGTGCTAAATATCAGCACGTACGTTTCGAAGTAACTCGTCGCCAGTCTAATGGTGCAGACGAAGACTTCAAGAAGATGGGTAATGGCGCAGGTAACTTCAACTTGGGTGAAATGCGCGTATTCCAGTCTAAGTACAACCCTGCTAAGTCACTTATCGAAGCTGTTCCCGCTGCTCAGAAGAATGCATTGGTTGAAACTATCGCAGAAGCTAAGGCTGCTATCGAAGCAGGCAACGCTACGCAAGAACTCATCGACAAGGTGAAGAAGGCTGTTGAAGACTTCAAGGCTGTTTACCCCGATCCTCAGGTTGTAAAAAATATCCTCGCTGAAGCCAAGGCTCAGTACGAAAATGCTGAAGAAGGCGACAAGGTTGGTTACTTCCAGGCTGGTGCCAAGGAAGCTCTCAAGAAGGTTATCGACGAAGTTGAGCCCACTATCAAGGACGTAATGAGCCTCAGCGAAGTAAATGCTGCTAAGGAACTCTTGAACAATGGTCTCGAAGCATTTGCTGCCAAGTTGAACATTCCTGCTGCCGACAAGTTCTACTACATCGTTAGCGCAACTGCTTCTGAACAGGCAGGTTCTGCCAAGGATGGTAAGATGACTGTTACTGGTAACGGTTCACGCGTGAAGTGGTACAAGGATTCTGACGACTACATCAGCAACAACAGCATCACCATTGCTGGTAATGCCAAGTATGTTTGGAAGATGATCAAGAAGGGCAACGGCGTGGTATTCCAGAACGTTGCTACCGGCGAATACATGAACAATACGCACAAGAACAACGTAGGTGTGAACATGTCTACCGAAGCTGATACTTGCGCATTCACCTTCCGTTCTGCTAAGAAGCCCGGCTTGCTCAACATCGTTTGCAAGGAAAACGTCTTCTTGAACGCTCAGCCCGGTTATAACAACCTCGTAACTTGGGGCGAAGCTAATGGTGCCGACAACTCTGCCTTCACTTTCGAAGAAGTAACTGACGAACTCAATAACGAAATTGACTGGTTGGTTAACACGAACAAGAAGACTATCTTGACGCTTCCCGTTAGCGTAACTGCCGACGAACAGTGCTACAGCGTAATCGGACGCAATGGCAACAACCTCGAACTCAAGAGCATTGATGGTACAACCATCGAAGCAGGTACTCCGTTCATCTATATCGATGCTTACGAATCAGAAGCTGTTCGCTTCCAGCTCGCTGAAGCAACTGACTATGAAGCTCTCCTCGCTTCTGTAGCTAAGGAAGCTAAGGCTGTTAATGGCTTGCAGGGTACGCTCGCTGCTGTTGACTCTATCGCTCCTAACAACGGTATCCTCTACAATGGTGAGTCTATCGTATTGTCTAAGCTCGGCGAAGGTGCTGCTAACAACAGTGGTTACCTCACTTCTGCTCTCCCCACTACGTCTGAAACTGGCGACGCACAAATCCTTATCGACGGTGAAATCACCATCATCGGTGGCGTAGTTGCTCAGCCCGAAGCTCAGGCAGTAGTTAACGTTTACAACCTCTCTGGTGTGAAAGTTCGTGCTAACGTGAAGAGCGTGAACGACCTGAAGGGTCTGCCCACAGGTATCTACATCATGGGTAACAAGAAAGTACTCGTTAAGTAATCATTGAAAATCCGTTTTTACTCCTCGGAGTAAATAATGACCTTCTTTTAAGCCGCCCGGTTCATTCATTGAGCCGGGCGGCTTTTCGTTTTGTAGCAGTCATTCGGGAGGGGATGAAGTCGCAGTGCGCTCTTGAACCGCATATAATATGCTCTGTTTCTGAAGTTTAGAACCCATGTCGCCCCCTTTTTAACCGCCAATTTTATGCAATGTTTCAATGGTTTTGGACTCGCGGCGCCCTATTGAGTCGCATATAATATGCTTTGTTTCAATGGTTTTGGACCCGCGGCGCCCTGTTGAACCGCATATAATATGTTTTGTTTCAATGGTTTTGGACTCGCGGCGCCCTGTAAGGGCAATGGTATCTCAGCCCAGGGTAAAGCAGGCCGAAGGACTGCGACACCCTGGGTTCCCCCCATGAACAGGGTTTAAAAAGTATCGCGCCCTGTAGGGGCAGAATGTCGAGATAGGGGCAACTCCCCTCGACAGCACACGTGCGTAAATCGGGGGTTGGTATGCGTTGGTGAAACAATACGTATATATATAGGTGTATTGTGCCCGATGTGTTGTACCCGATGTGTTGCGTTCGATGTTACACCGATGTGTTGTACCCGATGTGTTGCGCCCGATTTACGCCTGTGTGTGTCGAGGGGCGTTGCCCCTATTTCGACATATTGCCCCTACAGGGCGCGA
>OGMN01001370.1_pt1 | contig 18554 bp, 27 predicted proteins | sample 1573211 | NCBI WGS metagenome assembly OGMN01 (sample SAMEA2581876, study PRJEB24529) | metagenome | biome: Human gut stool | place: China | collected 2011
TTTAATTATTTTTCCTGAATATACTCCAAATAAAAATAAAAGTGTTATATTTCCTATTCATTCAACAGATAAGCGTTTTATCTACAGTTTAATTTTTGAAAATTCTACTAATAAAGTTATTCTTAATACATCTGGTTATTCTAAGGACAGAATAGAAAGACAAGAAATATATGATTATTATGATTTACAACGTTATAATTATGATAAAGGTAATACTATTTTCTATACTCATATTTCTGTTCTTGAAAAATTGTTGGTAATGCTTAAATCAGAAGAAAAAATTAAAATAACTCTTGATTGTTATCAAGGAAAAATTCCACATAAAATATCAGAAAAAAGTAAGAAAGAATTAATAGTATTTATAGAAACTTTAATTGAAATAGAATCTCAAAAAGGTAGTGCTTAACTACCTTTTTTTCTTTCCAATAAGTGTTACATTATATCCATCATTAAGCTCTTTTTCTATTTGTTTAATCCAAAGTTTACTCATTTGAGAATCAGAAATATCTATAATTACATCTCCTTCACTCTCTTTTTTAGATGTTTCTATTCTTTCTTCTATTCCAGTATCAAATTTAGTTTTTCCTTCCTCACTGCTTCCATTACTACCTGAACTTTCACTTGGAGTAATTGCCAATGATGCTACTCCAAAAGCTGCTGCTATTGCTGCTTCTTGTGCTGCTGTGGCTAAATGTCCTTTCCCAGAGGCCATGTAAGCTGCTGATTGAGGATTCCCACTTGCAGCTAAGGTTGCTGCTCTAGCAAAGTCAACTAATGCCTGTCCTCCTTGCGAAATAGCTTCTGCTGCATGTTCTTGTCCTTTCATAAGCAATAATTCTGCTATCTGCATTTGAGCAAATTTTTTAAAATCTTCTAGGGACTTTATTTGTCCTGTAGCTAAAGCTGTATAAGTATCCATTACTGCATTTGCTGATCTTTCATATATATCCACTTCATATTTTTTTGCCCAATTTTCCCATTTTATTTTTTGCTTATTTGCCAATTCTTCTTTTTTAGCTTTTAATTCCAATTGTTTTATTTTATTTTCTTCAATTGCTATTTGAGTATCTGCTGCCTGTTCTGCATAGTTTTCATTTGTTTTATAAAAAGCTAATCTATTTTGAAGTTCTTCTGCTTCTTGCTGTAGTTTTCTTTCTTCCAATAGATATCTTGCTTCTTCTCCTCTTTCATTAATTTCATCTTACTCAAATTTTCCCATTCATCTTGTAATAGCTCTGCTTGAAACTGTTTTCTCTTTATTCTCTCTTCTTCAAGGTACTCATCTTCTCTATCATCAAAATCTCCCCCCATAGATACTGAAGTTCTTTTTTGAATATCTATTTCTACCTCTATAACTTTTTTATGATATTCATTTGCTTTAGCTTGATCTCCAATCTTTTTATAATATTCTTCCATCTCTTTTAAAGATTCAAGATTTGTCATAGCTTGCCTGTTTAGAAGTTCTCTATCTGCTTTCTCTATATTTTTGTTATATTCATCTTTAGAAATAGCTCCAAGATCTAAAAGCCTGTTTTGTTCCTCTATCATATCTTTTTTAGATTCAAGATATGATAATTCAGAATTTTTCATTGTTTCATTATGTTTTTTTAGATTTCCCTCTTCTAACTTTTTTAATTCAACTTCTTTTTGTATCTTTTCTTCTTGGATTCCTATTCTTTCATCTAAAATTTCTATTTTTTGCTCTAACTGTACTCTATCCTGTTCGAGTTCTGCTTTTTTACTTGAATCATTTGTTGTACTGGTTAGTTCTTTATTTAACTTTAAGACAGTTTCTAGATGCTTTTTAACTTGTTTTTCTTCTCCTTTATTACTATTGTTAAGATATTTTCCTAATTCTTTTCTATAGTCTGTATAAGAAGAGAGATTTTTTTGATATGCTTCTTCTCTTATCATATTTTCTGTTTCTGTTACTTCTTTTGTAAGACTAGAAATTTCACTTCGAACTTTTCCAAGATTTACCATTCTTTGATCTTTATTTAATTTTTTATTATTGAGTATTCTCTCTTCTTCTTCCTTAAGTGCTGCTATTCTTTTCTTTGTATCTTCTAAATTTTCTGTTCTATTATCTTGGCCATCTACAAGCTGCCTAATTTCTTTTATAACAACATATATAGGTTTTTCTAGGAATGTAACAAGATCTCTCCATCTTGAATTCATTGCATTGGTTAATTTATCCCATTCAGTTTTTATATTCGCTGATGCAATAGCATATGCAGTATTTAATTCTCCAGATTTATTTTTCATATCATTTAGTTTTTCTGAGAATTTCTCTGCATTAAGTCCTGTAAGATTAAGAGCTGCACTTCCTGCTTCTACACTTCCAAATAGATCTACTATAGACTTATTTGTCTTTTTAGCATGATCTGCCATTATATTTAAAGCTCCTTGTAGCTCCCCTCCTTTTGCTATGAAGTCTCTGAAAGACTGCCCTGAAATCTTAGTAAATATATCTGCTGCTTGTTGTCCTTCTTTTGATAATTCATTGAACATTGTTTTTAGCATAGTTGTTGATTTAGCTGTATTATTTCCATTTTGTGTTATCTGAGCAAGTGCAGCCCCTACATCATTCAAAGTAATTTTTAGAGGTGCAGAAATGGCTGTTACATCAAATAAGCCCCAAGTTCTCCTACTGTTGTTACTCCTTTATTTTGAACTGTAAGTAGCCAATCAGCTATCTCTCCTGCTTCCCTTGCTTCCATTTTATAAGCGTTCATTATTGATGATATAGTCTTTATTGATGTTTCTGCTGTTGTTTGCCCTGCAAGAGCTGTTTTAGAAGCTGTTTCCAAGAAATCTACTAAATCTTCTTTCTTAATTCCAGATGATAAAGCTTGATATGCACCATTTGCTATATCTTCCTTGCTTGCTCCTGTTTTTATGGATAAATCAATAAAGGCATCTGCATATTTGTTTAATTCCTCTCTCGATACTTTTAAAAGAGTATTTACTGTAGATAATTGTTTTTGAAAAGCTATCATATCTTGAATAGCAAGCCTTGTCTTATTTGCAAAATATATTGCAGCAGCTGCAAGAGAGAGTTTTGAAGTTACTACTTTTTTAATTACAGTACTTAGACCTGAAAAAGACTTATTCAACATTCCAGTACTGCTGGATGTTTTTCCTTGCATTTTATCTAAGCCTTTTGTATAATCTCCAGTTTCAAGTTTTGCTATATACTGTAATATATATTCATTTGAATATGGTGCCATCTATTTAACCTCCTAACATAACTTTTAATTTTTGCAATCCCGAAAAATCCATACCTTGAATTATTTTTACTCCTTTATTCTGGAAAGTACTTCTATATTTATCTAAAGTTTTTCTGTATTTCTCATTCCCATCTTTACTTTTTAAATGTATATGATTATCATATATTTCTGCATTCCTTAAGTTCTCCTCAGCTATCACTGCTTCAATTCCTTCCAAAGCATTGAAAAATATAAATACATTAGTTGAAAGAGCCTCTTTCAATGAAGTATTCATATACCTGCAATACTTTGCTAAAATATAATCAAAAGATATATATACTTCATCATTAGATGAAGCTGTTTTCTCTTCTCCTGCTCCTTCTCTCTTATTTAAAAGGACTTCTAAACATCCTGATAGAGCTGTCCATATTTCTTGATTACTAAGATTATCAATATTTAAATCAGGTATCATTATTTTTATCAGTTTATCAGCAGTATCTCTGAACTTTTTATCTAACATAGAAAAATCAAGAGTATTTATTTTAAGCCATTCTATTACAGTAGGTTCTTTGATTTTATAGTTCTTAAATCTTATTGTTATCTCTCTATCTTCTCTTACATAATTTTCTATATTATTAAATTTAATCATATATACCCCCATTCACTATTTATTGATACTCCCCTTAATTACTAAGAGGAGTACTATAAATATTAAATTACTCTATTGGAGTTTATGGTTTTGTATATTCTCCTATTGTAAATAATTTTCTATATGTTTCTGAATCTTGATTTTCATCTGAAGAAAACTCAAATGTTAGATCACATTTTGCCTGGCCATCTTTTTTGAATGATATATTTGTATCTATCTTACAAAATACTCTAGGTCCAATAATATCAAATTCTTTTGAAGTTCCTGCTGAAATAGGATGTACTTCAAGTTTTCCAAACTTCATTTCTTTCCCTGCTGTTGAAAAAGCTGTTCCTGTTGCTCCTTTTTCATAAACATTTGATAACTTTGTCACTATATCTTCATTTAACCAGATTGAACACTTTAATGTTGTTTCTGATGGAATAACTTTTGATTTGTATGGTCCTTCCATTTGGTCCATCTCTACTTTGAAAATATCAAAATTATTTGTAAATACTGTATCTGATTCTTTTAAAGTAAGTCCTAGAATAACTGCTTCTGATTCACCATCAAGTGTGTATTTAACTTCACATTCCCCTAAAGGATAATCTTTTAATGTTGCCACTATTACTACCTCCCTAATTATTAAAATTTATTTTTATATCTCTTCCTAATTCATCTCTATATGCTTTTACCTTTAACTTAAATATATTTATTTTGTCTGATTTGAAAGTATATCCTGGTTCTATTGTTATACTCACATTGTAAAGTTCTATAGATGCTGTTTCATCTAATGTCTCTATCTTTAAATTTCCTTTTTTCAAAAGACTTGAAAGAGTATCATTTATATCTAATGTTGTCATCATTTCATTGGAGAAAAGAAGAGAAGTTTCAAAAGTTATTTTTCTTCCCAGTTCAATCTCTTCTTTTGCTTCACTGCTTTCATCTGTCTTTATTTCTTCTGTTATTGGAACTATTTTTAAAGTAGTACTTTCACTTTTTAAAGTATTTCCTATATCTGAATCATTAAACTTTATTTTACAAGGTCCTAATGGAACTATTACAGGACTTTTTACTTCCTCATCTTTGAAAATCTTATATCTCACAAGTCTATTCATATTTACCTACCTTATGTACAAATTCCAAGGTTTAGCTTTCTCATCTGTATTGGTTCCTTCTGATATTTGAGCTTCTCTCACTCTTTTTAATGTGTCTCTAAAATCAACCATAAGGTCTGCTGCAAGATCTATATAATCAGTATGTGCTATATGTTCATAAAGCTTAGCTAGTACATAGCTTTTACATAGTCCTGATAAAAGTTCTTTTCCATTTTCTAATCCTTTTACTTTATCCAGATTTACACTGGAAGCTATTACTCCTATTGCGGTTTTTTCAAGATGACATATTTCTTCTTGAAACTCACCATCAGTAAATCCTGAATAATGTTTTAAGATATTTGCAGTAGTTTCAGGTACAAGGTTCTCTTTCATGTATATATAGCTCATCTATGCCCCCTTTGAAGAAAAGAGGGAATATCCCTCTTTCTCTTATATTATTATTTCATATCTCTTAAATTTTGCAGTTGATAACACAATAGGCATAGGGGCTGATTTTCCCCATAGTCCTTTATTTCCTGTTGTTTCATCTACTCTTGTATCTCCTGCAATAAGTTCTGATCTTAAAATTTTAGTTTCATTTGTTTTTACATCTCCATAAGTTAGACAGCCATAACCAACTGCTAGATTTTTAGGTATTGATAATATTACTTTATTTGAAACATCAATAATCTTATCCTGTGAATCCTTAGCATTATATAAAAGCTCTATTTTCTTTTGACCCATTTCCAAATATGGAGTTTCTCCAAATACAAATTTAACTCCATTTATATTTTGCTTTGAGTTATCTGCCTCATCTTTTATAGCATTGAATATCTTTTCTCCTACTTCAACGTTTGGAAATACTCCATGTTTAGTATGATAAGCTAAAATAATATTAAGCATTTCAGTAGAAGCTTTTTTTCCTGTCCAAGTTAATTTTTCTTCTTCTGTTACTCCTACATTTAATACTTTTTTATCTTTATCTGTATAAGTACCTTTCAAATATACTTCAGCGCACTGTTTTTCATATCTATTTCCTATAGCAGCTGCTATTTTTTTAGAGTATTTAACTTCCATTTGCTGTATTGTAGGAATCTCATTTCCAGTTGCAGTATACATTGGAACTCCTGCCATCAATTGTGTTACATCACTTGCTGAATAAGGAAATTGTCCTCCAATTATATCTGGTTCAAACTCTGTAATTTGGTCTCCATCTTTTCCAAGAATTGGAAGAACTTCACTTCTTCCTACTATTCCTGCTGTTATAAAATGGTCCATCAAGTCAATAATTCTTATTCTCTCAGTTGGAGATAAATATTTGTTTCCTGATGCTTCAAATTTTTTCGAATATACCTTTGGTATATCTATTTTTTGCGATAATTCTGCAATAAGTGAAATTAAATATATCATTCTTTTTTCCATATTAATTTAAACCTCCTTAGTTCCTTCAATTTTTTCTGTTATAATTACTCCTGCCAATTTTAATTGTGATAAAGCTGTAAAATCTTCATCCCAAGTAATTTCTCGAATATCTGATTTTCCTATCATGACTAATGTTGTAATTGTTCCTATTTCTCCATCTGTAGCCGTTTTGCTTTCTCCAGTATATAGCCCAACTATTGTACCTTTATTTTCATCACTTTTTACATAAGCATAAAACTTACCATCTGTCTTATCTTGTGCTAAAGGTTGTAAATATTTTATCTCCCCAGCTCCTAGTATTACCCTCATATCAGGTTGTAATCTTTGAAAACTTTTTTCTGCCTTTCTTTCTTCCCTATTAAAATATGCCATTTTATATACCTCCTATATCTTTTACTAGTTTTTTTGCCTGTTCTACTGGATCATCTGATGTTACAGAAAACTCTTTCCCATCAATTACATTTTTAAACAACTTCTCAAAAGGACTATCTTTATCAGAAAACTCTTTTAATACTGCTGCCATACTTGATTTATCTGTTTCAGAAAATTCAATTATATGGTTGTATTCCTCTTCTTCATAAGCTTTATCTATTGCAAATTCCAAAACTTTATGTAATACTGGTGGAAACATTGAAGTAATTTTCTTCTTAGTTTCTTCTCTTTCATTCTCTCTTGTAAATTCTGCCTTTGCTTTAGCATAAATTTGTTCTGGAGTTAGCTCTGTTACTTTTTTAGGAGAAAGAACCATTCCTAAAGTATCAGCTATACTTTTTAGAGTAGTTTCAGAAAATTCCGCTGTTTTCTCTACTGTATAGCCTTCAGATTTTAATTTTTCCACACTTCTTTTTAAATCTGTTCTTTCCCAGATAACATCTTGTAAGCCTTCAAAATTTAAAGGTTCATTTAAATCCAAAGCTTTTATAACTTCGACTGTATTATCTATAACTTCCTGTGCTGTTTTCCCTCCTTCTTCTGCAAATTCTATTGTTTTAACTTCCTCTGCTCCTGTCAAATCTACAGAAAATTCCGAGAATGACTTATCTAGGTCTTTTAGATGTGGAGGAGCATAACCCAATATAGCAAGATGATTAGGTTCTCCATTTGTTCCTACTCCTAAACTTAGATTAGGATATTTGTCCTTTATTTCTGTTCCAAAGGAATTATATGTAAATTCCCCCAATAAATAGCCTTCCTTATCTACTCCAGTAGCCTTACAATTCCCAGCTACAGGAATAGCAGTTATTGGATAACCTGCATTTTTCCAATCTCCTATATGTCCCGCTGTTATGCAAAACTCTTTTCCTATCCAACTTTTTAAATCATCTACTGTGTAATTACCTTTAACTCCATAATTACCAGCTTTAAAAATTCTCTTAGGCATTTCTTCCTCCTTTTAAATATTCTTTTATTTTCTTTGCATATAATCTTCTTTGACTACTTGAAAACCCTATAAATGCTCTACCTGGTTTATCTCCCCATGGTGTAACAACCTTTCTTCTTCTTGTATGAGTTCTTACCTTTTCACTTCTTCCTCTCCTATTTCTGATATGTTCCCTTACTGTTTCTTCTACATCTGTTTCTCCTAGTTCTCCTTTTGCAACTGCATACTGTTGATACGCTGCATACTTTTTATTAGTTCCTACTATTGCTGTTTTGGCTGTTGCTTTAGAATTTATGCTTCCCTTCAATGCCCCTGTATCACTCAAAGGTTTTGAAGATCTCTTTCTTCTTCTTGATATTGTGCTTTCTTTTAAAGGTTCCCATTGCTCTCCTTCTGGTGTTTTAGATTGTCTAAATCTCATATCAACCTTACTTTTCATGTCTTCTGCTATTTCCAGCATTAATGATTGAGTTTTTATAGAAGCATTTTTAAGTTTTTCCATACCTTTTATTACTATACTGGAGTTACTTTTAAACTTTACATCCATAAAATACCTACTTTTTACTTTTATTCATGAAATGTAAAGTTGTTAAAGTTCCTAATACTCCTATTGCAATCCCAATAGCTACAAATCCTGCTGCTGTCATGATTATTACCTCCTATATTTTCATTTCTTCAATTTCCTTCTCTTTTTGCTTTATTGCTTTTTTTATTCCTGATACTTGTGTTCCATAAAAATTTCCCATTTTATTCTTAAGCTCTTTTATTTCTTTAGTTACATTTTTAGAAACTGTTAATCCATACTCTTCAAGTTCCTCCCTGCTTAATGTAATTCTTTTACTTCTGCATCCATGATGATTAGGAGGAAGATATCTATTCCAAAATGGATCATCTAATGGATAAACTTTTCCATTTAAAATTTGGCATATTTCAGATGTTCTTTCATCATCTATTGCATCATACAATCCATAAGGTTTGTTCTTCTTATTGAGTTCTTGATTATAGAATGCTCCTGCATTATACGAACTCTGCATATTATTCCTATACACTAACTCTAAATACCATGGACTATCTCCTAATCCAGTTTTATCTAAAATTGTTTTACTAGCTTCTAACCAATCTTTAAGTGTTCCTCCATTACTTAAATTATCTAAAAGATTATTGTATAGAGTTCTTGTTGTTTCTAATTCCAAACTTCTTTTAATATAGAAGAATGTTTCATTCACTTTTTTAGTAACATCATCTAGGTGATCATATAGAATAGGGAATCTCTTTATAAACCAATCTATCGCTTTACTAAATGGCAGATTAAAAGGATTTTCTTCATCAGATGAGAATTCTATCAACGGATTTTCTAATTCGTCTATATAGCCTTTTAAATAAGCTATAATCATTTTTTCTTTTAGCTCAGTCAAATCAAATGAGAAACTTTCTAAGTCATTTATATTTTTTATTTCTTTAAATTTTTCTTTAAGTTGCTTAGTTAAAGTTTCAGTAAAATCTTTCATTCCAGGAGAAATGGTTTCTTCAAATGCTAAAACTTTTTCTTTATTTTTTTCAAATAGATCATCTAGTTTTTTTTTACTGAATTCTGCTCCTATTCCGTTTCCATATATTTGTTCTGGCTTTTCTATAAGGGATTCTAAAGAGATTCCTAAATGTTCTGAAATATACTCTGCTGTGACCTTATACCCTGTACTTGATAATTTTTGCAGATTATCCAATTTCACTGTTTTAAGTTCTTCCTGCTGTTTTTCCCTTGCTATTTTCTCTTCCTCTGTAAATATTTTTTCTAATGTAAATTCAAAATCTTTAGGATTATATCCATGATATTTTGAATCTATCTCTAGCAGCTGAAACAGTGAATCTGTAACAAATTTACATATTTCTTCTACTACTTCATCAAATCCTTCTTTATGAATTTCTCCTAAACTATATGAACCTGTTCCTCCACCATTATCCATTGTTAAAGTAGAACCTAATATATTTTGCACCAGTTTTTCCTTTTCTCTGTTTTCAAGTTCTGTATATATCTTTGGATCCAAATCTGAGAGTTTTATAAATTCAACTGTTTTTCCTAAATCAAAATTTTCACTAAAAACTACAGGTACTCCAATACTTTTTTTACCATGTAAATTCTCAACATTTTTTCTAAGTTCTTCTTTCTCTTCTTCATTCATATTTATATCAAAAGGATAAACTATAATAATATCTCCATATTCTGATGCTAGCCCTCTCAATTGTTTTACATACATATCTTTATCAAGGAAAGTTTGATGGCAACATTCAAATATACTTTTTCCTTCTGGTTTTGCTGGATTCCATTTGTGTATAGATAATAAAAATTTCTCTCTATTCAACTCTATTTCATTGCTTCCGACTTTTAGTTTCCACTTTTTATCTTTGTAATATATATATTCTGCTGATATAGGAATCAAAGTATCAATACTAAAATCTTTTTTATACACTATTTCAAAACAGCTATAACCATAATATCTGGCTGTTATTAAATGATTAATAATTCGATTAAACTTTATTCCTGAAAATCTTTCCTGTATCTCTTTTTCTAATTCTTTTAACTCTGTTTTTTTGGCTATTGGCACAAGCTTTCTTCCCGATACTGCTCTTTCTAATTTTTGTATTGCTGAAGCTATATCTATATCAGTCATAATTTTATTTATAACATCATTTGAAATAGTTTCAAGTGTTCCATTTTTCTCTGAAAAAAGCTGTGTTACTATAGAAGCAAACATTTCTTTTTTTATTTTAATCACCTCCCATAAATTTAAAATTTTGTAAATCTATTGTATTATTCATACACTTTTCTGCAACTCCAGTTAATGCATCTGGTCCATCATCATATTTATTTTTCCCCTCTTTCTGATAATTCAGAATAGCTTTTGCAAACTCTGGCCATCTATCCATCCAATTCTTAGGAAAATATATGTGATCCATTACCCAAGTAGCATTAGAAAGTATTCTTGCTTGCTTATTTTTAGATTGATGAAACCAAGATATCCTAGTTCTATTGCTTGTATATTTTTCTTTTAATATTCTTTCTACAGCTCTTGCAAATCCTCTACCTCCATTATTACTTTCTATATCTGCTATACTTACATTATTTTCAAACTGCATTTTAGCAACTGCTGGTTCTGTAATTTCCATAGGTTCTTTAGTATAAATGACATTTAATATATATGCTTCTTTCTCATATACTCCATAGTTAATGGAGCAAAGATAATCTGATCCTGTGTCTGCTGTATCTGTATAGTTTTTAATAGTTGTAAATAGTAGATTCCCTTTTGTATCTTTTGGTAGAGTTTCATACGTTTTTATACTGCTGTATAATCTACCTTTTAAGTCAATAGGTTCTTGCTGATAGTTAGCACTTGCTATCTCTGGTCCCATGGCTCTGATTATGCTTTTGTACGCTTTATAATTTAATACTTCATCACATAACATAGTTCCATCATCTTGTAGAGCCTTTTTTGTTATATGTTTTATCTGCTTTCCTTCTTCTTTGTAATATTCCAATGCTCTTCCAGCAAGATCTCCACTCGACCACCTTGTCATAATGATTATCTGCTTTCTTTTTCCTTCCAACCTTGACAGCATCGTTTTTGTAAACCAATCCCAATGGCTACTAAGCTTATTCTCATTGTAAGCCTCTTCAGCATTTTTAATAAGGTCATCTATTATCAACAAAGAACACCCAAATCCTGTAGCTGTACCAGTAGGAGATGTAGCAAGGTAGTTATTATGTCCATTTTCTAAACTCCAAAGATTCATAGCTCCATCTCCAGATTTTATCTTTACTCCTGGAAATATATCAGAATAGATAATTTTATCAATATCTGCTTTCTCTTCCTGAATACTATTTCTAACATTTTTAGAAAACATAGTTGAAAGAGTTTCATTGTATGAGCCTGTCATTATCTTTTCTTTTTGGTTTTTACCTAACACCCATTCAACAAATAGTCCCGCCGATCTTGACTTTCCCATTCTGGGAGGCAGATTAATAATAAGTACTTCATCATCTCCTTCATAGAACTCCTGCATACTATTACACAAATCTACCAAATATTTTCTATCTGGTTTATAGAAGTCTGGAGCTTTTAAATGGCAATAAAAAAAGAACTCACGCCTTGCAAGTTCTAGTTTAGCTTGTTTTATAATTTCATCGTTACTTATCTTCATCTTTTATCAACTTCTTTAATTCTTCTGTACTAAGTCCAGCAAAAGGATTATTGCCTTTTATTTCTCCACTATGCTCTACTGCTGTTTTATCTCTCCATACTCCTGGCTTTCTATTTTTCAACCAAAATATTTGTGCTGTTGTATCTGGTGCAATTAAAACTTCTTCTTCTACCATAACTATTTCTTCAAACTCTTTTAACTTCTTTCCAGCATCTGAGTATATAACTTGCTTTAATTTAATAGCTTTTTTTAGGGTTTCTTTACTTCCTAATGCTTTTTTTAATAGTGCATTTTCAACCTCTGTATCAACTACCTCTTTTCCTCTTTTTAAGGTAGCCGAAAAGGACGGATATTTATTTTTATACTCTTTTAAAGTTGTATACCCTATTCCTAAATTCTTTGCTATTTGTTCATCAGTGAGCCCATCTCTAGCCCAACCTTCAACAAGTATTAATTTATCTTTCACATGAGTTTCCCATTTTGACTTTGCCATGAACTCACCTCCAGTTTATAGCAATTAAAAAAGAGAACCATTTTACTGATTCCCTTACTCTTTAAAAAGTCTATTTTTAAAATTTGCCACTTTTTTGAAAGTAGCAATAAAAAAGAGAACCAAATTAATGATTCTCTTCTATATCTGCTATTTTTTCTTCTACTCTTCTTGATAAATCTCTTGCTATTTCTTTTAAAAATGTGATATATATCTCTCTATTCCAATTATTATCACTTTTTTCTTGTTTATATGTTTGAATCATTAAAGGTAAAAGTTCTAAATATAATAAAAGAAGTAGTTTTGAAATTGCTTTTTCTTCTCCTTCTTCTCTAAAATCTCCAACATATTTTCGATATTCGAATCCTATTATTGATTTTTTACTTAAAGTTAACTCTATTTTTTCATGAATTCCATATTTAGTAATCAATTTTATTAAAGTTAACTTACTACTTTCCAACATAAATGAAAGAGTACTAATTAAATTCATAACTGTGTCACCATCTGCTGAAACTTTTGTTAAAGCATCATCTGTATCCCCTTTAAAGCCATTTATTGACTCTAAAGTAATTGTTGAGTTATCATTAATCTCAAAAATATTTTCATTTTTAAAAACCTTATATATCAACCAAATAAAAAAATCACTTGATATATCTAAGTTATTTTCAATAATTTCTCCCTTACCCTCACATTTATTTATTTCCCTCAAAACTCTTTGTGCGTCACTATTTCTATTAATTATATAATTAATATTTACACCATTGCTATAAATTATTACAAAACATTCTATTTTTCTTGTTCTATCTTCCAGTGGTCCTTGCCCAGAAGAAATAGTATCATATGAAAAATTAATTTTATTAAAAATTATTTTTCTTTAATTCTATTTCTTGATTTTCTGCAAAAACTTTATTAAAATTAAAGTTTACTAGTGAAACACCATCCAAAGAAGAATTATATTCATTTCGAAAAGAAATAAATTTATCAATTATTTCATCTAAATCTGTATTCTTATTGTCAAACCATCTTGTTAATTGCATAAATATCCTCCTAACTTTATACTACTTTTATTCTGAAAGAATTGCTTTCAAATTTACATGGTGAAATCTTTCTCCAACTATTACAATCATCTTTTAATATTGGCGTTATTACGGCTTCCTTAGTATCTCCATCTGGAATTTCACTTATAATCACTTCTAAATCTCTTTTAAAATCAACTGGCTTTCCAGTATTGCTATAAGCCATTAAATCCTTAATCTTAATTTCATAAAAATCACCATTTTTTATAACATTACTTTTAGGCTGAAAATCTGCCCATTTAGGAAGTTGTATTCTCAACTTCATATTTTCTAATTTTCTATAATTTCCTTTAATTTCAAATGCTAAAGTAAATTCAGCTACCTGATTACTAAATATAATTTCAGGGGTATGTTTTTTATCAGCTGTTTCATTTCGCTTATGTACTATCAAAATTATTTTTGTAGTATTAAGCTTTTTAAGAATAAAACAAATAAAGTCTCTACTTAATATAAATAAAATAGATATGATTGCAGTATAAAAAGTTAAATTAAAATCTTTTTGCTGATCTTCAGGAATAAATTTTATATATTTTGCTATATTCAAAGCACTTAATAGAAAAAATGTAATTATAGAAGAAATAACCGGAAATAAATATTCTAAATATTTCATAGTTAAATGTTTTCCTTTATATTCTTTATAACATGAGCAATTTCATCATTTATTGTATTTCCCTTAACAACCAAAATACCATTCACTTTTAATGATATCGATACATAAACTCCATCAATTCTTTCTAAACTAACTAATTCTATTTTTTCTATATCTATTGAAGAATTATTGGCAATAAATTCTAACTTTTTTAATAATTTAAAAAAATATCCCCTGTCTTTTTCTAATTCTTCTAAATACTTTTCTATTTCATAATTTAATTCTAAATCTTCTTCAGCAAATTTTATTTCAACTATTCTAAATTTTTTATTAAGAAAATATTCTTCTAATATTTTTATCATTATTTTTGATGTTATTATTATTTGCCTCAATCCTCTTTCATATTGTTGCTTTACAAATTTAAAATAACTCTTTTGATTTTCTTGAAGGTATGGTATTGCTATAATATTTTCATTTTTTTCTATAAAAAATTTAAAAAATTTTTCCATTATTCTCCCTCCAATATAATTTATATTTGCTATGATTATACTTCATTATTGTATAGAAATCAATATTTTTATCTAAAAAAGGCCAAAAGGATAATTCTCCTCTTGACCCAAATCTATATTTTATATAATATCACACATTGATACTCTCATTCAATGTCATTTTAAAATTTTCTAATATTTTTCCATGAATTCTATAAGTTTGACTTAGTGAATATCCAATTTTATCCGCTATATTCTCCCATTTTAGATTTAAAATATATCTACTTTCCATTAAAATTTTCTCATCTATATTTTCTATTTTTTCTAATTCTGATAATAATTTTTGCTGGAAGTCATTGAGTTTATATAATTTATTCTTTATTTTGTTTTCCAGTTCTATTATTTTATTCATTCTGTTGACTATGCCACTATCATCTTTAACAGGTCCACCTTGTACCTTTTCTGAATTTCGCAAGGCCTGAAGTCCATCAAGATTAACTTGTAATTCTTTTAAGATCTCTTTATCATGTTCTATCTCACGTTTTAGCTTAGCTCCTTGTCTAAGATACTCTTTCTTTGTCATTCTGCTTCACCTCTTTTTTATCCATTTATCAAAAACTTTTTTCATTTTTATTTCTTGATAGACCCCTATCAATATCATGATTAGAAATGCTCCCAGCATTATGTAAGTTGGTATAAACACCATTCCCCAACTTAAATCTATTTTATTTAATAATTTCAATGTAATCATTATTATTTGTAGTATTTCATACCCATTTAACTTCATTCTTTCACCTCTTCCAGCATTTTATAGAATTCACTCATTTTCATTCTTTCCCCACACTCGATAATATCTTTTGAGATTTTTTCTTCCACTCCTACAACATATAGATATTGCTCTATCTCTATGTATCTATATGCACCTCTTAAAATCCTACTCATATTATCTTTTGTAAAATCATATTCTAAATCTCCTAATATTTGTTTGAATTGTTTATATAATTTTGTATTTCTTTTCAATGTTCCAAATTGTCCTCTGTAATTCCCATCATTGTCTTTTACTTTCCAGTCATCAGACCCAAGAATGCTAATCATATTTTCTATACCTAATTCTTTTGCAAGATAACTACCTATACAAAAATCAAAATGAGTACTAAAGGTCATTTCTTTTTCCTTACTTAAATCTATTTTATACTCTTTTATTATTGTATTTTTCATTTCTTCAAAAGCTTTTTTAACTCTGTTTTCTCTTTCAAAGTATTCTTTTAATAACTTAGAATTTTTTGGTATTTTATAACATATTTCCATCTATTCCACCTGCCCTACTATATCAATTACCACTCCATTACTATCATCATAAACTTCACATTCATTATATTCAGATAATTCAAATTCAGTTATTTTATTGTCCTCATCTTTACATCTTATAAAAACTAATCTGTCACCATCAAAATCTTTTAATTTATTCATCAATTCACTAACTGTCATTGATTTTCCTCCAGTTTATTTTCAACTTTTGCATTTTCACAAGCTGATTTTCCATCTAAATAACATATTTTTGTTACTCCTGATTTTCTACACTCTTCACATTTTTTATTATCCATTTCTTTATCCTCCTAAACAAGCTCTCAGCATCATATATGCATCTGCACTATCATCACTGTCAGCTTCAACTCCTGTATATTCAAAAAACTTTTTCATCATAAATTCTTTTTGCTCCTGCCTATGGACAGGTACTCCTTCAATTCTGTGCTTCCAAAGTACCGCTGGTACAAGGAGCAAATCTAAATTTAATTTTTTAATATGATATGTCAGCATACCTCTAACCTCACTCAACTTAGTTAAAACATCAGAATTCAATCCCAGATATACATCCTCAAGAACTACAATATCAATCATTCCTTTCTCCAGTATTTCCACTAGCTGCTTAACTATTTCTAATCCTCTTTCTCTGAAATCAATATAATCAGACTTGATAGTCTTCCATCTAACTATAGTTCCATTTTTACTATATGCTATTCCAGTTGATGTAGTAGAAAGATCTATTGATAATACATTTTTATATCTCAAATTATTAGGTATCACACAAGTATTTTTAGCTTTATTTACTAATCTAGTTCTTTCTCTCAACTGTAATTCTGTTTTCATTCTTTTTAGTTTTTTTCTCTCAATCAAATCAAAGCAAGTATTATTTCTTATTTGATTAAGAGTTGCCATTTGGAGATTCCCAGTTCCAATAAATTGAATATCAAAACAGTAATTAAGTTTTTCTTTAAACAAATATTTTAATACCTTATACTTTTCTCCAATTTTATTAACAAATTCCTGTCCTACATATTCCTCTGGATTAATCTTTTTTCCCATTCAGATCACCTACTTTAAAATAATCTTCTAAATTTCGGCATTATTTTAAAATCCACATCTACATCAAGGTTTTCTTTAAAAGCTCTATAAATATCAATATGGAATACTGGTATATCTCCACCAAATACCCTACTGTGGATGCTGTCATATGGAATTCTTCTTTCATTTGATAAAAGAATTAATTCTTTAACAAGTCTAGGAATAACCCCATTCTTATCCATCCAAAAATATTTCCTCAACCATTCAACACATGGAATAGCTTTTAAATATTTCCCATCTCCAGTTAAGTATTCAAGTTCTTCATTTCTCTTTTCTATATCTTTTAAAGTAAGAAGTGCCTGTTCATATCCATTTACTATTTCTTCTTTTTCTCTTTCTTCTATTCCATCAATAAAGCTAACTACAGCCTTTCTTACAAACTTACTTTCTCTTATTAAAACTTGTCTAGCTTGTGAAAGAGTAAGTTTAAACATAGGCTGTTCCTTATTTTGAGAGTTCTTATAAGAGGACGGCAAAATTTTCTGCTCTCCTATCTCCTCACTAAATTCATCTCTAATAATTTCTAATAAAGTCTTGTGTTGAAGTTCTGTTCTATTTCCTTCTTGTTTCCTAAATAAATTTATTTGTTCAAGTAATTCTAAACTACATAAAGTATCCTGTCTTAATTCTGTTAAAAAATTCATTTTATTTCTCCTCCATTCTCTTTAAATTTCTATACATTCGCCTAAATTGCTCCTGTATTTCAGAATCCATTCTATCAAAATACCATCTATTTAATTTCACATAAGCTGCCAAATCTTTAGAATTCATAATTGACAGCCCAGTGTAGTAAAATTCAATAAAAGTTGCTCCTCTAGCTAGTTTCAACTCATTTTCCATAGGTTGCTCCCTTAAATTTGTAACCAAATTTAAAACCCTTTGGTTACAAAATTTTACATTGTAATACTTCTATAATTCTATAAAAAAATGTTGAGTAACCGTGTAACCAAAAAAAGTGTATATATGCGCCTATAAAAGTTTTTATATAATATTATTTTTAAACATCTTTTCTTTATAATTATTTTTTTTATTTTTTTCTTATTATTTTGGTTACAATGGTTACAACTATATTAAAATTATGATTTAATGAAACTTTATAAAAAATTAATTTAGTTACATTTCGGTTACACTCTGGTTACAAGTTTTTTATATTTATCATAATATACCTTTATATCATATTTTTAGATTAAAAATTTTGGTTACAAAGAAAATATATTATTACTTTGTATCTCTTCTACCCTTGCAGGAATAGTCTCTTCAGTAAAATCATCTTTCAAAAATCTCATAAGAATTCTAGTATTAAGAATAAACTTATTTTCTATTAATTGTTTTTTAAGTGTCTTCATATCTAAAAGCTCTAATGTACTGTTAGTTCTAAAATGTTCCTCAGTTATTGCCTTGTACAATAAATTAAATCTTACATAGTGTCTATTATCTTTAATCTGATAAAAGGTTTTTGTTTCTTTTCCTGATTCTGCAACTAATTCCAGCAATTCTAAGAAATTACTCACTACATCATATTCATTTGATAGCTGCTCATTTAAGAATTTTATAAATTCTACTGATACTTTCTC
>OGMN01001371.1_pt1 | contig 18541 bp, 17 predicted proteins | sample 1573211 | NCBI WGS metagenome assembly OGMN01 (sample SAMEA2581876, study PRJEB24529) | metagenome | biome: Human gut stool | place: China | collected 2011
GTACCGCATAATAATACCCCCTCTACTGGGTGTCCAGTAAAGGGGGTACATATCACGCACAAAGCGCGCCGGGCTCCGTTTTTTGTCCGCCCGGCTCAGGGGATCACCAGCCAGGCTACCCGCTGGGCGTTGTCGGAGGGCCAGTTGTCATAGGCCGCGCTCATGGAGACCTGCCAGGCATCCTCAAACACAGCGTAGCAGGCGGCCAGCTTCCCGTCCTGGGCGGCGGGGGCCTCAAGCATCTCCACCGGCTGTCCGTCTACCAGAGCGGTGGTGCTGCCCGGCGTCAGAATGATGGTGACGCCCCGGTAGGTCATGGCGGCGGTCTGGGCCTCGTTGCTCCATACGCAGTCCACCCCCAGCCCTTCACACAGGGCCCGGACGGGGACGCTGTAGCCGCCGCCCTCCGACAGGCGGTCCATCAACGGGATCTGGAAGGGATAGAGGGCGGGATCTATCTCTACAGGCTCTGGTCTGCCGCCGTCCAGGGGATAGGCCATGCCGTTGAACACTACCGCATCCACCTGGGAGAGCTCCAGCACAGAGCGGAGCGGATGGGCGTAGTCGCAATGGATTGTGCCTCGATCGTTCCAGGAGGTGGGGCCAAGCAAATTGTCGCCCACGATCTGCCCCCAGCCGCACAGGGAGCCGTCGGTCATGCGGAAGAAAAGCAGGGGGAAAGCGTCGCCGTCCGCGTCGGCAAAGGAGTATTCCATCTGAATGGAGAAAGGAGACAGACTCACGGTTTCCAGGGTAACAGGGGCACCACCCTCAATGTGATCAAAGGTGCCGGAACCGGTACCCTCAGCATTAACCTCCACGGTAACAGGCTCTACCGGCTCCACGGGAATCTCCACGTAGGAGCCCTCCTCCATAAGGCCCAGCCGGAGCTGCACGGCGTAGACGGCGGCATTCAGCTCATCGACTCTCATACTGTAGGTGCGGGAGGTCTCCGTGCGCAGCGCCTCCTTTTCCCCATAGCTGAATCCACCTGCCACGGGCATCTCGACGGCAGGGCCGTTTCCGGTAGGAGTGGGCTCCGGCTTGACGGCCTCGTTCTCCAGAGCACGGACAGAGAAGGTGTCCATGTTCTCGAAGTCATCCGCCATGAGGGCGGCGGCTGCCGCGTCGTTTTTGGCCTCAATGGTGACCAGCAGATAGGCGGAGCTGGTGTCCGCCACCGAGCTGATCACCGACAGGGTGTAGTTGTCGTCACGGATGGAATATGTCTCATGGCTTACGTAGTCCTCAACCAGGGTATTGTCCCCCTCAAAGTAGAAGTCCAGCACGTTCCACCGGCTGGCTACGGCCAGGGCGGAGCCGGCCAGCAGGGCCGCGATGGCGGCCGCCGCCGCGGCAAATCGGATTTTATGTCTCATATAGGCTCTCCTTTCCGAGGGGACGGCGTTCAGCGCGGCGTTGACCCGCCGCTTGACCGCCGCCGGGTCAGCCTGGGGACAGGGCACGCCCATCGGTACTGCGCCGTCCCACAGCTCCTGCATCCGGTCTCTCACGCCTCCACCCCTCCTTTCGTCAATGTATCCCGCAGGGCCTTCCGCCCCCGGAATAGCCGCTGCTTGGCGGCGGTCTGGGTCAGGCCCAGGGCACGGGCGATGTCCTTGAGCTTGTCGCCGCAGTAGTAATAGCGCAGGAACAGGGTGCGGTCGGGCTCGTCCAGCCCCTCCACCGCGTCCCACAGCCGGGCCGCCCACTCCCGCCGCTCCGCCTCGGCCTGGGGGTCCGCGCCGCCGGGGGCGGCGGCGTCCTCCGGCAGGGGGGCGGCCTCTTTGTGGGTGCGCAGCCAGTCCATGGCCCTGTTCCGGGCCACCGCCCCCAGCCAGGGCCGTAGGCCCTGCTCCGGGTCCAGCTCCCCGGCGTGGGCCCACAGGGCCAGGAATACGTCGGCGGTCAGCTCCTCCACGTCCTCCCGGGCGCCCCGCCCGGCCAGCACCCGCACCACGACGGCGCTCACATAGGGGGTGAAGCGGTCGATGGCCCGCTCCAGGGCCAGGCGGCTGCCCTGCCGGAGCTTCTTTGCCAGCGTGATCTCGTCCAGCTTGTCCCCCTCCTCTCCAAGAACCGGTTCTATCAGTATATACGAAGCGGGGGCGGTTTGGTTACGGAACAGGCAAAAAAATTTCCCCGAGGCCTGGCCTCGGGGAAGAAAAGGAGCTCAGTGCAAGTCGGGCAGGGCGGCGAGCAGGCCGTCCACGTCCTCCTGGGAGGTCTGGAAGCAGGTGACGAAGCGCACCACGGTACGGCTCCCGTCGTAGGGGCACCAGTCCTCGTAGTCGCACACCGCGTCGAGCTGGGGCTTGAGGGCGTTGTCCACCACGGCGAACACCTGGTTGGTGGGGGAGTCCACCCACAGCGTCCATCCCTTGGCCCTCAGCCCGTTCTGGAGGCGGGCGGCCATCTCGTTGGCGTGGCGGGCCATATGGAAGTAGAGGTCGTCGGTGAACAGGGCCTGGAACATGACGCCCTGAATCCACCCTTTCTCCATTACCGCGCCCATGCGCTTCTTCATGCGGAAGAAGCCGTCGGTCAGCTCGGGCCGGGTGATCACCAGGGCCTCGCCGAACATGGCGCCGTTCTTGGTGCCGCCGATGTAGAAGGCGTCGCACAGGTGGGCGAACTCAGGCAGGGTCAGATCGTTGGCCTTGGAGGTGAGGGCGGCCCCCAGACGGGCTCCGTCCACGAAGAGGAGCAGGCCGTTCTCCCGGCAGAAGGCGTACAGGGCGGTCAGCTCCGCCTTGGTGTACACCGCGCCGTTCTCGGTGGCATTGGAGATGTAGACCAGGCCCGGCTTGGTCAGATGGGGGTCCTGGTGGAGGGCCAGCAGGGGAGGCAGCATCTCCGGGGTGATCTTGCCGTCGCCGCCCACGGGCACGGGGAGGATCTTGTGGCCGGTGGCCTCAAACGCGCCCACCTCGTGGCCGTTCAGGTGGCCGGAGTCGGGGCAGATGGCCGCCTCCCACGGCTTGAGCAGGAAGGAGCAGGCCACCACGTTGGTCTGGGTGCCGCCGATGAGGAACTCCACCATGGCGTCGGGACAGCCGCACACCTCCCGGATGCGCTCCTTGGCCCGGGCGGTGTACCCGTCGTCGCCGTAGCCGTGGTTGCCCTCCAGGTTGACGGCGCACACCGCCTCCAGAACCTTGGGGTGGGCGCCGAAGGAGTAGTCGTTGCGGAAGAGATACTTTTTCATCACGCATACCTCCAGTTGTTTTGCGAAAAAGGCGGGCGGCCGCAGGCCGGGGTGACCTGCGGTCGCCCGCCGCCGTTCTGTGGCTTAAAATTTGAAGGAGTCCTTGAGGTTCACCGAGCGGTTGAACACCAGATGGCCGGGGGCGCTGTCCTTGTTGTCCACGCAGAAGTAGCCCTGGCGCAGGAACTGGAAGGAGGCGGGGGCCTCCGCACCGGCCAGGCCGGCCTCCACCTTGGCGTGGGGGAGCGCCTCCAGAGAGCTGGGGTTGAGGCAGTCCAGGAAGTTCTTGTCCCCGGCGTCCGGCTCGGCGTCGGTGAACAGGTTGTCGTACAGCCGTACCTCGGCATCCACGGCGGTGGCGGCGTCCACCCAGTGAATGGTGGCCCCCTTCACCTTGCGGCCGTCGGCGGGGTCGCCCCCCCGGCTGTCCGGATCGTACTCGGCCAGAATGGCGGTGACGTTGCCCGCCGCGTCGGTCTCATAGCCGGTGCACTTGATCACATAGGCGCCCTTGAGGCGGCACTCCGGCCCGTCGGGGTAGAGGCGCTTGTACTTGGGCACCGGCGCGGGGAGAAAGTCCTCCGCCTCGATATACAGCTCCCGGGAGAAGGTGACCTCCCGCGCGCCGTCCTCCGGGCGGTTGGGATTGTTCTCCACGGAGAAGGTCTCGCTCTGTCCCTCGGGGTAGTTGGTGATGATGAGGCGCACCGGGCGGAGCACCGCCATGCGCCGCTGGGCGGTCTCGTTCAGGTCTTCCCGCAGGCAGTGCTCCAGGAAGGCGTACTCCACGGTGGAGGCCGCCTTGCTCACGCCGTTGCGCTCGGAGAAGTTGCGGATGGCCCGGGGGGTGTAGCCCCGCCGGCGCAGGCCGCACAGGGTGGGCATGCGGGGGTCGTCCCAGCCGGACACCCGGCCCTCCTCCACCAACTGGCGGAGCTTGCGCTTGCTCATCACGGTGTAGTTGATACCCAGGCGGGCAAACTCGATCTGCCGGGGCCTGGCGGGGACGGGGCAGTTGGCGATCACCCAGTCGTAGAGGGGGCGGTGATCCTCAAACTCCAGGGAGCAGAGGGAGTGGGTGATCCCCTCCAGCGCGTCCTCCAGGGGGTGGGCGAAGTCGTACATGGGGTAGATGCACCACTTGTCCCCCTGGCGGTGGTGGTGCATGTGGTTGATGCGGTAGAGCACCGGGTCGCGCATGTTGAAGTTGCCGCTGGCCAGGTCGATCTTGGCCCGCAGGGTCATGGCCCCGTTGGGGAACTCGCCGGCGCGCATCCGGGCGAAGAGGTCCAGAGACTCCTCGATGGGCCGGTCGCGGAAGGGGGAGCGGGCGGGGGTGTTCACGTCGCCGCGGTACTCCTTAAACTGCTCGGGGGTCAGCTCGCACACGTAGGCCAGGCCCTTTTTGATGAGCTCCACGGCGTACTCGTACATCTTCTCAAAGTAGTCGGAGGCGAAGAAGAAGCGGTCGCCCCAGTCGTAGCCCAGCCAGTGGATGTCCTCCTGGATGGCCTCCACGTACTCCACGTCCTCCTTGGTGGGGTTGGTGTCATCCATACGCAGGTTGCACAGGCCGCCGTACTTCTCGGCGGTGCCGAAGTCCACGAAGATCGCCTTGGCATGGCCGATGTGCAGGTAGCCGTTGGGCTCCGGCGGGAACCGGGTGTGGACGGTCATGCCTTGGAACTGACCACCCTGGGCGATGTCCTCGTCAATGAAATCATGGATGAAGTTCTGCGTCATGGTGGGTTTCAGCTCTTCTGGCATGTAAATTCACTCCTTTATCTCGATACGAATTCTTATTTTACCCTGAACAGCGGGAAAAAGCAAGAGAGGGAGGACATTTGCCGTGTGCCGATAAGACAGTAATTTGAGAAAATTACGAAATCGGCATCTGTCAGACAGGATTGGACAAAACAGGCGACATTCAACTTTGGTTGGATGCCGCCTGTTTTTGTACATCTAAGGGTTGAATTTCGCTTGTTTTCCCCTCTGTGTGGCATTGTTCAAATGCAGGCATATCAGACTTCACCTATCCGTGTGGTCTGGTGTAGAAGCGCAAAAATAGCTACTGTTCAGCGTATGGGATACACGGATTTAAGAAGCGCTACATGGTAAAATCTGTTTGCTCTATAATGAACTTCTTTTCTGAAATCACAACACTTGCTTTGCTGCTATGGAAATAGGTGCAGATATTCACCCTGCTTACTGCTGCCCACACGAAAGCATATCTCGATATGCAATAATTTGTTGCGTTTTTGGGAATTCTGTGATAAGATTATAAAAGCAAAATGCAAAGAGAGGGCACCATGATGATTTACAGCTACGACAAGTTATGGAAATTGTTGATAGATAGAAAAATCACGAAAACCGAGATGCGGCAACAAACAGGCATTAGTACAAATATGCTCGCAAAAATGGGAAAGCAGATGCCAGTTTCCATGGAAGCCCTTGCAAAGATTTGCAACTATCTCGGATGTGGGCTTGATGATGTTGTGGAAATATTTTCTTCTACCGAAGAAGGTGGTGACAGATAATGGCTGGAAATAGCAATCTACATGATTCTGCAAGGAACAAACAGGATGAGTTCTACACGCAACTTTCGCTGATTGAAAAGGAACTCAAGCATTACCGGAGTTTCTTTGCTGGCAAAACAGTTTTGTGCAACTGCGATGATCCCTACGAGAGTAATTTCTTTAAGTACTTTGCCATGAATTTCAATGCTTTGGGGTTGAAGAAATTGGTAACAACTTGCTATGCAACATCACCCGTGGTTGGAGATGAATTTGAGTACTATGTTGACAATGCTGGACAGCTTGCATTTGTTCCAGACACTGACACAACTCCATTGGTTTGTAGCACTCGGAGACCCTATCGAGTAGAAATCACCGAGGTGACAGACGAAAACCACGATGGGCGGGCAGATCTTGCGGATGTCGAATATCTTATGCGAAACAGAAAAAATACTATGACACTTCTTAATGGTGACGGAGACTTCCGAAGCCCAGAGTGTGTAGAGCTGCTAAGAGAAGCTGACGTGGTGGTAACTAACCCGCCGTTCTCCCTGTTCCGCGAGTATATTGCGTTACTTGAAGAATACAGAAAATACTTTATAATCATTGGAAATATGAATGCTGTCACATATAAAGAGATTTTTCCGATGATTGCTGAAAACAGATTATGGTTGGGGTATAATAGCGGACATTTTTGGTTCAAAGTACCCGATTCTTACGAGATTAAGAAAACCGATTTTAAGATTGATGAGCATGGACAGAAATGGCGGCGAATGGGAAACATTTGCTGGTTCACAAATGTGGATATCGAAAAAAGGCACGAAAATATGCCCCTATTCAGGAGCTACTCGCCAGAATTATATCCTAAATACGATAACTACGACGCTATCAATGTCGACAGAACAGTAGATATTCCCTGTGATTATTATGGTGTCATGGGTGTTCCAATCACGTTCTTGTCGCAATATAACCCTGACCAATTTGAAATCGTGGCGTTCAGAAAAGGAACTGATGGCAAAGATCTTGTTTACTCTTTCCCTGATTGTTCACATTCTGTTAATGTAGAGAGAGAGAGAGAGAGAGAGAGAGAGAGAGAGAGAGAGAGAGAGAACGGGGCGGCGGACGGTGCAGCCGTACTTCCGTATCCTCGTCAGACGCAAGCCGACAACTCACACGACGACGTGATTCGTCCGGTTCTGCACGGGAGGAAATTATATCGACGGATCACAATTCGTATGCAACGGCAATCCCAGGGTTGATTAAAAATGCTGAGGGGAAGATCGACGGAAAAATCACTTATGTGCGATTGACTATTCGCAGAAAGTAGAGAGTATGTATGAAAATCAAACTACATGAGATTCCTGTGCGAGAAGTTGTTGCAGGATACAAGGATAGTGCTGAGAACGGTGTTGTGGGCTACGATGGAAGGCTGAATATCCGCCCAGCTTTTCAGCGGGAATTTATCTACAAAGACAAACAACGTGACGAAGTTATCCGTACCATCACAAAGAATTTTCCTTTGAACGTAATGTACTGGGTCAAAAATGATGATGGCAATTTTGAAGTGCTTGATGGTCAGCAGAGAACAATAAGCATCTGTCAATATGTTCAAGGTGACTTCTCTATCAACCATCTTACATTTGCCAATCTGACGCATACGGAACAACAGCAGATTATGGACTATCCGCTGATGATTTATATTTGCGAGGGTACGGATAAGGAGAAGTTAGACTGGTTCAAAATCATCAACATTGCAGGAGAACAACTGACAACGCAGGAATTACGAAATGCGATTTATACGGGAGAATGGCTGACCGAAGCAAAAAAATATTTTAGCAAAACCATGTGCCCGGCTTATCAAATTGCCGGCGACTATTTGAATGGCTCCGCAATCCGTCAAGACTACCTTGAAACCGCCTTGAAGTGGATTTCTGCCCGTGAAGGTATTGAAATCGAAGATTATATGTCACAGCACCAGCATGACACGAACTGCAATGAACTGTGGCTGTATTTCCAGACTGTTATAAATTGGGTAAAAGCTACATTCCCCAAATATCGCAGCAAGCTGATGAAGGGACTCGAATGGGGTATCTTTTACAATAAATACGGCACAGGTAAATATGATCCCAAAGCACTTGAAGCTCGTATCATTGAACTGATCGAAGACTACCGCAATGGATATATCTCAAATCAAAAGGGCATTTATGAATATCTCTTTGATGGACAGGAACGGCACCTAAATATTCGTGCTTTCTCTCCTGAAATGGCACGGGCAGCTTATGAGCGGCAAAAAGGTATCTGCCCAAAATGCGGAAAGCATTTTGAAATTGAAGAAATGCAAGCTGACCATATCACGCCGTGGAGTAAGGGTGGAAAGACAACTGCGGAAAACTGTCAGATGCTTTGTGCAGACTGTAACCGCCGCAAGAGTAATATATAAAATTTCTCCGTTCAGCTCCGTAGGAGCGCAGCCGATTTCTCTGAAATCGTTCAGGGGTTTGGGGCATTCCCCCAACAGGATTGCACGGGTATATAAACACGAGCATTGCTTGCTAAGTGCGTTTCGCAGTTGGCAGGTAATGAGAAGTGGGTACCGCTGTGCATTGCTTGCCAGAATGGCAAGCTCCGGTGTGGGTACTCACCGGATTTGCTTGCTATTCTGCAAGGAAATCCAGGTCGTACCACGCCGGTTTTCGCAAGTGTAGCTACACTTGCTGTGCTTGCTATTCTCCGTTTCCCATGTTAGCAAGCGCCATTTCCCGAATGGAAATCGGCGGCAAACGCCGCCTTGTCTGCCAAAAAGCGAAACGGACAGGCGCTGTCAATGGCGGCGCAGCCGTTCATCTTGACCATTGACGGCGTTCGTCCGTTTTGCTACAAGATAAGGTTAGTTGTGTCGAGGAGGATTACAATGCGTGCACCCTTTCAAATACTTGCAATACCATATCGGATTGTCGATGGAACTCCAATGTACTGCGTTTTTCACCGTGCTGATCACGACCAATGGCAGTTCATTGCCGGAGGCGGCGAGGACAACGAAACACCTTTGGCGGCAGCAAAAAGAGAAACCTTTGAGGAGGGTGGTGTACATTCTACTCAGTGGCTTGGATTGAAAAGTCTGTCGTATATTCCAGTTACGATCATATCAGAAATGCGTCGCAAACATTGGGACAGCAGCACCTATGTAATTCCTGAATATACTTTTGGCTTTGAATGTCAAGATGATGTACGGCTATCTCCTGAACATACCGACTGCGTATGGTTGACCTACGACGAAGCAAATCAAAAACTCAAGTGGGACTCAAACCGTACAGCACTCTACGAACTGAATTGTCGTTTGAAAAAAGCGAATGAAAAGGAGGCTTGACGAAGTGAATCCGAAAGAAAATGACAATGAGATCATCGAACTGACCGACGAGGAATTGGATGAGATTTTTGCGGATGACGATTTTGACAACGGTGAGGATGGCGGCGAAATCCGTTCGTTCTATTTCTCCAATCCAGACCCCTATGCCAAGGTCGAGCCTCGCCCCGATGATGCCCCCAAGCGAGAGTTTTCTTCCGATGACAAGGGCAACATTGTGGTGAAAAATCCGTCCGCCTATTGGCTGCCCGACATCAAAATCGTGGACGAGCATGGCGGCACGGAATACACGGTGACCGGCAGCTATGAGGGAACAGAAACCCTCGATAGAAAGCTCAAACGCATCATGGAGCAGAACGCCGCCGATGATGAGACAGATATCACGGAGGACGCCGATGAGTAACGACGCTTCTCTTGATATAAACCAAAAATCCAATCCTGTTCAGACAGTTGCCCCACTAAAGGAGGACAACAACATGTTAAGGGCAACCGACAAAATCACAGCGCTTTATTGCAGACTGTCCGTGGAGGACACCAAGGAAAAAGGCGGCAAGGATGACCCATCGAACTCCATTCAGCATCAGCAGATCATGTTAATGGAGTATGCAAAATCTCAGCACTTTCCGAACCCGACGTTCTTCATTGATGATACAGCTATACTTGGACTAAAGTCAGAACTCCAATAACGGGGTGCGAGTTTAGTCCAAGTTTTTTTATGCGCTGAAACAGCGTAAATCCACTGAAAACAGGAGGTTGAGAACCCGTGTGTAAGATTATCGTGATGGCAAACCAGAAAGGGGGCGTGGCAAAGACCAGTAGTACCCGGAACCTGGCCTACTCCCTGGCGGAGCTGGGGAAAAAAGTATTGGCGGTGGACTTCGACCCCCAAACCAATCTGACGATCAGCTTTGGCGTGGCACCAGCCGCTTTGCAGGAGACGGCGGCCAGCCTGATGATGAAATTAGTCATGGATGAAGTTCTGCCGGAAAAGGCCAGTTACATCCTGAACATAGGCAAGGTGGACCTGCTCCCGTCCAAAAAAACGCTGACCGTGGCAGAGGTGAACCTGTTGATTGAGCGAAAGGACGATTGCCTTGCCAAGCTGCTGGCGCCTCTCCGGGCGGATTATGACTACATCCTGGTGGACACCGGCCCGTCCCTCGGCTCGCTCACCATCAACGCCTTTACTGCGGCGGACGAGATCATCATTCCCGTTGACCCGGAGCTGTTCGCTCTGGTGGGCTTGAAGGAGTTGACGGAAACGATCTCCAAAATCAAGCAAAATTTGAATCCAAAGGTGGAGATCATTGGCATCCTGTTCACGAAATGCAGTAAACGGACAACCCTATACCGCCAGACCAGCGAACAGGTGCGTTCCGTGTTCGGCCACCTCCCCATTTTTGAGAGTCAGATTCCAGCTACCGTTCAGGTGGGGACCGCAAACAGCAAGGGACTCAGCGTGATGGAGCTGGACGCCAAAAGCCCCGCAGCCGCAGCCTATATGAATTTGGCAAAGGAGGTGCTTGCGTATGCCTAACATCAATCCCCGTATCCGTTCTCTGGACGACCTTCTGGGGGTTGCGCGGAAGGTGGAGAACACGGCGGCAACGGAGGACAAGCCTGCCCAGCCTGGAAATAACGAAATTCAAATGCTTCCGCCAGAGATCATCCGTGGTTTCCGGGGACACCCCTTCCGGCTGTATGAGGGCGACCGATTTAATGACCTGGTAGACAGCGTTTCAGAAAATGGAGTTTTGAGTCCCACAATCATCCGAAAGATTGAACCGGATGAAAATGGGTTTGAATACGAAATGCTGGCCGGTCATAACCGCCAAAATGCTGCTATTGCGGCGAAGCGCCTACTTCCCTGTATCGTTAAAGAGAATCTTTCCGATCAGGACGCATGGATTTATGTCATTGAAACCAATGTCCTGCAACGGTCCTTCTCGGAAATGTTCCCGTCTGAACGGGCGGCTGTGCTGGCCCTGCGCTACTCCAAGATGATTTGTCAGGGGCGCCGGAACGATATTATCGAGGAACTGAAAAGACTGGAAAACCCTGATGAAATCAGGGAAAACAAGACTTGTGGCATTGACTGCCACAAGTCCAAAAGCCGGGATGTTGTGGGGGCTGAGTACAACCTGAAAGGCCGTGCTGTGGCGAATTATCTCCGCATCAATGAATTATCTGCCGCCTTGAAAATCAGGATCGACGATGGAGAATTTACGATTGCGGCGGCGGTTCAGCTCTCCTATCTGGCCCAAGAGGAACAGCAGATGGTGGAGGCAGTTCTGTCGGAAAGCGAGTATAAGGTCAACGAGGGCAAAGCTGTTCTGCTGCGGGAATACACCGGCAAGCTGACCCCGGAACGGGCGGAACAAATCCTCTCCGGCGAGTTTAATCGGAAGCCCAAGAAATCCACGGCTGCGGCGTTCAAAGTCAAACCGGCGATTTACAAGAAATACTTTACCGCCAGCATCAGCCAGAAAGAATTTGACAGTATTGTAGACGAGGCCCTTGCCCTCTACTTTGCCCGTAAAGAGGCCACAGCCGTCTAAACTGGAAAACCACCACAGGAAGGAGGAGCCTATTGAGAAACGATGAACGCCTGCGGACGATTTATGAGGTCATGGCCCCCTATATCGTCCGCAGCGAGAGGAACTGGCGGGATTACCTGGCCTTTGCGTCCCGGTTCCACAAGCAGAGCTTTGACAATATTCTGCTGGTCTACGCACAGGACGAGGATGTGACTATCCTTGCCACCAAAAAACAGTGGGCTGGCGTAGGCAGAAACCTGATCTCCCGTCCAAAAGGGATTGCCGTCTGCGTTTACAGCAACGCCCGCCTTACGCTTGACTATCTCTTTGATATAAGTCAAACTATGGGCAAGGAGATTCATCCCACCAACTGGCAGCTTTCCGATGAGATGCAAAAGGCTCTGGGGGAAAGGCTTACCTTCTCACATGGGTTTCAGACACAGCCGTTCCCAGACCTCTTGTACGCCCTGGCGCGTGAGGCCGTCAATGACAACTACGAGCATTATTTGCAGGGGCTTCGGCAGGAAACCAAAAACCATCTGTTTGAGGAAATACCGGCTGGCGGCTTTGAAGCGCAGTATATCCAGCTTTTGAGCGACAGCGTTTCCTATTTCATCGGTAAGAAATGCCACTTGCCAGATGAGGCGATCCGCATGGGCGATGGGATGGCGACGGTCAATCATTTCAACACGGTTCCGCTAGTTGCCCATCTGGGTATGGCAGTTACCTCCATTTCAAAAGCGGTGCTTTTGGAGATGGAGCGGAATATCAGGATCATCAATCGGGAAAGGAAGGTGCAGCATGAGCAAGCCGAACATCAATCTGCATTACAAAGAACAGGAGGGGATGCTTCTCCCCGACCTGCAAATCTCCAACAACAGCGAGGCAGACAGGCCCCTAGGCCGGTACGGGCGGATGGCGCTGGAATATCTCAAGGACAACCAGCCGGAGCGATATACGATTTTGAAAATGGATGGCAGTCTGATGGAGGTCATGCACCGGGTACAGAACGAGGCCACGGAGAAGATCGAGGCCCTGACCCAGCAGATGCTTCAGCAGGAACCGATGCCGCAGACCAAGGACATTCTGGAGCGAACACGCCACCTGAACAATCTGAAACTGATGGCGGAGGAAACGGTACTCCAGACTATCGTGCTGATCCCCCGCTGACCGAAGAACAACCGCATACCGAGGCGCCGCAAGGCGCGGAGCATGAAGGAGAGCCGCCCGCACAGGACGGCTCTCTTTCTGCTTCCCCGAAGGTTGAACATCACTTTTCCGATGAAGAAGTCCGCCGCCACTATGAGCATATCCTGACCAGCACCGACCTCTATCCCCCTGAACTCCATCAAGCGGTGCGGGCGGTGTTGGCGGATGGCGTTACAGACTACAACTGGACGGAAAAAGGCCGGGAGGTCTGCGGCCTGTTCTCGGCCTATGGCGACCGGGAGTTTCAGGGGGAGGTGCTGTACCGCACAAAGCCCCGTGGAGAGGACGGCATTTCCTTTTACTTTGACGATGGCTACACCTACTTCCCCTGGCCCAGCCTTGCCAATCTGCTGGACGCCCTGATCGAAACAGGCGCTTACCCGGATATAACCGCGGAGGAAGAATCTGACCCCATCGGGGCTTATAACATTCCTGATGAAGTAGAAGAAATGGGCGGCGGCCCCCAGCGTGAGATTGGGCAGGCCGACTATGACTATGTTCTGGGCGCTGTAGCCTATCTGGAGGACGACAGGCTGGAATTCTCAAACAACCGCGCCGAGCGCAGTATTAAGCCCTTTGTGATGGGCCGGAAGGACTTCCTGTTCTGCGATACACCTGGCGGACCCCGGAGCAGCGCAGTCCTTTATAGTTTGATTGAAACTGCCAAGGAAACCGGCCTGGGGCCTTACAGGTACACCCAGGACTTCATTCGATTCCACGCTGGAGGGCTAAGTGGATCATCAAGGATAATGATTGGGAGAAAGTCTATGATTGAATAGCAACAGAGGCGGCACACTCGGTGTGCCGCCTCTGTATATTTTGAAGAGTTTTATTTGTTGCTGTAAATAGCTTCTACTGCTTGCATACGATAAGTCTCGCCATTTTTCATATCTATGTGCAGTTGCTATAAATTGTTACTATTACATTTATAGTCTGACTTCTGGGCGATTTAGTTCAGATGAGCATTAAAAGTGTCAATCGTAAAAATGGTCCTCAAAGTAGAGAGAAATTAAATCATAAGTACGCATTTTTGTCATGTCAGTGACTAAAAAGATTGGAGTGTTTAAGGCCATCTGTTCACGCATATCAAGCCATTGCTGCTGTTCAGCCTCAAGTACATCCTTAGCTGATCCAGTGAGCTTGTCTTGACATAGAGTGTAGATTGTTGCCATTGCTTGATCCCATCCATCATAGGAATTTTGAAAAATGGCATTATACTCATCTTCAGTATTGTCTCCATGGGCTGAATAGTCGTTATACAACAAATCAGATAAGGAATCTAGGTAATCCTGCATTGGAGTAGAATGGTACTCATATGATATCGCCGCTTCCCGTGCCTCAAAATAATGCGGCAGCCATTCTTTTACCGCGCTTTCTGTATATTCATACCAATCTACATCAGGTAATTTTTCATATTCGTCCCACAGCTGATTAAATGTAACTTCGTCTATTTCCGTACCATTTAAGTAGTAACTTACCGTTTCCTGTTCAACTGAAGAAAACTTTACATCGGTATCAAACAATTCACCTAGAAAACGCATCTTCCCAACGGAAGTGTTACTGGCGCCACTAGACGTCGAATAAGAGCCATCTTTTTTGAGGCCCGTAAGCCCTCTATAATTAACATCGTAACCATAAATATCGCCATCTTTATAGCGTAAGACTATAAATCCCATGTAGTCACCCCGCTGATAAACAACTTCAGGCAACTCATCTCCATCCATATCTACAACAGCAAACTTTGGAAGGGACATCGTACTTTGATCTTCCCCTGCAATCTCAGAGAGGTATACATCGCTTTGATAGATGGGATTGCTGTTAGAATTAGTGTAAAAAAACTGCCTTTGATTAAGTAGTACATTTTCAAAGGCTTCGTTTGGCAAAAGCGATGTTTCTAAATCATCAGTTGGTATAGTGTTCGCATCGTCACTTCCGGTAGAAAATTTACTAGTAGCTGGCTCAATCGTTTCTGTGGAGCATGCGGCCATTGTTAGTGTAAGTATGAGCAATACTACACCCATACAAGCTCTTTTTAGCATTTGTTTCATCTGCTACCTTCCTTTATTCTTTCGATTATTCCAGCGCTTACATAGTAGAGTTTTTTGCCTTGCCCTTTTGACCTCCTTTGATATCTACAAATTTTCTTCCGCTTTAGTGTTTGCCGACTTATTGAAAATTATGGATATTTGTATAACAGTCTACTGTAACTGCACCTTCTCTCAAAATTCCCTTCTAACAATAAAATGTCATAAGGGATAAAAAACGTCACACTTTTGTTTTAAATATCAGATCAAATTAGTCTCAACAGTGACAGATATAGAAATATATTACATATACCAACACTAGTTTACAATTTCACTCTGAAAACGCTTTTTATATTGTACCGTAGCTCATATATCCCTCTCAAAATTCCCTTCAAATTATTGGGAGTGAGAAATATGCTATCGGGAAAAATATTAGAAGCACAACGTGGAAATCAAAACTGCATGCTTGATCTTATCAGGACTTTTCAACAGCTACTGCACAAGTATGCATATAAACTTCATTACGAAGATGCTTTCAGCGATCTGGTAATTTCCCTTATCGAAGTTATTTACAAAATAAAAATCGAAGATTTCTCAGAAACAGGTGATGGTGCCCTTGTCAATTATATTACACAGAGCATCAATCATACTTATTTTAAATTATCAAAACGAGCAAACATACTCTCTTCTAAAGAGCAGCATGTCAGCGATCTAACAGAGTCACAGCAATTCTATATGGAAAATGCTCCTGCTCCAGAAGAAGAACACTTATCTAAGTTTAAGTTAATGCTTTCTGGATGCAACCTAACAAATGCCGAAAAAGAGGTCATCATTAAGTTTTTCTTCTGGGAAACTTCGGTCAGTCAGATTGCCAAAGAAATGAAAGTATCTCGCCAAAATGTCAATCAGATTAAAAATCGCGCTATAAAGAAGCTCCGAAAAATATACGGCTAAGTATAAATATGATATCAGTTTAACATAAATTATAGCGAAAATCAATACCCTTGGTATCTATTGATACCGAGGGTCTGTTTTTGCTTCTGAATATTTGATTATACTAAAAGTAAAAAGACATACCGGAGGTATTCTAAATGATGTCAAGTGGTATTGGTAATTTTCTCCGTCAATACAGGCAGAATAATAATTTGAGCCGCGAATCTTTTGCGGAAATGCTGGATATAAGTGTGGCCTTTCTAGCGGCAATAGAACTTGGTACTAAAAAACCTGCATATGATACTTTAATTAAAATTATCAATACTTTAAAAGTTTCTGCTGATGAGGCTTTAGGAACTGATAGTTATATTGGAAAAATAAATGATGCCACGGAACTCTCGGCAAAGTTGGATAAGCTAAATCCGCTCCATCGAGACTATGCGTCAGCAACATTAAAACTAATTGTAGAATATTTTTCAGATCTAGAATAGTCAAAACCAAAACCCGTTGTTTTTTAAATAGTGAAGTGTGTATAAAGAGGTGGAGTAGCAGGTGCATATAACAGACTTCATTTCAGACAAAATGAATTCTGATGATTCTAAGTTACTGGAAGAACTATATAGTTCGGAATATCAAAATCTGATTAACTATGCCGGATATATTTTATATAATTCAGATTATGTGGAAGATGTCGTGCAAGAAACCTTTGCTATTGCAGTTCAAAAGATAGCAGATTTGCAGAGCAGCAACAATCAGGTAGGATGGTTGTATCGTACTTTGCAAAATGTAGTTCGAAATAAAAATAGAGATTTACAAAAGCCAAATAAAATTATCAGTAAGATAACCCAGTCTATGTTTGATCAGATTTTTCCAACGACAGCAGAATTTGAATCTAACATACTATTTTATGAAAGCTATAAGCATCATCTAAGCGAAATAGATTGGACTTTGCTTTGTGAAAGATACTGTGATGGTTATCAGTATGAAGAATTGTCAAAACGACATAATCTATCTGTGTCTGCATGTAAAATGCGCATACTCAGGGCAAAAAGTGTACTGCGCAAAGAAATTCAAAAGGATTAGAAAAAATTGTGACGTATCCATTTATATCTTACATACCTTAATGAGAGGAGGACGCTCACTTTGCACGGTAGTGGAACCCCACAAGACAAAGACATAAACGATTTCACTCAAATAAGTAGCGCCGATCTGAGATCTATTCTCCGTGAAGACCTAAATAGTGCAGAGCCTGACAGATTATCAGTAGACGAAATAAAGATTATTGTTGGGCTATTAAAACAGAGGGAGGATGATGAGTTTAATTTCGAATCAAATGACACGATTATTCAGGATAGAATAACTGCGGAAGAATCCAAAAATGGAGCAAAACAGAAATCTGTTGTTACTCGGAAGCGCGTTTTTGTGCGAATCACCGCTGCAGTTATTTGTACACTTTTAATTAGAATTGTAACCGTATTTGCTTATGAGATAGATATAGTGTCTATTTTCAAATCATGGACACAAGAACTATTTCAGGTCAATTATTCAGGAGAAGTCGAATCAAGTACGTGCACCCAAAATGGATCTACCGATGAAATGGCACTCCAATCATGTGATTCTGCAAGTGAAGTGTTGTCTGTCCTTGGAGTTGCTCAGCCTCTCTTACCATCATGGATTCCAAGTGACTATTCTCTATTAGAGTTCCAAGTAAATGTTCATTCGGATCGCACAACGATATATGAATATTACCAATCCTCAGATCAAATTGGAGGATTTTCTATCCAAATCAATCTCTATGACCATTTGCCAGAGAATGAATCTAGTTGGTATCAAAAAGACAGTTCTCCTGTGGATGAATTTATTGTGGGAGGAGTTAGCCATTATATTATGTCTAACTTAGGTGATTATACTGCTGTCTGGACAGTTGAGAACTACGAATGCTCCATTAGCGGCAATATTAGCGTTGATACTCTCAAAAAAATGATTGAATCGATTTATAATCAGTAGTAAAACATGGGGGGTATTTATCGTGAAAAGATACTTTTTTGTATTCTTAATGACCCTGTTCACTTTTTCTCTCCTTATGCAAAATGCGGCTGCCGCTGAAATTGTAACCGCTCATGCAATCGAAGATTGTAATAACTATATTTCTGATGGCATCGTTCCTTATGCCAGTCTTTATCTTAAGGCACAAAAAGCATGGTGTAGTACATCTTCAGGCGGAAAGATTGAAATTCACTTTCAGGTAACTGCAAAATCAAGAATGAGTTCTGTTGGTGCAAAAGACATATATGTTTATGAGAAGAGAAATGGTGCATGGGTGGAAGTAAAACATTATTCTAGTAGTAGCACGACAGGTATGCTCAAATCAAACACTAGTTTCTGTGACAGTAGTGTAACATTTACCGGAACTATTGGTAAAGAATATAAAGCAATCGTAACTGCATACGCCGGGAATAGCTCATCTGAATCTGATTCTATTGATGTCGAAACATCCGCAGTAACGGCAAAGAGATAATGTATCTCTTGTAGTAAGTTATGCTACACAAAAGAGTAAGATAGCTCTAGAATCTAGTTAAAATAAGAGCGGCAATCTGATGTTGATTGCCGCTCTTACCGCTAAAAAATCCAAATTTACAACGAATACCTTTTGCATATCATAATACATATATATCTTAAGTTTGATCTATATACTTAACGGTCGTGTCAAGATTTTTTCGCACTTTAGTTTGCAAGCTCTGGCATGAATGGAG
>OGMN01001377.1_pt1 | contig 18461 bp, 16 predicted proteins | sample 1573211 | NCBI WGS metagenome assembly OGMN01 (sample SAMEA2581876, study PRJEB24529) | metagenome | biome: Human gut stool | place: China | collected 2011
GCAAAAAAGTGGATAGCGCACGCGCCCTTATTGCCCGGGGATGGGGAGTAAGCTTCGTCAGCCGTTGTCTCCGGGTGTCGCGTGCGCAGTTGCACGTCATTCTCAGACGAGCCGATGACTGGAAGGACGGCCGCCGCAGCCGTCACACGGATGATACGGATGTGCTTCGCCGTATACACCATGTTATCGGAGAGCTACCCACATATGGTTATCGTCGGGTATGGGCGCTGCTTCGCAGACAAACAGAACTTGATGGTATGCCTGCGATCAATGCCAAACGTGTTTACCGGATCATGCGCCAGAATGCGCTGTTGCTTGAGCGAAAACCCGCTGTACCGCCATCGAAACGGGCACATACCGGCAGAGTGGCTGTGAAAGAAAGTAATCAGCGATGGTGCTCTGACGGGTTCGAGTTCCGCTGTGATAACGGAGAAAAACTGCGGGTCACGTTCGCGCTGGACTGCTGTGACCGTGAGGCACTGCACTGGGCGGTCACTACGGGCGGCTTCAACAGTGAAACAGTACAGGACGTCATGCTGGGAGCGGTAGAACGCCGCTTCGGCAACGAGCTTCCGGCGTCTCCAGTGGAGTGGCTGACGGATAATGGTTCATGCTACCGGGCGAATGAAACACGTCAGTTCGCCAGGATGTTGGGACTTGAACCGAAGAACACGGCAGTGCGGAGTCCGGAGAGTAACGGAATAGCAGAGAGCTTCGTGAAAACGATAAAGCGTGACTACATAAGTATCATGCCCAAACCAGACGGGTTAACGGCAGCAAAGAACCTTGCAGAGGCGTTCGAGCATTATAACGAATGGCATCCGCATAGTGCGTTGGGTTATCGCTCGCCACGGGAATATCTGCGGCAGCGGGCCTGTAATGGGTTAAGTGATAACAGATGTCTGGAAATATAGGGGCAAATCCAGGCGGGGGCAGCAAGCCAGAACACTGCCTGACATGTTTTCATCAGACGCAGGTCCTCTCTCATATCCTCTGATTTACTCCAGTAAGGTGATGATCATATCTTTATTTGATAGTACGGTAATGCCAGATAAATACAGACACAATGGTAAATAATATAGTTGCAAATAATGCTGCCATAATCAGCGCGATTGCGACACCTGTTTTCGATACCAGCGGCACCAGCAAAGCGCACAGTCCATAGCCAAGTGTGTGACTGGTAGCGAGCCAGCCCGCGCCTGCGCCATCAGCCAGCTTATCATTCAGTAGAAGTTGATAAGCGGGTGTTGCCAGAGCTGCTCCAAATGACAGCACTGCACAGCCCGGGTAAAACAACCATAGCTGTTCGGAGAGCATGATAGCCAGACCACCACTCATCAACACTCCGGCACTCAGGAGCAGGGCCACCGGAGTCAGGCGCTGCGGACGGAGTACCCCGAACTGCGCGATAAGCGCAGCTACTGCGGACAGACCCAACAGCCAGGCCACCTGTTGGCTAATGGCGGTGGTATCCGTGGCGAACTGGCGAGTAAGGGCAGGCGAAAGTCCAAGCTGCATCATGCTCACCGCCGCAGCCAGTAATATTGCGCAAAGCAGATAAGGCAGACAATCCCGCTTCAGACTGACGCTCTTGCACTCCGGTGTGGGCTGTGGTGGTGTGCCGGGCAACCGCAGCAGCATCAGCAGCGCCAGCACTGGGGCTGCCATCAGCAGCCCCAGTGGCGCCAGAGGATGAATGGCCAGCATTGCTGCCGCGCACAGCGGCCCGAATAGCCTGCCGCAACTCAGGCCGGAGCTGATGGTTGCCAGAGCGGCCATGCGATTCCCTTCTCCAGCTCTCTGCAATGCCCAGACCTGACAGGCTGGCACCATTGCCGACACGGTCAGCCCGTAGGCGATCCGGGCGATGATTAATATTCCCAGTCCCACCGCTGTTGTTATGGCGCTGGTAGCCATCAGCACGCTTCCCAGCCCTAGCAGGGTAAAGCTTATGCCATATCCTCCCAGAGCCCACAACACCACAGGTTTACTGCCAGTACGGGAAATTTGCTTTCCCCAGCACGGGGACGATGGCAGAAACAGCATTGAGCCAAGCATCAGCAGGGCAGCCCATACAGACAGACTCAGATTTGTCTGTATGACCAGAACAGGGAGCACAACCAGCAGACCGTTCTGTCCGATACCGAGAAGCCCGGCACTGAACGCAAGTGGCCAGCAGGACAGTGGTTTTTGGGGCGTATCTTCGATCCCTGGTGACATTATAATGTTTCAACTCCATGTATTAATTGTGTTTATTTGTAAAATTAATTTATCTGACAATAACATTTATTATTGATAATGAGAATCATTATTGACATAATTGTTATTATTTTGCTGTGTGGGAGCTGTTTGACTATGACCCTGCCCTCTGAAAAACCAGCCACAGATGTGGCTGCGCAGTGCTTCCTGAATGCACTGATTCGTGAAACCACAGACTGGAAACTGACAGAATACCCGCCAGACGAATTGCTCATCCCGCTGGATGAGCAGAAATCGCTCCATTTCAGAGTGGCTTATTTCTCCCCAACCCAGCATCACCGCTTTGCATTTCCTGCACGTCTGGTCACGGCATCAGGCAGTTATCCTGTCGACTTTACCACTCTCTCCCGGCTTATTATTGATAAGCTACGCCATCAACTGTTTCTGCCCGTTCCCCTCTGCGAAACTTTCCACCAGCGCGTGCTGGAAAGCCATGTCCATACGCAACAGGCAATTGATGCCCGTCATGACTGGGCCGCTCTGCGTGAAAAAGCGTTGAATTTTGGCGAGGCTGAGCAGGCGCTGCTGACAGGACACGCTTTCCACCCTGCGCCTAAGTCTCATGAACCGTTTAACCGGCGGGAGGCTGAACGCTACCTGCCTGATATGGCACCCCACTTCCCACTGCGGTGGTTTTCGGTGGATAAAACGCAAATCGCCGGTGAAAGTTTGCATCTCAACCTTCAACAGCGGCTGACGCGATTTGCCGCAGAGAATGCGCCTCAGTTACTCAACGAATTAAGTGACAACCAATGGCTGTTCCCGTTGCACCCGTGGCAGGGGGAATATCTTTTGCAGCAGGGGTGGTGCCAGGCACTTGTTGCTAAAGGGCTGATTAAAGACTTAGGTGAGGCCGGCACGTCGTGGCTGCCGACCACCTCTTCCCGTTCCCTCTACTGTGCCACCAGCCGCGATATGATCAAGTTCTCCCTGAGCGTACGGCTGACCAACTCCATCCGTACTCTGTCCGTGAAAGAAGTGAAGCGTGGGATGCGCCTGGCACGCCTGGCTCAAACCGACGGCTGGCAGATGCTACAGGTCCGCTTCCCGACTTTCCGGGTAATGCAGGAGGATGGCTGGGCCGGGCTGCGCGATCTTAACGGCAACATCATGCAGGAAAGTCTGTTTGCCCTGCGTGAAAATCTGCTGGTGGATCAGCCGAAAAGCCAGACTAACGTACTGGTCTCCCTGACTCAGGCCGCACCTGATGGCGGTGATTCGCTGCTGGTTTCGGCGGTAAAACGCCTGAGCGATCGCCTCGGTATCACTGTGCAACAGGCCGCCCATGCATGGGTCGATGCATACTGTCAGCAAGTGCTAAAGCCGCTGTTTACGGCTGAAGCGGATTACGGCCTGGTGCTGCTGGCGCATCAGCAAAATATTCTTGTCCAGATGCTTGGGGATCTGCCGGTCGGATTTATTTACCGTGACTGTCAGGGCAGCGCTTTTATGCCTCACGCGACAGACTGGCTCGATTCTATTGGCGAGGCGCAGGCGGAAAATATTTTCACCCATGAGCAGTTGCTGCGCTATTTCCCTTATTACCTGCTGGTTAACTCCACTTTTGCTGTGACCGCTGCGCTGGGGGCTGCCGGGCTGGACAGCGAATCGAATCTGATGGCTCGTGTACGAGCATCGCTGGCTGAAGTGCGTGATCAGGTGACTCATAAAACCTGTCTCAACTACGTGCTGGAAAGTCCGTACTGGAACGTAAAAGGTAACTTTTTCTGTTATCTGAACGATCATAACGAGAACACCATTGTTGACCCTTCGGTGATCTATTTCGATTTCGCTAACCCGCTGCAGGCTCAGGAGGTCTGAATGTCTGAGGCAAACATTATTCACAGCAGATATGGACTGCGCTGTGAAAAACTCGACAAGCCCCTGAATCTTGGCTGGGGACTGGACAATAGCGCGGTGTTGCACTGTCCCGGGGAGCTGCCGACAGGGTGGCTGTGCGATGCGCTGGATCAGATATTTATCGCCGCTCCACAACTGTCAGCAGTGGCTCTCCCCTGGGCCGAATGGCGTGAGGAGCCACAGGCGCTGACGCTTTTTGGGCAGGTAAAAAGCGACATTATCCATCGTACTGCCTTCTGGCAGTTACCGTTATGGTTGAGTTCACCGGCAAACCGGGCCTCCGGTGAAATGGTTTTTGATGCAGAGCGTGAGATTTATTTCCCGCAGCGCCCACCCCGTCCACAGGGTGAGGTTTACCGCCGTTACGATCCACGTATTCGCAGGATGCTGAGTTTCCGCATTGCCGATCCCGTTTCTGATGCAGAACGTTTCACCCGCTGGATGAATGATCCGCGCGTTGAGTATTTCTGGGAGCAAAGTGGCTCACTGGAGGTACAGACCGCCTATCTGGAGCGCCAGCTCACCGGTAAACATGCATTCCCGCTGATTGGGTGCTTCGACGATCGGCCATTCAGCTATTTCGAAATCTACTGGGCGGCGGAAGACCGCATTGGTCGTCACTATTCGTGGCAGCCCTTTGACCGTGGCCTGCATCTGCTGGTTGGTGAACAGCAATGGCGCGGGGCCCACTATGTGCAAAGCTGGCTGCGCGGGCTGACACATTACCTGCTGCTGGATGAGCCCCGTACGCAGCGCACAGTACTGGAGCCACGCACCGATAACCTGCGCCTGTTCCGCCATCTTGAGCCTGCGGGATACCGGACAATTAAAGAGTTCGACTTCCCACATAAGCGCTCGCGCATGGTGATGGCGGATCGTCATCACTTCTTCACGGAGGTCGGTCTGTAATGAATCACAAGGACTGGGATTTTGTTAACCGTCGGCTGGTGGCAAAAATGTTGTCTGAGATGGAGTATGAGCAGGTTTTCCACGCGGAATCTCAGGGCGATGACCACTACTGCATTAACCTGCCGGGAGCACAATGGCGCTTCATCGCTGAACGTGGTATCTGGGGCTGGCTGTGGATTGATGCCCAAACGTTGCGCTGCACGGACGAACCAGTACTGGCGCAGACGCTGCTGATGCAGCTAAAGCCGGTGCTGTCAATGAGTGATGCCACTGTTGCAGAGCATATGCAGGATTTGTATGCCACGCTACTGGGCGACCTGCAACTGCTGAAGGCCCGTCGCGGACTGAGTGCCAGTGACCTGATTAATCTTGATGCCGATCGTCTGCAATGCCTGCTGAGCGGTCATCCTAAATTCGTTTTTAATAAAGGTCGCCGTGGCTGGGGCAAAGAGGCGCTGGAACGATATGCGCCAGAGTATACCAACACCTTCAGACTGCACTGGCTGGCGGTAAAACGTGAACATATGATCTGGCGCTGCGATAACGATCTGGATATTCAGCAGTTGTTGACTGCCGCAATGGATCCGCAGGAGTTTACACGCTTCAGTCAGGTCTGGCAGGAAAACGGACTGGATCACAACTGGCTGCCGCTGCCGGTACATCCGTGGCAGTGGCAGCAAAAAATCGCTACCGACTTCATCGCTGATTTTGCCGAAGGCAGGATGGTGTCTCTCGGCGAGTTTGGCGACCAGTGGCTCGCCCAGCAGTCGCTGCGTACCCTGACCAACGCCAGTCGCCGGGGCGGGCTGGATATCAAGCTGCCGCTGACCATCTACAACACCTCATGCTACCGGGGGATCCCTGGCAGATACATCGCTGCCGGACCACTGGCTTCACGCTGGCTACAACAGGTTTTTGCGACCGACGCCACCCTAGTGCAAAGCGGCGCAGTGATACTTGGTGAACCGGCTGCAGGCTATGTCTCCCATGAAGGCTATGCCGCGCTTGCCCGGGCTCCCTATCGCTACCAGGAAATGCTTGGTGTTATCTGGCGGGAGAATCCGTGCCGCTGGCTGAAACCGGATGAAAGTCCGGTTCTGATGGCAACACTGATGGAGTGCGACGAAAACAATCAGCCGCTGGCAGGCGCATATATAGACCGCTCCGGGCTGGACGCTGAAACCTGGCTTACGCAACTGTTCCGGGTGGTCGTGGTTCCTCTGTATCACCTGCTTTGCCGCTACGGTGTCGCGCTTATTGCACATGGACAAAATATAACTCTCGCCATGAAAGAGGGGGTTCCACAGCGTGTTCTGCTGAAAGACTTCCAGGGCGATATGCGACTGGTGAAAGAAGAGTTCCCCGAAATGGACTCTTTGCCTCAGGAGGTTCGTGATGTTACATCCCGCCTGAGTGCGGACTACTTAATCCATGATTTGCAGACGGGTCACTTCGTGACAGTACTGCGTTTTATTTCGCCACTGATGGTTCGTCTTGGCGTACCTGAAAGGCGATTTTATCAACTGCTGGCAGCAGTGTTGAGTGATTACATGAAAAAACATCCACAAATGTCAGAGCGTTTTGCGCTTTTCTCACTTTTCAGGCCACAAATCATTCGCGTGGTGCTGAACCCGGTAAAACTGACCTGGCCTGATCTGGATGGCGGCAGCCGCATGCTGCCGAATTACCTTGAGGATCTGCAAAATCCGCTGTGGCTGGTAACTCAGGAATATGAATCATGAAAAAAAGTGTCGATTTTATTGGTGTAGGGACAGGGCCATTTAATCTCAGCATTGCTGCGTTGTCACATCAGATCGAAGAACTGGACTGTCTCTTCTTTGATGAACATCCTCATTTTTCCTGGCATCCGGGTATGCTGGTACCGGATTGTCATATGCAGACCGTCTTTCTGAAAGATCTGGTCAGTGCTGTTGCACCTACAAATCCCTACAGTTTTGTTAACTATCTGGTGAAGCACAAAAAGTTCTATCGCTTCCTTACAAGCAGACTACGTACAGTATCCCGTGAAGAGTTTTCTGACTACCTCCGCTGGGCTGCTGAAGATATGAATAACCTGTATTTCAGTCATACCGTTGAAAACATTGATTTCGATAAAAAACGTCGATTGTTTCTGGTGCAAACCAGCCAGGGAGAATATTTTGCCCGCAATATCTGCCTTGGTACAGGAAAACAACCTTATTTACCACCCTGTGTGAAGCATATGACACAATCCTGTTTCCATGCCAGTGAAATGAATCTTCGTCGGCCGGACCTTAGTGGAAAACGGATAACCGTGGTTGGTGGAGGACAGAGTGGTGCAGACCTGTTCCTTAATGCATTACGCGGGGAATGGGGAGAAGCGGCGGAAATAAACTGGGTCTCCCGGCGTAATAATTTTAACGCACTGGATGAGGCTGCTTTTGCTGATGAGTATTTTACACCTGAATATATTTCAGGCTTCTCCGGACTGGAGGAAGATATTCGCCATCAGTTACTGGATGAGCAGAAAATGACATCGGATGGCATCACTGCCGATTCTTTACTGACCATTTATCGTGAGTTGTACCACCGTTTTGAAGTTCTGAGAAAACCAAGAAATATCCGTCTGCTACCCAGCCGCTCGGTAACAACTCTGGAAAGTAGTGGTCCTGGCTGGAAGTTGCTGATGGAGCATCATCTGGATCAGGGCAGGGAGAGCCTGGAAAGTGATGTGGTGATTTTCGCCACAGGTTACCGTTCTGCGTTGCCACAAATACTTCCCTCACTGATGCCCCTGATCACCATGCACGATAAGAACACCTTTAAAGTGCGTGATGACTTCACTCTGGAATGGAGTGGCCCGAAAGAGAACAACATCTTCGTGGTCAACGCCAGTATGCAAACCCATGGCATCGCCGAACCCCAGCTCAGCCTGATGGCATGGAGATCTGCACGTATTCTTAATCGCGTAATGGGACGTGATTTATTCGATCTCAGTATGCCGCCCGCCCTGATTCAGTGGCGCAGCGGCACCTAGGGAAAACGCAGCCGGAGGCTGCTTCTTTAACTCGCTACACAGCATCTTTGGGCTGATTTTTTCCGCCCGTATGGAGGAATAATGATGATAAGCAAAAAGTATACGCTTTGGGCTCTCAACCCACTGCTTCTTACCATGATGGCGCCAGCAGTCGCTCAACAAACCGATGATGAAACGTTCGTGGTGTCTGCCAACCGCAGCAATCGCACCGTAGCGGAGATGGCGCAAACCACCTGGGTTATCGAAAACGCCGAACTGGAACAGCAGATTCAGGGCGGCAAAGAGCTTAAAGACGCACTGGCTCAGCTGATCCCTGGCCTTGACGTCAGCAGCCGGAGCCGCACCAACTACGGTATGAATGTGCGTGGCCGCCCGCTGGTCGTGCTGGTTGACGGCGTGCGTCTCAACTCTTCACGTACCGACAGCCGACAACTGGACTCTATAGATCCTTTTAATATCGACCATATTGAAGTGATCTCCGGTGCGACGTCCCTGTACGGCGGCGGCAGTACCGGTGGCCTGATCAACATCGTGACCAAAAAAGGCCAGCCGGAAACCATGATGGAGTTTGAGGCTGGCACCAAAAGTGGCTTTAGCAGCAGTAAAGATCACGATGAACGCATTGCCGGAGCTGTCTCCGGCGGAAATGAGCATATCTCCGGACGTCTTTCCGTGGCATATCAGAAATTTGGCGGCTGGTTTGACGGTAACGGCGATGCCACCTTGCTTGATAACACCCAGACCGGCCTGCAGTACTCCGATCGGCTGGACATCATGGGAACTGGTACGCTGAACATCGATGAATCCCGGCAGCTTCAGTTGATCACACAGTACTATAAAAGCCAGGGCGACGACGATTACGGGCTTAATCTCGGGAAAGGCTTCTCTGCCATCAGAGGGACCAGCACGCCATTCGTCAGTAACGGGCTGAATTCCGACCGTATTCCCGGCACTGAGCGGCATTTGATCAGCCTGCAGTACTCTGACAGCGCTTTTCTGGGACAGGAGCTGGTCGGTCAGGTTTACTACCGCGATGAGTCGTTGCGATTCTACCCGTTCCCGACGGTAAATGCGAACAAACAGGTGACGGCTTTCTCTTCGTCACAGCAGGACACCGACCAGTACGGCATGAAACTGACTCTGAACAGCAAACCGATGGACGGCTGGCAAATCACCTGGGGGCTGGATGCTGATCATGAGCGCTTTACCTCCAACCAGATGTTCTTCGACCTGGCTCAGGCAAGCGCTTCCGGAGGGCTGAACAACAAGAAGATTTACACCACCGGGCGCTATCCGTCGTATGACATCACCAACCTGGCGGCCTTCCTGCAATCAGACTATGACATCAATAATCTCTTTACCCTCAACGGTGGCGTACGCTATCAGTACACTGAAAACAAGATTGATGATTTCATCGGCTACGCGCAGCAACGGCAGATTGCCGCCGGGAAGGCTACATCCGCCGACGCCATTCCTGGCGGCTCAGTCGATTACGACAACTTCCTGTTCAACGCCGGTCTGCTGATGCACATCACCGAACGCCAGCAGGCATGGCTCAACTTCTCCCAGGGCGTGGAGCTGCCGGACCCGGGTAAATACTATGGTCGCGGCATCTATGGTGCTGCAGTGAACGGCCATCTTCCTCTAACAAAGAGTGTGAACGTCAGCGACAGCAAGCTGGAAGGCGTGAAAGTCGATTCTTATGAGCTGGGCTGGCGCTTTACTGGCAATAATCTGCGCACCCAAATCGCGGCCTACTATTCGATTTCTGATAAGAGCGTGGTGGCGAATAAAGATCTGACCATCAGCGTGGTGGACGACAAACGCCGTATTTACGGCGTGGAAGGTGCGGTGGACTACCTGATTCCTGATACTGACTGGAGTACCGGAGTGAACTTCAACGTGCTGAAAACTGAGTCGAAAGTGAACGGTACCTGGCAGAAATACGATGTGAAGACAGCAAGCCCATCAAAAGCGACAGCCTACATTGGCTGGGCACCGGACCCGTGGAGTCTGCGCGTGCAGAGCACCACCTCCTTTGACGTGAGCGACGCGCAGGGCTACAAGGTCGATGGCTATACCACCGTGGATCTGCTCGGCAGTTATCAGCTTCCGGTGGGTACACTCAGCTTCAGCATTGAAAACCTCTTCGACCGTGACTACACCACTGTCTGGGGGCAGCGTGCACCACTGTACTACAGCCCGGGTTACGGCCCAGCGTCACTGTACGACTACAAAGGCAGGGGCCGAACCTTTGGTCTGAACTACTCTGTGCTGTTCTGACGGGGATGCTTTTGCAACAAGGGTATGCTGTAAACAACATGGTCCTTGGTGGCCATGTTGTTTACAGCCAGTATAATATACAGCCTTAACAAGATATTCCGTCTCCGGAATGGACTGTTCACCACTGAATAACATTATGTCTGTTTTATGGATCTTTGACTGAAATTTATCGCATATCCTCATTTCATTGTCCGTCTGAAAACTAACCTTACAAGTAAGCGTCGTCTCAGCACCGTCTGGCAGATCCTGAAATTCCTGAGAGGATGATCTGCGCCCAATATCCTGAGCCGGAACTTTGCTGCAATGAAGGCCAACGAAAAATGGGGGAGTATGTTATAGAGTACTTGCTACAGGGTAAAAAGAGGTACCTGTCGCTGGTTCTCCGTTCAGTTTAACCGGGAGATTTTCTCCTGCGCCTGTCATAAAGTCCGGTAATGGAGATTGTTAATACGATGGTGCACGATGCATTGTCAGTGCCCGGCCCGGAGGATGCCCCGTAGCTACATACGGATCAGGGTTGGCAATATCGAATGGCAGGCTATAGGCAAAGTTAAAGCCCCATGGAGTAGCACAAAATATGCCGCACAAAGGAAACGGTCTGAATAACGCAGCGATGGAGAACTTCTTCGGCACACTGCAAAATCGCATCGTGGTCGATCGCTAATTCGTCGTGAATCACTGAACGATGTTCCATGCGAACAGATATTCGATCATATCGAAATATTAAACATTACCCCTCCCCACATTGGGCAAAAAAAAACAAAAAACGATCAATTAACGATCAATTAGTATTGATTCACATAATCTCTCATCATTAATGAGAACATTGTCACATATTTACAATATAGAACTGTTACTTTTAGCAAGCTGTTAGTAACCAACCGTTACTAATAATTTTAATTCTTAATACTTTGTTCATTCAATAAATGAGTTGAGAGAATATATGAATAAAATATACTCCCTTAAATATAGTGCTGCCACTGGCGGACTCATTACTGTTTCTGAATTAGCGAAAAGAGTTTCTGGTAAAACAAACCGAAAACTTGTAGCAACAATGTTGTCTCTGGCTGTTGCCGGTACAGTAAATGCAGCAAATATTGATATATCAAATGTATGGGCGAGAGACTATCTTGATCTTGCACAAAATAAAGGTATTTTCCAGCCCGGAGCAACAGACGTAACAATCACTTTAAAAAACGGAGATAAATTCTCTTTCCATAATCTCTCAATTCCGGATTTTTCTGGTGCAGCAGCGAGTGGCGCAGCTACCGCAATAGGAGGTTCTTATAGTGTTACTGTTGCACATAACAAAAAGAACCCTCAGGCCGCAGAAACTCAGGTTTACGCTCAGTCTTCTTACAAGGTTGTTGACAGAAGAAATTCCAATGATTTTGAGATTCAGAGGTTAAATAAATTTGTTGTGGAAACAGTAGGTGCCACCCCGGCAGAGACCAACCCTACAACATATTCTGATGCATTAGAACGCTACGGTATAGTCACTTCTGACGGTTCAAAAAAAATCATAGGTTTTCGTGCTGGCTCTGGAGGAACATCATTTATTAATGGTGAATCCAAAATCTCAACAAATTCAGCATATAGCCATGATCTGTTAAGTGCTAGTCTATTTGAGGTCACCCAATGGGACTCATACGGCATGATGATTTATAAAAATGATAAAACATTTCGTAATCTTGAAATATTCGGAGACAGCGGCTCTGGAGCATACTTATATGATAACAAACTAGAAAAATGGGTATTAGTCGGAACAACCCATGGTATTGCCAGCGTTAATGGTGACCAACTGACATGGATAACAAAATACAATGATAAACTGGTTAGTGAGTTAAAAGATACCTATAGTCATAAAATAAATCTGAATGGCAATAATGTAACCATAAAAAACACAGATATAACATTACACCAAAACAATGCAGATACCACTGGTACTCAAGAAAAAATAACTAAAGACAAAGATATTGTGTTCACAAATGGGGGAAATGTCCTGTTTAAGGATAATTTGGATTTTGGTAGCGGTGGTATTATCTTTGACGAAGGCCATGAATATAACATAAACGGTCAGGGATTTACATTTAAAGGAGCAGGAATTGATATCGGAAAAGAAAGCATTGTAAACTGGAATGCATTGTATTCCAGTGATGATGTTTTACACAAAATAGGCCCCGGTACTCTGAATGTTCAAAAAAAACAGGGGGCAAATATAAAGATAGGTGAAGGAAATGTTATTCTTAATGAAGAAGGAACATTTAACAATATATACCTTGCAAGCGGAAATGGTAAGGTAATACTAAATAAAGATAATTCCCTTGGCAATGATCAATATGCGGGGATATTTTTTACTAAACGTGGTGGCACGCTAGATTTAAATGGACACAATCAGACTTTTACTAGAATTGCCGCCACTGACGATGGAACAACAATAACTAACTCAGATACAACGAAAGAAGCCGTTCTGGCAATCAATAACGAAGACTCCTACATATATCATGGGAACATAAATGGCAATATAAAACTAACGCACAATATTAATTCTCAGGATAAGAAAACTAATGCAAAATTAATTCTGGATGGTAGTGTCAACACAAAAAATGATGTTGAAGTCAGTAATGCCAGTCTTACCATGCAAGGCCATGCAACAGAGCATGCAATATTCAGAAGCACAGCGAATCATTGCTCCCTGGTATTTCTTTGTGGAACGGACTGGGTCACCGTTTTGAAAGAAACAGAGAGTTCATATAATAAAAAGTTCAATTCTGATCACAAAAGTAATAATCAGCAGACCTCATTTGATCAGCCAGACTGGAAAACCGGGGTGTTTAAATTTGATACATTACACCTGAACAATGCTGACTTTTCAATATCACGCAATGCCAATGTTGAAGGAAATATATCAGCAAATAAATCAGCTATCACAATCGGCGATAAAAATGCTTACATTGATAATCTTGCAGGGAAAAATATTACTAATAATGGTTTTGACTTCAAACAAACTATCAGTACTAATCTATCCATAGGAGAAACTAAATTTACAGGTGGCATCACTGCACATAACAGCCAAATAGCCATAGGTGATCAAGCTGTAGTTACACTTAATGGTGCAACCTTTCTGAATAATACTCCTATAAGTATAGATAAAGGAGCAAAAGTTATAGCACAAAATTCCATGTTCACAACAAAAGGTATTGATATCTCCGGTGAGCTGACTATGATGGGAATCCCTGAACAGAATAGTAAAACTGTAACGCCGGGTCTCCACTACGCTGCTGATGGATTCAGGCTGAGTGGTGGAAATGCAAATTTCATTGCCAGAAATATGGCATCTGTCACCGGAAATATTTATGCTGATGATGCAGCAACCATTACTCTGGGACAGCCTGAAACTGAAACACCGACTATATCGTCTGCTTATCAGGCATGGGCAGAGACTCTTTTGTATGGCTTTGATACCGCCTATCGAGGCGCAATAACAGCCCCCAAAGCTACAGTTAGCATGAATAATGCGATCTGGCATCTAAATAGCCAGTCATCAATTAATCGTCTAGAAACAAAAGACAGTATGGTGCGTTTTACTGGTGATAATGGGAAGTTTACAACCCTTACAGTGGACAACCTTACTATAGATGACAGTGCATTTGTGCTGCGTGCAAATCTGGCCCAAGCAGATCAGCTTGTTGTCAATAAATCGTTGTCTGGTAAAAACAACCTTCTGTTAGTCGACTTCATTGAGAAAAATGGAAACAGCAACGGACTGAATATCGATCTGGTCAGCGCACCAAAAGGAACTGCAGTAGATGTCTTTAAAGCTACGACTCGGAGTATTGGCTTCAGTGATGTAACACCGGTTATCGAGCAAAAGAACGATACAGACAAAGCAACATGGACTCTGATCGGCTATAAATCTGTGGCCAACGCCGATGCGGCTAAAAAGGCAACATTACTGATGTCAGGCGGCTATAAAGCCTTCCTTGCTGAGGTCAACAACCTTAACAAACGTATGGGTGATCTGCGTGACATTAACGGTGAGTCCGGTGCATGGGCCCGAATCATGAGCGGAACCGGGTCTGCCGGCGGTGGATTCAGTGACAACTACACCCACGTTCAGGTCGGTGCGGATAACAAACATGAACTCGATGGCCTTGACCTCTTCACCGGGGTGACCATGACCTATACCGACAGCCATGCAGGCAGTGATGCCTTCAGTGGTGAAACGAAGTCTGTGGGTGCCGGTCTCTATGCCTCTGCCATGTTTGAGTCCGGAGCATATATCGACCTCATCGGTAAGTACGTTCACCATGACAACGAGTATACCACAACTTTCGCCGGCCTTGGCACCAGAGACTACAGCTCCCACTCCTGGTATGCCGGTGCGGAAGTCGGTTACCGTTACCATGTAACTGACTCTGCATGGATTGAGCCGCAGGCGGAACTTGTTTACGGTGCTGTATCCGGGAAACAGTTCTCCTGGAAGGACCAGGGAATGAACCTCACCATGAAGGATAAGGACTTTAATCCGCTGATTGGGCGTACCGGTGTTGATGTGGGTAAATCCTTCTCGGGTAAGGACTGGAAAGTCACAGCCCGCGCCGGCCTTGGCTACCAGTTTGACCTGTTTGCCAACGGTGAAACCGTACTGCGTGATGCGTCCGGTGAGAAACGTATCAAAGGTGAAAAAGACGGTCGTATGCTCATGAATGTTGGTCTCAACGCTGAAATTCGCGATAATCTTCGCTTCGGTCTTGAGTTTGAGAAATCGGCATTTGGTAAATACAACGTGGATAACGCGATCAACGCCAACTTCCGTTACTCTTTCTGATAACAGCCCGGGCCGCGTTTGCGGCCCTTCTTCTACCGGAGAGAATATGTATTACCCTGTGACAGACTATATCGCTCTTGCTCTCATTATTAGCTTTCTTTTTCTGACATTATTTATCTGCCTGTTATGCCTTAAACATGAGCGAATAAAAAAAGAAACTATCAGGCAAAAAAATGCACATATTCTGGATCATGGCTGGAATGCAACTGAGGTAGCCTGAGTTTAACGGACACTCCTTCCTGAAATAGAATGGCATCAGAAGGAGCTAATAATGAGCAGAAAAACCCAACGTTACTCTAAAGAGTTCAAAGCCGAAGCTGTCAGAACGGTTCTTGAAAATCAACTTTCGATCAGTGAAGGCGCTTCCCGATTATCTCTTCCTGAAGGCACTTTAGGACAATGGGTTACCGCCGCCAGAAAAGGGCTCGGTACTCCTGGTTCCCGCACGGTGGCTGAACTGGAATCTGAAATTCTGCAACTGCGTAAGGCGTTAAATGAAGCTCGCCTTGAGCGAGATATATTAAAAAAAGCAACTGTAGATTCAATTGGTCAACGCAACAGTTATGTGAAAACATGGGGTTGCGGAGGTTTTTTGAATGAGACGAACATTTACAGCAGAGGAAAAAGCCTCTGTTTTTGAACTATGGAAGAACGGAACAGGCTTCAGTGAAATAGCGAATATCCTGGGTTCAAAACCCGGAACGATCTTCACTATGTTAAGGGATACTGGCGGCATAAAACCCCATGAGCGTAAGCGGGCTGTAGCTCACCTGACACTGTCTGAGCGCGAGGAGATACGAGCTGGTTTGTCAGCCAAAATGAGCATTCGTGCGATAGCTACTGCGCTGAATCGCAGTCCTTCGACGATCTCACGTGAAGTTCAGCGTAATCGGGGCAGACGCTATTACAAAGCTGTTGATGCTAATAACCGAGCCAACAGAATGGCGAAAAGGCCAAAACCGTGCTTACTGGATCAAAATTTACCATTGCGAAAGCTTGTTCTGGAAAAGCTGGAGATGAAATGGTCTCCAGAGCAAATATCAGGATGGTTAAGGCGAACAAAACCACGTCAAAAAACGCTGCGAATATCACCTGAGACAATTTATAAAACGCTGTACTTTCGTAGCCGTGAAGCGCTACACCTGAAGTGGTCAACAAAAACTGGCCACCGAGTTAGAGTTTTTTCCAGTATCGATTTTCCGATTCGTTTGGTGGTAACCCACCATTATATTCGTGCGGTCTTAGTGCGCTGTAATATCCAACGATATAGTCCGTTATGGCGTGAGCTGCATCGCTGAAACTTACATAGCCCGTCGCTGGCACCCATTCGTTCTTCAGACTCCTGAAGAAGCGCTCCATTGGGCTGTTATCCCAGCAGTTTCCACGCCGACTCATACTCTGCCTGATCCGGTATCGCCACAGTAACTGCCGGAACTGCCTGCTCGTATAATGACTGCCTTGATCGCTGTGGAACATCACCCCGACGGGCTTACCACGGGTTTCCCATGCCATTTCCAGTGCTTTCATGGTAAGCCTGCTGTCCGGCGAGAACGACATGGCCCAGCCTGACCTGCCCCTCTTTCCTGCGCAACCACGCTACCAGCGAGTCAATTCCACCAATACGGCGAAACAGTTCATCGCTGTTAAAAAACGGCTGCAACGCCTCATTTGTTGCCATAGTTTGCTCGGAAACAACGAGGCCGTCGTCCATGTGCTCGATTAACTCACGCGGTACCGGCTCCATAATAAATTTACGGCCAGCCTCCACCAGCTTTCTGACTTCCTGATCCACTTTGAATGTGGCGACGCCAAGCTCTTTTTGTACAAAGGGAGTAATTACGGCTTTCACATCACACCTTTCATCACTGATTGGGCTTTATCTGCTGCCCGGCATTCTCTGTTTAAGCACAACCATTTCCTGACGGCATAACACAGCAATAGCGGTCCTGGCACCAATTTGCTTACCAGCCAGGTATTGCTTTACCTCGCGGCGACTCACGCCATCAAGAAGCATCTTTAACGCTTCACGGGACAATTTGTTGTATTTGCGTGCCATTAATCTACTCCGCAGAACCATACAATCTACGTAACGTGTCGGCGACAGAAGATACAGATATCTCTCCGGTCGCAGCCCCTACGGTAAGGTCTGCCAGTTCAGGTGAATCAAATACCTGCACCCCGTTACGGCGTAGAAATAACAGCGCACTGTTTAGCGCGGTACGCTTATTGGCATCATTGAATATATGCCCTCTCGCTGTAGCCACCAGGTAGGTGGCGGAGACTTCGAAAAGGTCGGTGATCTCTTCGTAGGCAACTCTGGCCTGAACTCTCCCGATAATGGCCTCTGCCCTGCCCGGATCAGACATTCCCGGCAGGCCGCCGTAGCGGTTTATATTCGCATCATGAAGCGCAATAAGTTCTTCCGGTGATATATGCCTCATTATCGGTTAACCAGTTCCTTGTTGGTGGAGTCCAGGGTGTCAAACAGGGATGCAAATTCAGCATCCAGCGCCGCTTTTTTGTAGGCTTCGAAAGTAGCCTTGCTGACAATTACTGCTGGCTCACGGCCTCTGCGGGTGATTTCAACCTCTTCCCCGGCCTCAACATTGTTGAGCACTTCAGAAAGGTTGCCGCGCGCGGTACGGAAGTTAATGGATTGCATAAACACCTCGTGTACTCGTTATGTGTACACAATTATAAACTTCACAGGCATAAAGCACCAGCACTTTGCGGCTTAACAAACCTCTAGGCAGGTCATTCGTAGCCTAATGTCCGAACTGCTAAAGCATCCAAGTTGCTGTAGAATCACCGCCAATTACATAAGCCTGAAATAAGTGGATGAAAATGACAAGTATTCAACAACGTGCAGAGCTTCATCGTCAAATCTGGCAAATTGCTAACGATGTCAGGGGTTCGGTCGATGGATGGGATTTTAAGCAATACGTTCTGGGCGCACTTTTCTACCGTTTTATCAGCGAAAATTTTTCCAGTTATATTGAAGCCGGTGATGACAGTATCTGTTATGCGAAACTGGATGACAGCGTAATTACTGATGACATTAAAGACGATGCCATCAAAACCAAAGGCTACTTCATCTACCCAAGCCAGCTTTTCTGCAACGTAGCTGCGAAAGCAAATACCAATGACAGATTGAATGCAGATTTAAACAGCATCTTCGTTGCTATCGAAAGTTCTGCTTACGGTTATCCTTCAGAAGCTGACATCAAAGGTTTGTTTGCTGATTTCGAGGCACTGTTGCAAAGTTAGCGATGAGGCAGCCTTTTGTCTTATTCAAAGGCCTTA
>OGMN01001382.1_pt1 | contig 18402 bp, 20 predicted proteins | sample 1573211 | NCBI WGS metagenome assembly OGMN01 (sample SAMEA2581876, study PRJEB24529) | metagenome | biome: Human gut stool | place: China | collected 2011
ACGCCAAATCCATGAAGTCGATGAAGATAATATTGATGTTTTCAAAATTGCTTTTAAGATACGCAATATACGCCTGCATCAGTTTTGACTTACCAGATCGACGAATACCTGTAATGATCTTGATATCAGGAGTACCCTTCAGTTCAATGATTCTATCGAGATATTTTGCTCTCGTGATTGTTTTCATATAGCCACCCACTTTCAAAAATTGAAGTTTTTTCATTTCTCGAAACTGCTTCGCTGTATTTATTATACTGTCTGCTAATAGTATATGCAAGATGTCGCTTTCAAAAACACAAAATTTTTTATTTTTTGAAATCGTAAACTATGTAAAGGCAACCCGAAGGCTGCCCCATGCATTAGCCCACAGTTATCATTGAACCATCGCTCCATGCGGGAACACCGCCCTTAATTTACTTGGACTTTCCACTCAGGTAACGGCTATCTGGTCCTATATCAGTGACGAACCTTATAAAACCTATGAATGAAATTCTACAAAACTTGAATTCTCCTGCCTCACATTGCACTTCAATCACTATAAACAAAAAGCAGCAAAAGAAAATCATCTCTAATCTCCATCTGCTGCTCTATTATAGCGTTTCCTGGGGGAATCGAACTCTCAACTGCCCCTTAGGAGTTCAAGTCCCCACAGAAAATCTATGACTAGTTAGATTAATATAAGTCAAGGAAAGACTTGGCTTAACAGTGATAAGAAACTAATTCAAACTTATTACTGTTAGCCGATGGATTCAGGTGTGCCAAAGCATTGCAGGGCTGGAAGTATTCAGCTTCGGCAAAAGATATGTAAAACAGAGAAGCGCCCGTTTTTTTCATTATATCAGAATATCAGAAACGGGGGGATTTTGTAGCTTTTTGACAGCTTTCCTTGAGTCTTACTTTGCAAGTACAACGGAAATTTTGATTTCCTTTTCCGTCTTGCTCAGGTCGAACGCGCCGCCGTCCGCGACGCTCACACGCAGCTCATACAGTGTGCCGTCAGAAAGCGTATCCACGGCGCTGCCTGCTTCATCCGTGATCGACCACAGTTCGTTGCTGACCTCCGCCAACATTCCGTCCGCACCGTAAGCATAGAGCTTCAGTCCAGCGGCATCCCCGGAAAGATTGTTCATCCGGAACGAGACCGTCGTGTTGTGGTGGACGTTTTCGATTGTCACGGTGTTGCGCCAGCTTGCGGCGAAATTTCTGTACCGATTGTTATTTTGTATACATAATCTCATCTGTATATGTTATAATTCAATATAATACTTCATGTCTAAAGAAAGGAGTTTACGAATGAAGAACTGGAAATTAGGTACTAAAATCACACTAGGCATTACCATCATCGTAATCATTTGCATGAGCCTGCTTTACCTTACTGCAAATAAGACAATGACTGGCATGATGCAGGAATCTGAGCTTAATGTTATGAAAAATACCCTGAATGCCCAAGCAAGTCTGCTCAACGAATACGTCGCACGTCAGGAATCCATCCTCACTGCTTACAGTAAAACCCCTTGTGTCCGCGACTTTTTAAAGGATGTCAATAATTCTGAGCAGCAAGCAATCGTGCAGAGCTATACAGAGGACTATTATAGCAGACTTAACAACTGGGAAGGTATTTATGTCGGTGAATGGAATACGCACATCGTTGCTCATTCCAATTCAAAGGTAATCGGAATGACTACCCGTAAAGGTGATAGTTTAAAAGCCCTGCAGGATGCCATGACACAAAGAAACGGTCTGTATGATGCCGGTATTATTGTCTCCCCTTCCTCAGGTGAACTTATTTTATCCATGTACTGCCCTGTATTTGATACAGATGGAAAAACAATCCTTGGATATGTAGGCGGTGGACCTTTTGTAAAAGAGCTTGAAAAACAGTTATATAATTTAAAAAGCGAAAATGACACCCTCCGCTACTATATGGTCAATACCGAAACTAATATGTACATCTTTGCAGATGACAGCAGTTTGATTGCCACCGATATTCAGGATGATATGCTGTTAAACATTATTGATAAAATTAAATCCGGCGAAACCAGTGGTGATCTTAACTACAAAAAAGGTTCCGATTCTTTTGTGGCAAGCTATCAGTCTATCGCAGAACATGGCTGGGCAATGGTTTCTTATGACAGTGAAAAGAACATTTATGAGAACGTCCACAAAAATATGCGCATCTTAGGTCTGATATGTATCATCTTCGTTTTAATCATCAGTGTACTGGCATTTATCACAATTGCAATCAGTGTCAGACCTCTGTTATATGTCGAAGATGCAATTATCCAACTTAGCAATTTAAAACTTGAAAAGAGCAAACGTCTTACGCCTTGGATCAATACCAAGAGTGAAATTGGAAAAATTGCAACTGCAATGAATTCTTTATATGATGCACTCAGTGGCATCATTGCCACTTTATCTGACTGTTCAACATCACTTAGCAGCTCTGCGACCGCAATGCAACGTTCTTCAGAAACACTGCTTAGTTGTGTGGCAGACAACTCAAAATCCACGCAGACATTTGCAGAACATTCAGAAGATATTAACGCTACTGTAAACGATGTAGGACAGCAGATTTCCGAAATGACAACGGTTGTTTCTGATATCGAAGAACGTATCCGTCAGGGTAATGTCCACAGCAGCGAGTTACTTCAAAAAGTGGAAAAAATGCAGACCTTAGCTAATAATTCCATGGTAAATACAAATACCCAGATTGCAGAAAATCAAAAAGCTATCGAAAATGCAATGGAAAAATTACAATCATTAATGCGAATTGATGAAATGGCATCTCAAATTTTAGACATTACAAGCCAGACAAACCTTCTGTCCTTAAATGCTTCTATTGAAGCTGCAAGAGTTGGAGATGCTGGAAAAGGATTTGCTGTAGTTGCAGGCGAAATCGGTAACCTCGCATCTAATTCATCCAAAACAGCCACAGATATTCAGGCTATCTGTAATGAAACTAAAAACAATATATCACATGTCAAAACTTGTTTCGATCAGATTATTTTCTTCCTGCAAAATGACGTCCAGACACAGTTTACAGAATTGGTTCAGGAAACCCAGGATTACTACCAATCCATTCAGGAAATTCAGGTTATTATATCCGAAATTACAGAAGAGTCTGAAACCTTTGTCAACACAGTACAAAATATTCAAAACCAGATCCATGCTATTTCAGATGTTCCTGATTCCGACCATATCAGCAGTCAGGATATCTTAGAAAAGGCAAGACAAACAGAAGAAACGACACAGGAAATGTCCGTTATCGTAAATCATAACAAAGAAAATGCGTTGGAAATTAATAATATTGTAGAACGCTTTTCTTGAAAAAATAATTAATATCATATGCCAAAATAGATGTACATCCACCTGTTCAAGTGATTGTACATCTATTTTTATGTGTCAATTTTTTTCCTGATTTGATTTATCAATGAAATCTTTTTACTTCTCACTCCATATTTTTCTGTATTTCATAAAATAGTAAATACTCATGATCATACTGAGTATCTCGCCTGTTGTGATCGACAGCCAGATGTCGTATATTCCAAGTAGATTCGGCAATACCATAATGCATTGATTTTAGCAATTGTTTCTTCATCTGTTGCAAACATTTTCAAAAAATCTTTATATGACATAACATCGTCTATATTATGTTGCATTAACTGTTTATGAAAATCAACAAACTTATCCATGCCTTTGTTTTTAACACTCTTCAATAAACAGAAAATCCCATCCACCAAGTCTTTCTATCCTGTTATTATCTGCAAGTATGTCATAAGGATTTTTATTTTCTTTCCACGTATTCAGCCTGTCCTCTTTAATTTCTCCATAAAAGATTGATGACATCGTAAACATCTGCCTCCGTTAATCTTCCAGTCCCCATATAACAGTCACAGTATCAGAGATATCTATATCATCAGGCTCGATGTCCATATCATAGGAATCAGACTCACATTCCTCCGGTTCACAGCAACGAAGCGACATTTCCTGCAATGGCCTTGATACAAAATCAATCTCTCCCCATGAATAATCAATAGTTATGATTTTTCCTAAATTTACTCCTGCTTCCTCGGTCAGTACAGATGCCTTTGCCTGAGAATCCTTTACTGTTGCAGCAAGAAGCTCATTCTTTGACTTATTCGATGCCGTCAATGACAACCTTCCGGAAATCATAGAATTCTACGGACACAACAGCCGCAAGATATCCTGCGACTACTATATTGATGACCGGATGCTGCTGCCAGAAAATGCAAAGGCATAGAACCTGTGATGGGTGCTATGCCTCCTTCGTTTTACGCTTTACTCGTTAACCGCACCACTTGCAATAAGTTTCTTGTAAAACGCAACTGCCGCTGCAAGATCCCTATCATCTGGATGTCCTTTAGCAACACCGCCAATCAGCTTAAATGGTCCAAATGTATCAAAGCCCTTGCACGAAAACCTTCCCACCAGATTATCATGCTTATCCTCTATAATGGATTCCATAGATTTAAAAGCCTCGCTTCCACCATATGTGCACATCAGAAAAACATTTTTATTCTCTATCAGATTGACAGATGCAAATTTGAGTACAGACTGATGAAATTTTCCATAATAAACTCCTGACGCAAATCCTATCAGGTCATAGCAAGATAATTCTTTTTCTGTTACCTGTGTAGCATCTATCAGATCAACTTCATTTGTCTTGGCAATTTCATCAATAATTTTCTTTGTATTCCCATGATGCACTGATGCATAAATAATTGCTGTCTTCATATATTGTTAGTTCCATCCTTTCCATACATCTGGCTGATATCCCAGTGTTGACTGCTTTCCATTCCTTACTACCGGTGTTTTGATAACCTGGGGATTCTCCAGAACCTTCTCCAACTTGTCCTCATCAGCTATATATTTGATAAGTGCAAGCAGATCCTTGTCTTTGCCATCCCAGTTGATCATATTATCCAGACCACCATTAACCTGAGCGACAGAATTAAATTCGCCCTTACTCATACCTTTTTCTTTCATATCAATAAACTGATACTTGATGCCTCGCTCCTTGAAGAAACGTTCAGCTTTTTTCGTATCATTACATTTCTTTGTTCCAAATATCTGTATATTCAAATCAGTTCTCCTTTGCTCTGGCAAGTTCTTTCTCAATCCATGTCATAATTACATCCACCAGGTAATCCTGCTGTACCTTGCTTAATTCCCTGCCTGGCTGCATCTTATGCCATTTCCTGATACACTCCCGACAACATGTTGCGGTTGCATGCTGCGCAATAAATACCGGATGCCCCTTAGTCGGCGTCTGCTTTCCATCATTCGGGATAAATGCTGGTGCTTCACGCTTTGCAATAAAATCCTGCGCGTGCTGTCGTATCACATCCAAGCCTTTTTCATTAATATAATCAATATCCCTTTGCTTCAAATGAAAACTGCTCCTGAACTTCGATGCTTCGAGATGTTCAAAGAGCTGTTTGTACCATTCTTCCTTCGTCATCAGACTTCACTTCCATTATCCATTTACAATCGGAGAAATAACCGGTTTGCCATCTCTGTCTAAAAGCGGTGTCAATCCTCCTGAATATCCTGCTGCATGATAAAGATAATTTACTCCTGTTTCCTTATCTACCCAGATTTCTGTCACATTCATTGTTCCCTGTGAATATGTTTTTTCAAATCTTTCATTCTTTGCCATTGTTTTCTCCTTCTCTGTTCTGAATTGCCATGTGTATCATCTTTTCAAATGATTCGCTGAAATGTTCATCTTCTTCTGGTATCCGTTTCTTCGGTCCTTTTATATGATTCTTTCCAGATGACCTCCGGGCTTTCTTATTCAGATGCCGTTCCATAAGCATCCGGTCTATATTGTCATTTGTGTACCATTTCCCTGACTGATGGATTGCATAAGCTCCTTTTCCAAGTGCCATTGCCGCCACCCCATAATCCTGTGATACAACAATATCTCCCTTGTGACAAATGCTGATCAGCTTATAATCGACTGCATCAGCACCGGCTCCGACCACTATCACTTCACTGTAATTTGACTGTAGCACATGGTTCGTATCACAAAGCAGAGTCACCGGAATAGTATATTTTTCTGCAATCTTCTCAACAATGCGGACTACCGGACATGCATCTGCATCCACATAAATATGTAGCTTTCCAATTCTCTTTACCATTTCTTCCTGATACATTGCATATTCTGTTTTGCTCATACATACCGGTCCGATTGAGGTCTCATATATCTGACGGTCCGTAATTTCCTTTGGCTCCTGTTCCATTAGTCAACTACTCCTATATCACAATACCATTACAATGATCAATTTCATGCTGGATTATCTGTGCAGTCCAACCGGAATACTTCCCATGCTGTGGTTTGAAATTCTGATTCAGATAATCAACCTCTATTTCTTCATATCTTTTGCAAGGCCTGACTCCATCCAGAGAAAGACATCCTTCCTCCGTCTGAAATGCACCCAGTTTCTTTGTAATTACTGGATTGACCATAGCAAACTGAAATGATCCTGCTGCCACCACAATAATTGCTTTCTTAACACCAATCATATTCGCTGCCATCCCAACACATCTGTCAAGATTCGCGCGCAATGTATCAAGCAAATCATTGATTACCTGTTTATCTTCCTCTGTTGCCGGTTCTGATTTCTGTGCCAGAAACAGAGGATCTTTTACTATCTTTTTTACCATATCTGCTCCAAATCTTTCCTATTTCAATCATCAGAATTCCATTCTAATTCGGACTCCGGTTCTTCCATCATCAAATCAAAAATTGTTTCTTCAATGACTTTCACACACTCGTCTGTATTATGCAGAATATCCTTGCCCCAGAAACGTATCACTGTCCATCCCATATGAATTGCATGATAATGCCGGATTCAGAATCGATAATGAACTTACAACACCAAAGGCAATGGCTGGAATAATCAGACGTTCCAACGGGTTATAAGAATTACGCAAAACATTATGCTTTTCACGAAAAATGTATAAAAGCCGCAAACGCAGTAACTGTCTGCATTTGCGGCGATTTTTAACCTAAAAAGTGTCAAAGATGGAATATTCAATCATTGCTGCTAAAACAAATGTTCCCTGGGGGAATCGAACCCCCAACTGCCCCTTAGGAGGGGGCCGTTATATCCATTTAACTAAAGGAACTTCTATACAGGTTCTATCAACCTACCAACTGATAAAACCTTAGGTATTATACCACATTTACATATACGTGGCAAACATATATTTCAATAATCTGCAAATAATCTGTTTAAAATGAACCTTAAAATTCATATTTAATTTTATATTTAATTTTATATATAATTTTACATTTAATTATATATTTTATCTGTTATCCCTTAAATGCGACACTTCCCTGCAGCCATACCTGACCCTTAAATCTTCTTCCAACCGCAGGTTCTCCAAGCAGATCTGCCTTATTTACAGCAACTGTCATACTAAGATTATTACATTCAATAACCATAATATATACAGTTTCCTTCGTGTAGTGATTTATTTCCTCTTCAAGCTCTAATATTTCTCCTACAACCTGATATTGGTCACATTCAACACCACAAGGCATAAACGATGAGTCAACTATTGAAAATACATCTTCTTTTAATATACGCTGTGACAGCTCATTATATGTATCAATATCCTCAATTGTCAGATTCTCTATTGCTGTCTCATCACCCTTCTTAGCTGCCTGTATAAGTTTTTCCCTTTCATCCTGTTCCTTCTTCGCCTTTACTGGTTCTATTTTTCTGTGAGAAGGCAGGAGTATCATGCCACCTATAGAGAGTGCAGTCAGACTTACCTTTTTATTTTTAATAGGTATTCTATATACTGAACCCTTTCTATCAATATTATACTCTTTCTGCTTAAGCCCATTCTTATCAAATATAAATTCAAGATAATCCATAACATTCTGCAGATAAAATATAAGAGTAACTCCTGTTCTTGACTCATCACATACAACTGCAAACGACTCCTTATCAAGATGCCTTTCAATGGTTATCTCATCATTGTCACAGCTTGTTTTCCCAAGTATAAAAGGAAAATAATACTCATATATAAACTCATCACCCTTGAATCTTCCATATATATACAATCCTGTTGATTCACTTACTCTTACTATTACGGCTCCTCTGTTAAGTTTTGTATTCTTTATAACAAAACCCTTTTCTATACTGTCTAATATTCCTGCGTGAATCATCTCTTCTTCAAAATCCGCATCAAGATACTGGAACCCTATAGCCCTTATATATAAATTCATAACTATCCTTCTATTTATAGATATATATCTTATTTTATTATAGTCCCATATGACATATTTATTATACACATATATCACATATTTTAACTATACAATCTTTAATAAAATCTACTCCGTATCTACTATAAACAATGTAAGATACTTCATAAGATCTTTCTCTACGTCATCATTATATGGGGAACCATCTGCATGCTTAAGCATCTTTATAACTGGTCTGTCCGTAAACTTATGATTCTGTCTTACAACAACACCCATTTCACCTTCACTTGTTATAACATTTATTCCCACTGGATATACAGCAACTGATTCAAGCAATTTATCCGTTATTGTGGCATCATACTTAATACCCTGATTAGCCTTTATGTATTCTATTGCTTCATATATTTTAAGCTTTGTTGAACCAACTCCGCTTATGAGACTCTCAAAATCATCACATAAAGATACCAGTTTTACCTCGGTCTTTATTTTATCGCCCTTATGTTGGAATGGATAGCCCTTTCCATCTATTCTTTCATGATGAAGCAGAATAATCTCTTTTGCAATATCTGGTATCCAGCCCTCATCCTGTAAAGAACTGTAGCCAAATATTGTATGTTTCTTATATTCCAGTGCATCCTTTACATTCATATATGTTTCATTGGTATTCATATATGGAACTTTAATATATCTAAGTCCTATATCATGAAGAATTGCACCTATAGATATATTTCTTACCTGCTTCTCGCTCATCTTTAATCTTAATGCCATGATTGTTGATAAAGCACATACATTTATACAATGTGTGTACATATCAGTAGAAATATTTCTCATCTCAGTTATATTTGTAATAACCTCTGGCTCTTCTATAACTGATTCTATTATCTTTTCAGCCTGCTCTCCTATAATCTTTAAATCACTATTATGTCTATATATATGCTTCTCAAGTACATCTTTTATTATAGTTCTTGAATTAATAGCAGTTTCTTCTACCTTATAAATGTGATTTTCTATATATTTATTATTATACTCAGTCTTTTTTTCATTTTTTACATCAGCACATTCACTATCGCTAACATCCTGACCTTCATTATAAACATCATCATAATCGTCTTCTGAGGATATAACTATATGATTATAATTTTCTTTATTTATTACTTCCTCAGGATAATCCTTTATATAAAGAGACTTTATTCCCAGGCGTATTGCTCTGTTTATAAGCTCCGGCTTCAACTCAACATCTGCATGTATAAGTACCGTGCCACCATCTGTCACTATAGGAAGGGCTAATATCTCATTCCCCTTAAGACTTTTTACCTTAACCTTTTTCATACATACTCCATTTCCGCTTGCGAGCTACTTCCCATTTAAACAACTTAATAAACTCCACACTCAATATTCCCCTGCTTATATATTTATAAAGATAACACAAATCTTTCTATATATCAAATACCGTGTCATTATTTAATAATGGCACGGTATTTTTTCTGTTATTTTATTATCCTGCTGCAAGGATTGCGTGAATTAAAAAGTAACGAAACAAACCTGATATCTCAGCCATTGCCAAATTCCACTTTTAACAATCACATTTTATCATGCATTTTCAATAATAATATTATACTTACTTGCTAAGCTCTGTCTTACCACCCATATATGGCTGAAGTACCTTAGGAATCTTTACACTTCCATCTGCCTGAAGATTGTTCTCTAAAAATGCTATTAACATTCTTGGAGGTGCCACACATGTGTTGTTAAGTGTATGTGCAAAGTACTTATTCTTATCCTTTCCCTGCACTCTTATCTTTAATCTTCTTGCCTGTGCATCTCCTAAGTTAGAACATGAACCAACCTCAAAGTACTTCTTCTGTCTTGGTGACCATGCTTCTACATCTATAGATCTTACCTTAAGATCAGCTAAATCCCCTGAACAACATTCAAGTGTTCTTACAGGAATATCAAGTGAACGGAAAAGATCCACTGTATTCTTCCAGAGTTTATCAAACCACATTCTGCTGTCTTCTGGCTTACATACAACTATCATTTCCTGCTTTTCAAACTGGTGGATTCTATATACGCCTCTTTCTTCTATACCATGTGCACCTTTTTCTTTTCTGAAACATGGTGAATAACTTGTAAGAGTCTTTGGAAGTTCTTCCTCTGGTGTTATTGTATCAATAAATTTACCAATCATAGAATGTTCACTTGTACCGATAAGATAAAGATCTTCTCCCTCAATCTTATACATCATTGCATCCATCTCATCAAAACTCATAACACCTGTAACCACATTACTTCTTATCATATAAGGAGGTATGCAATATGTGAAACCTCTATCTATCATGAAATCTCTTGCATAAGATATAACTGCTGAATGAAGTCTTGCTATATCGCCCATAAGATAATAGAAACCATTACCTGCAACCTTACCAGCTGCATCTAGATCAATACCATCAAACTTCTGCATAATCTCTGTATGATATGGAATCTCATAATCTGGAACAACTGGTTCACCAAACTTTTCAACTTCTACATTCTCACTATCATCTTTTCCTATAGGAACACATGGATCTATGATATTAGGAATAGTCATCATAATCTTAGTAACTTTTTCATTCAGTTCTGCTTCTTTAGCTTCAAGCTCTGCTAATCTGTCAGCACTTGCTGAAACCTGAGACTTAACATCCTCAGCTTCTTCTTTCTTACCCTGAGCCATAAGTGCACCAATCTGCTTAGAAAGCTTATTCTTATTAGCTCTTAATTCATCGGCTTCTGTCTGTGCAGCTCTTGCCTGTGCATCAAGCTCGATAACTTCATCAACTAAAGGTAACTTTCTATCCTGAAATTTATTCTTAATATTCTGCTTTACGATGTCTGGATTTTCTCTGACAAACTTTAAATCTAACATACTTTCCTCCATTATTTCGTATTCATAATTATACTTTACTAATTATGCACCTTTTTATACATAATTTCCAGTACTTTATTGCATACTTTTTAATATACTTTTTATTCTCACGTTTTATTTATTTTTATAGTTATTTTTGTATTTTCATTGTATTCTTTTTATTTTTTATTACTTACGTTTTGTGTTTTGCTTTATATCATTATCAAAGTTTTTTTATTTCTGATTAACATTATTCACTATATCATTTACTTCCTGGCTCAATTCTTCATCACCCATTCTTCCGGCTACTGCCTGCTTAAGTGCCTTTTCTTCTTCTCCACCAAGTTCTATAAATGATTCTCCGTTAATTATCTCCTTTACATATGCAAAACATCCATTATTACTGTGCATTACATTAACCAGATAACCATTGTTGTTATTATCGAGCATACACAACGCAAAACTTAGTTTTCCACCCATCTCATGAAATGCATCATATTTGACAATTCCAATTTTCTGGAATGTATACTGCAGCTTTTCATATATATCCTTAATAGCAGCTGTGTTATCTTCATAAGTACTTTTAAGCAGCTTAACATCATCTGTATATTCTTTTATTATCTGCTCTATGCTCTTTCCATCAGAGCCCTCCATCATTTTATTATATTTCTTTTTCATTGATGAAGACTTTGCTATAGCAACTATTGATAGAACAATAGCTATCACAAGCAATGCAATTATTCCTATTAATACATATAGCGTTTCAACGCTAAATAAGCCAAATACATCTAACATTTTTTCTCCTTCCTGTTTTTTATTGTTTTATTTATCTGTTTATTTATAATGTATTTTATCTATAATGAGAAAGTGTGCAAATACATATATACATAAATATACTTTTTATTCACCTTTTTCACTTTTTATTCATTTATTTTCTTTAATAAATCATATATTCTTTCAAGTTCTGCCTGCGAATAGTAATCTATTTCTATTTTACCTTTATTATTGCTCTTATTTTTTATAATAACTTGTGTTCCCATTATATTTTTTAATTTCTGTTCAAGATCTCTATATACAAAATCATTTGCTGGAAGTTTTTTTTCTTTTTTTTCGGGTGCATCAAGTGTTTTCATTAATTTTTCCACTTCACGCACACTTAACTTTTCATCAAATATTTTCTGAGCTATCATATACTGTTTATCTTTATCTTCAATAGATATAATAGTTCTTGCATGACCACTACTGATTTTTCCTTCCATAACCATATCCTGGACACGTTCATCTAATTTTAAAAGTCGTAAGGAATTAGTTATAGCTGCTCTTGATTTAGATACTTTTTCTGCAACCTCATCCTGTTTTAATCTGTAGTCTTTGATAAGTCTCTGATAAGCCTTAGCTTCTTCTATAGGATTAAGATCTTCTCTTTGAATATTTTCAATAAGAGCTATTTCCATAACCTCCTGTGAAGAATAATCCTTTATTACAACAGGCACTTCTTTAACACCTGCAAGTTTTGCTGCTCTCCATCTTCTCTCACCAGCTATTATTTCATAATAATTATCTTTTTTCTGAACAAGCAGTGGTTGTAAAACACCATACTGTTTAATAGATTCTGATAATTCTATCAAAGCATCTTCATCAAAAGCCTTTCTTGGCTGGTCTTTGTTAGGCTCAATAAGTGATAATTTTACTTTAGTTTCAGATGGGACTTTAACCTCTTTAACTACTTCCTTTACTACTTCTTTAACTACCACATTATCTTCTTTCTTTTCATTTTCATCATCAACATTAATAAGATTTGATATTCCTCTACCCAATCCACCTTTACTCTTTGTTTTTGAACCTGTTTTTGCTGGCATATTCATTCTCCTATCTTAATACATTTTAAATATTTTGCATTTTTATTCTTGTCTTATATTTTCTTATCTCTGTCCATAACTTCCTGTGCTAGCAATCTATAACTTTCTGCACCAGTTGATTTTGTATCATACAGATTGATTGGCTTTCCATAACTTGGAGCTTCTGCTAATCTTATATTTCTAGGAATTATAGTCTTATATACATTTTGTTTGAGATTATCCTTAACATTTTCAACAACCTGAAGTGAAAGATTTGTTCTTGCATCAAACATTGTAAAAACAACACCTTCCATCTCTAGTTTCTTGTTCAGTTTCTTTTTTGCAAGATTAATTGTGTACATAAGCTGTGATAATCCTTCCAATGCATAATATTCGCATTGGATTGGAACAAGTACAGTATCGGCTGCTGTCATTGCATTAACAGTAAGCATACTTAAAGAAGGAGGGCAATCCATAATTATATAGTCGTATTTTTTTCTTACCTTCGAGATTTCGTCTTTCAACACGTACTCTCTTCTGTCTACGTCTATTAAATCTATCTCTGCACCAGCTAAATTCACATTTGATGGCAGTTCATCTAAATTATCATATACATTATGTATTATTGCATCTTCTATGCTGCATTCTCTTAAAATAACATCATATACTGTTTTATCAACATTATTCTTATCAATACCAACCCCACTTGTAGCATTTCCCTGTGGATCAATATCAATTAAAAGTACTTTTTGACCAGCTTCGGCTAGACACGCCGACAAATTTATAGCTGTTGTTGTTTTACCTACTCCACCTTTTTGATTAGCTATTGCTATAATTCTCCCCATTTTCAACCTCTTTCCATTAAATAGTTAAAAGTTTTTTCTCTATATTTAATACAGACTTAATATAGAGAATTTTAATAACCACAATGTGATATATACGCTTAACAACGTTTCACGTGAAACATTGTATTATAAAAATATTAAAGATGTCGTGATTGAAAGCCCACGACTTTAATACCTTAGGATTATTTCATATTACGTACTCACACGTCTGCGCTATGCTTCGGTATATGCTAAATATGTACCACTGGCAAATTGCACCATACACAATATTCGCATAATGTGAGATTATCATCCCTCTTCTATATTCATATTGGGGCGGGTCTTAAGGTTTCATATCTACTTATAAATAAACTCATGTAGGTTTATGCCTTTTAACCATGATATAATAATATGATGTCGGGGTCAAAAACCCCCAACTTTGATACCTACGAATTGTTCCGTGCTACGCACTCCCACAATCCCCCCAATATTCACATATCGTGGGATTATCATCCAACTTTCATATTCATATCGTAGGTGGCTCCCAAGGTCTAAACCTACCTATAAGCGAGCTCATGTGGGTTTGGACCTTTTAACTCTGGTATTATAATATATTATTTGTAAAATTTTCAGATGTTAGAGGATTGAATAAATTGCGTAGCAATGCATCAATCCAAGTTCGTATAATTAAATATTATAACATTCAAATCAGAAAAACATATCTCAAAATTGTATATAACTTATTAGATAAACCATAACTATCTATATGTTTCACGTGAAACATTACATTATATTTTATAATACAAATACCAATTTTTCAAAAATTATTTCTGCTTATATAATAAAGCTTTTTTTGAACTTGCACCTAACTCAATACTATAAGTAGAATTAAAATCATAAATGTGACTTTTTATTAAAAATCAGACTCTATAAAAACAAAAAATGTGTAAAGATACATCAGTTAATATTTATCAATAATATTTGTTGAACCATTTTTTGCATTATGTATAATAACTGTATTAAGGTTATTTCATTAATATATGTTTAAATCATTTAAATGTAATCTATCTATTTATCCACTATAATAGTCTAATACTAAACTATTTTTTTTTCAATATTTATTGAGCGTTTTTCATATATTTTATTAATTTCAGTCCGCAATATGCAGCCATTGCAGACTATTTTATTGAATATTATAATGTAAGTGTCAAAAGTATAGATTTCGTTTGTGTTCGCACAAATAAGCGATTTACACTTATTTACACGTCGAACACTGAAAACAGAATAAAACGGTGTAAATACGCCATTTTATGTAAGTTTGAGGCGTTCGAGAATTGCATGAATCGCATAGCAATAAAGCAATCTGGTTACATCAGTAAGTGGCAAAATTCACTTTTGACACTCACATCATATTATAATCACTATTTTTATAATTGATATTTTTACTATCATCAATATAATTATTACACTTAAATTATATTGAACACAAAAGAAAAGAAAACGGCTGCAAAGCAGACATTTATTTTTCTTGTGCCATTAACGAATGAATTGTCATGCAACGCATGACATAATAGCTCGAATGTGCAGATACATGAGTAAAGAACGGATGAAGCATAACATATCATATAATAGTAAATTATCTAATAACTAAAGTGAAATAAATCATAATTTTATAGTTTCATGGTGTGATAGCTTATATTGCCATTAGTTTAAGGTATGTGATATACAGTAAAGCATTATTAAATCAAAGTGAAATAAAATAATAAAACATTTATAATTGAACTATTTCATTTCACTTTCATTCTGGCTTTACTTTGAAAACAAAAAGTCGTAAAGCATGCAATTTATGAAAGTTTAAGATATTAGAGAATTGCGTAAATTATGCAACAATGACAATATATAAATCCAATCGCATCAGTTAGTAACAATTCTTAGCTATGATATTAATTATGTTTCACGTGAAACATAATTAATTATAATATTTTATATAATTTATAAATATATATAAATTTCAAAATTTTACAGAATACATGTATTCAAAATATAGTGATACATATTAAATTCGTATAATTTATAAACAATCAACTTGTCACATAAATATTAGTGTATTTTCAAAGATTATTAAACTAAGTATAAATGTATATTTTGACACCAAATAATATTCCTAAATATTTTTACTAAAGCATTTTTAAATTTTAATTCCTATAATATGTTTCACGTGAAACAAAAAGACTGATATAATAAATATAAAATTTATCATATCAGTCTAAAAACATTTTTTATTAAATCAAATCATTATTCAGCAAACATTTTCAATTTAATTCTATTTATTATTTATTAAACGCTTTCAATTTATTTCAACTTAATTATATCATTTTTTATAGCAAACACCGCAGCCTGTGTTCTATCTGAAACATCAATTTTCTTAAATATGTTAGAGATATGATTCTTAACTGTACGTTCACTTATATTTAAAACCGAAGCTATTTCTTTGTTTGACGAACCTGCAGCTATCATCCTTAACACTTCTATTTCCCTTCTTGTAAGCTCATTGGTTCTGTCTTTCATAACATCTCTTTCTGCAAGTCTAACATTTAGTAAAGGAACAAGGCTTGGTTCTATATATGTTTCACCCTTATATACTGTCATTATAGCTTTTTTTAAAGTATCAAAATCTGAATCCTTTAATATATATCCATCGCAGCCCTTATCCAGAGCTTTTATTAAATAATCTATTTCATTATGAATTGTAAGTATTATTACCTTACACTTCATCTTCTGGCTTTTTATAATATCAAGTACTTGAAGTCCATCAAGATTAGGCATATTTATATCAAGAAGAATAATATCAGGCTGTGTTTTATTGGCATAATTAAGGCATTCATATCCATCATCAGCCTCACTAACAACATTTATATTATCATCCATTTCCAACAATTGTTTCAGTCCTTCTCTGACCATTCTATGATCATCTGCTAACAATATATTAACAGGCATATTATAACCGTCCCTTCTAATGATTAATAAAAGTTTTCCGCACATTCCAACATTACGCTTATATGAGCAGTATAATGTTGTCCACAGTTTTAACTCCTATCATCATAATCTATTTTAATAATGTACAAAATAACAAGTTATACACAGATACAACGTTCTTAATTTCAAGTCTATATCAATATATTGGGATTTTAATTTTAAACTCTGCTCTGTCTCTGTCATATTCAATGCTTCCTTTAAGAAGTACTATTCTTTCATTTAACATTCTTATTCCGTATCCACTATTATTATTTTTAACCTTGCCTATTGAATTATAATCAAAACCACAGCCATCATCACGATAATCTATATATATATATTGCTCATCCGTGGATATATCTATGTATATATTAGAACAATCAGCATACTTATATGAATTACTAGATAGTTCATTTATAATTCTAAGACTCGATATGCTTGCGATCTGTGATATATCATCACTACAATCAATAGTTGTGTGTATCATTATATTCTTATAGCTATCGTCTAATTTATCTATAAGATTAAGAAGTGCTTCATTAAAGCCCAGATCATCAAGCTCCATTGGTCTTAACTGATATATAATATTCCTAAGATCTTTAACGCTATCCTTTATTAATAACTTTGCATTATTTATTTCTATTTTAGCACGATTTACATCTTTATCTACTATCTGATTGATAAATTCTTCCTTATGTATAAGTGCAGTAAGATTCTGAACTACTGTATCATGAATATCTCTTGATATACGCTGTCTGTCTTCTTCTAATATCCACAATATCTCTGCATCAGATTCATTTAATTCACTTTCTGATTTATTATTATACACATTTTCACTATCTTCATCCAACGAATTGTTAATAACTTCTCTCATTTCATTTATTTTGTTAATAACTTCATCAAGATCAGATATTTTTTTCTTTTTTAAATTTTCAAGCGACTCTTTTTTATTACAAAGGTTTTTATATTCTTTTTCTATGTATTTATCACAATTAGTTGATGTAAATAAATCCTGTGTTTTATCGCCTGAATTTAATACTTCATTCATCTTATTGCATATGGATTTAAGTTTCAACTCTATTGAATTGATTTCATATTTATATTCATCAACATTTTTTTCAAGTTTTTTTATCTGATTAATTATATAATTAACAGCTTTATCAGACTGAATATCTTTCATAATATTTACTTCCTTTTTATTCCATATACAACGTATTCATATTTAATAAAATTTTAACCCATTTGTTAATAAAAATAAAGCATTTTTTATCATGTTTTGACTACACATATATTAACCTCGCATATTTTGTCTGATAAAAGCTATTCTATAAAATTCAGTTGTAGCTAATAATGCAATTATTTTTATATACTAAACTTATATAATGATGTGAGTGTCATAAGTAAATTTTACAACTAACTTAATAGCTCTCTTAATATTACATTTTATAAAGATACTCTTAATAATAGCTTTTATAAAGATTGCCACTTTTTATCTTATAGATTATAATATTATGATATAATGAGCGCAAGAGAGCCAGAAAGCGGCTTGCAGATTTCTGGCGAACGGCGAATGACGATCACGATAGCTGCGATAGCAGC
>OGMN01001407.1_pt1 | contig 18022 bp, 14 predicted proteins | sample 1573211 | NCBI WGS metagenome assembly OGMN01 (sample SAMEA2581876, study PRJEB24529) | metagenome | biome: Human gut stool | place: China | collected 2011
GTGTGTCATACTGTTTAATATTTAGAGTTTTACATTTGTTTGGTGCAAAGGAATAAGGTGATTCAATGGTGGCTACATTCACCGAAAAATAACTTATTCAATCTTTGGGGCTTCAAGCAATTTATCTAATTCGGATTTAGAGATAAGCGTGTATTTGCCTTTCTTAACCTTTGGGATATTATGGTACTTCGCATAATGATAGAGTTGGTCACGAGTGAGATTGAACTTCTCCATTGCTTCGGCTACCGTATAATACTGAGGTTTTTCGGGTGCTGCCACACCTTTGGCTATATCCACGTGTTTCTTGGAATAGTACACCATGATACCTTCTTTCTTTTTCGGGATGGCATTCTTGGAAACGAAGGTGTAGATGGCTGATAAGGTCATACCGAATTTCTCCTGCATTTCTTGGGTACTATACCATTCGGTAATGTCGGGATTCGGGGCTTTCTTGGCAAAGTAAGCGTCCATGTGCTTCTTGCTCCAGTAGGTCTTGCCACGATTGAAAGTGCGAGGTATGTTGTTCTTTTTGGCTACCGCAAATATCCATGATTCGTTTACATGGTATTTCTCTTTTACTTCGGCTGTGGTGTAGAAGTCGGTAATAGGGGCTTTCTCTATGGGTACTCTCTTCTTATACTCCGCAGCATTTTCAAATAAAAGCTCAATGTCTTTCCTCCTGACTAATGTTTTTCCTTTGAATTGAACCGCTTTAATTACGTTATCTGCCATGTAGCGGTAAATGCTGGCTCGACTAATTCCTAAGAGTTTTGCGGCTTCGGGTGGCGTATAGAACTCTTTGTCTTCAACAGACGATTCTTCTGCGCTCATTGAAAACTCTTTTTGATAAGAAGCTATACGCTCTTGCCTAATCCGTTCCTTGTAAGCTGCATTATTGCACCTATGAGAACAATAGTTCGTAGTCGTTTTGTGGGCTATGAAAATCTGCCCACACCACTTACATTTTTTCTTGATTTCGATGTTACTGCTCATTCTTTTCTCCGTTTATTTCTCCATTTTTGTTTCAGTGCGTCTCACCACGTCTCACTGTATCTCAAATCTCCACAACCTTGTTGGTGAGAAACAAGGCTTCAACAAGCGAGCAACAAATACGGTACAAAAATGAGCTGAAAAAGCCCTATAAACGATAACCATCGCTTATAAGGCTAAAAAGAAAGGCGCTCAAAATGAACGCCTTAATAATCATTGATGATATATGCTAATCGTTGGTAATCACCCCTTACTTCCCGATGCAGAATTTCGAGAATATTTGGCTGAGAATATCGTCGTTGGTGATTTCGCCTGTGATGGTGCCCAGGTGGTGGATGACCTGGCGGATATCTTCGCTTAAGAGGTCGGCCGGACGATCGTCATCGAGGGCCGTGAGGGCTCGGTGCAGGGCGTCGAGGGCTTGGCGCAGGGCCTCCAGATGGCGGCTGTTCGAGATGACGGGATCGCCGTCGTAGATGCTTCCGGTGTCGAAAGTCGCGCGGAGTCTGGCAAGGAGCCGTTCGATTCCTTCGCCGGTTTTTGCCGAGATGAAAAGAGTGTCGGGGTTTGCCGACGATACTCTATATTCGATCCCGCAGCCGGAGGATACCTTCGATTCGGTGATACGTGCATCCGGGCTGTCGCATTTATTGACGATGAGCAAGCGAGTCTGTTCGGACGTAATCTGTATGGCGGGAGGTATCGGGCAGGTCGCATCGACGACCTGAAGTACGATTTGTGCGCGGCGGATCATCTCCTGCGTGCGGTCGATGCCCATCTGTTCCAGGCGGTCGGCGGTATCGTGCAGCCCGGCGGTGTCGATGAAGCGGAACAGAACGCCGTCGATATTGAGCGTCTCTTCGATCGTGTCGCGTGTGGTGCCTGCGATGTCGGATACCAGGGCCCGCTCTTCGCCCAGCAGACGGTTCAGAAGGGTGCTTTTGCCGACGTTGGGTTCTCCGACAATAGCGACAGCCACCCCTTTTTTGATGGTGTTGCCGAGTCTGAACGAGTCCGTCAGGCGGGTGATTTCGCTTTCGATGCGGTGCATCATCTCCCGCAGGCGTGCACGGTCGGCGAATTGAACGTCTTCTTCCGAAAAGTCGAGTTCGAGTTCGAGGAGCGAGGCCAGTTGCAGCAGTTCGTCGCGCAACGCACCCAGTGCCGCCGAATATCCGCCCCGCATCTGGGTCGAGGCCATGGCGTGCGAAGCCCGGGAATCGGAGGCGATCAGATCGGCGACGGCTTCGGCCTGCGCGAGGTCCATCCGGCCTGCGAGGAAGGCCCGAATGGTAAATTCGCCCGGTTGCGCCATACGAGCGCCGGAGCGAAGCAGGAGTGCGATGATTTCGGAGACGATGTAGGGCGATCCGTGACACGATAGCTCGACGGCATCTTCGCCCGTGTAGGAGTGCGGTGCACGATAGATGGCCGCGACTACGTCGTCGATCGTTCTGTCCCCGTCTATGACTTCGCCGTAGTGCAGGGTGTGCCCGGCGGCTTCGGCCAGCGGTTTGCGCCCCCGAAAGATGCGGTCGCAGCAGGCGATGGCTTCGGGACCGCTCAATCGGATGACGGCGATGGCTCCGCCCGAAGCGGTGGCGGGAGCGACGATGGTATCGGTCGATGTGTTCATCGGACGAAGATTATCGGCGGATCGGGATCCTGAGCCGTTGGCCTTCCCGCAGCTTGTTGGCGTTTTTCAGCTTGTTCAGCTTCATGATTTGTGCCGTAGTGGTTCTGTAACGACGGGCGATTGCACCCAGCGTATCGCCTCGCTTGACCGTGTAGGTGGTGTATGCGGGGGTGGCGTCCGCGAGTTTCTTCTTTTCGATGTTGGCCGGATTGATGTACTCTTTCAGATAGGTGGAGTCTTTCCGGTGAATCTCCTCTTCGCTGGCGATGTACTGGCAGAGGTAATGCTGGGGGAGTACCAGCGTGTAGCTTTTGATCGTAGCCGGGATGATGTCCATTTTGTATTGCGGATTGAGTGTCCGCAAAGTTTCGATGGGAATGTCGAGTGTCGAGGCCACTTGTCCCAAGTGGAGCAGGCGGGTCACGCGGATCGTATCGGTCGCCAGCGGCATGGGCGGGTTTTCGCTCTGGATACCGTGCTGCTGGTGGTAGGCATAGGCATAGGAGGCTCCGACGAAGGCCGGTACATACCCGCGAGTTTCGCGGGGCAGGTATTCGTAGATGTCCCAGAAGGTCGTCCCTCCGCCGGCGCGGGCCAGGGCTTTGTTTACGTTGCCCGGACCGCAGTTGTAGGCGGCGATGGCGAGTGTCCAGTCGTGGTAGATGCTGTAAAGGTCCTTCAGATAACGGCAGGCGGCGCGGGTCGCTTGCACCGGGTCCCGACGTTCATCGACGAACGAATTGATCTCCAGTCCGTAACTTTTGCCTGTCGCGGGCATGAATTGCCACAGTCCGACAGCACCCATCGGAGAGGTGGCCGTGGTCGAGAGAGCCGATTCGATGATCGGCAGGGCACGCAGCTCGACGGGCAGGTCGGCCTTGATGAGCTCTTCCTCGATCAGCGGGAAATAGTAGCGTGAGAGGCTCAACACCCGGTTGATTGTCCCGTAACGGGTATCGACGTAACGGCGGATGTAGTTTTTGACGATCGGATTGAAGGGGAGTTGCACCGGTGATACGAGTGCCCGCAGGCGGTTGGCATAGACTGAATCGGGGGTCGTGTCACTCGAGGAAGCGAGGCTGTCGATGTCGATGTAGTCGTTGAAAAACGTATCGTAGGATTGCAGAGTCTGCTTTTCCCGCCAGAGAGCCACGAGCGAGTCGATCTGGGCCGGGGTGAGATTGCGATTCAGTTCCGGACAGTAAGGCTCCGTTTGCTGTACGGTCGTTTTTTCTGTCACTGTTTTCTCCGGTTTGACCGAAACGGGAGTATGGGTCGATTTCGAAGCCTGCTTTTCGGTCTTGGCTTTTCTCTTGGCACGGCGCTCTTTGCGGCTCTGGGCGGTTGCGGTCGCGCAGCCGAGGAGGATCGAAAGAAAGAGGGTGCAGGCGAGGATCTTTCTCATGATGGAATCAGAAATTCAGGTTGAAGTTGAATCCGAAAGTCGGGCGGTGTCCGCCGACGGTCGGGGAATAGACGTAATTCACCGCCGGCGTGAACTCTACGCTTAAATCGTCCGAAATGTCGTAACTTTTCAGATGAGCGTCCACATGGGCGTCGATGATTTGCAGCACGTAAAGTCCGGCAGTGATGATGATGCACAAGTCGCGGTTGCGGCGGTAATTGTCCTTGAGGTTTTTGAGAAATTCCGCTGAGTACTTAGTACCGAATTCGCCCTTGGCTACAGGCGGGTCGGGATGGTGCTCCGGGTCTTTCTGGTGCTCTTCCAGGGCTTTGTCGTAGGCGCTACGATCGGAGTAGGCTTTCTTGAAACGCTTGTAGCCGCGATTGTTCCAGTCGATGGTATAGATCGTGGTTGCCAGTCCGCCTACGACGAAAGGCAGTTTCCAGTAACTTTTGTTATAGACTTGTCCGGCACCGGGGAAGATCGTGGCCAGTGTCGTGGCTTTCTTTACGGGGGAGGCGTCGTAGCGGTAGTTGACCGCCGCATCGCCCAGGAAGTAAAGGTAGGAGGCGACCGTAAGCCCGAGATAGATCTGCCTGCGCGTATTGCTGCGGATCATACGGGACTGTACGTCGTCCAACTCCTCCGTGCGGGCCGTACCGTTTTCCAGCAGGGCGTTGTATTGTCGTTTGAGAGGTTTGTAGGTGTTGTTTTCGTGGAAGAAGAGGGTCAGTCCCGCACCTACCGTTCCGTAGAGGATCGGCAGCTTCCAATATTGCTTGTTGTAGATCTGTCCGAAACCGGGCGCTACCAGCGAGATCCAACTTACGCCCGACAGCGAGATGGTATCGCGCCGGGGGCGGAGGTCTTTTCGGCCTGCGAGCGAGTCGGGCGCTCCGAGTGCTGCGGGCAGGGAGTCGGTTTTCAGAAGCAGGGCCGAGTCGGGGACGAATTGCGGGCGCAGTCTCGCAGCCAGCGAATCCCGGAGCCGCAGCGAATCGATGCCCGAACGCAGCAGCGAATCGCGCAGGGTACTGTCCTGAAGCAGAGAGTCCACCCGCATCAGTAGCAGAGAGTCCGTAAGATGGTTTTTGGCCAGGCTGTCCGGTTTGGGCATCAGACCGCTGCGCACGAAAGTTTTCGCGCTACGGTAACGGTCCAATGGAACCTGGGCCGATGCTTCGCCTGCTCCGCACAATGCGAGAAAGGCGAAAAGCACCAACAGACGGATATATCCCCGGGTGTGTTTCATCTATTTATTGTTGCGGATTTCGGCGGAAGCGCCTCTTTTCTCGAATTTTTCGATGAAGCGGTCGATGTCCCGGTCGTCCGAGAAGTCGATCACGATGCGACCGCCGCCGTTTTTCGAGCGTTTGATGCTGATCTCCTGTGAGAAGAATTTTTCGAGCTGCTCCACCAGCCGCGCATACGATTCGGGATACTCCTCGTCTTCGGCCGGAGCTGCGGGTTTTGCCGCAGGGTCGGTCAGTGCGCGGACCAGTTCCTCGATCTGGCGCACGGAGAGTCCCTTGCGGATGCACTTTTTGAGCAGGCGCAGTTGCAACTCTTCGGGAGCTCCGGCGATCGCTTTGGCGTGTCCCATCGAGATAAGCCCCTCCTTGAGGGCGAGTTGTACTTCGTTGGGCAGTTTCAAAAGGCGCATGTAGTTCGACACCGTCGAGCGTTTTTTGCCGACCTTTTCCGAGAGCGCCTCTTGCGTGAGGTTGCATTCGTCGATCAGCCGCTGCATTCCCAGGGCGATTTCGATGGCGTTGAGGTCTTCGCGCTGGATGTTCTCCACCAGGGCCATAGCATGCAGGTTCTCGTCGTCCACTTCGCGGATATAGGCGGGCAGGGACTCCAGTCCGGCTTTGCGGGCGGCCCGCCAGCGGCGTTCGCCACTGATAATCAGGTAGCGTCCGTCGTCGGTGCGTTTGACCGTGATGGGTTGGATTACGCCCAGCGTGCGGATCGAGTCGGCCAGCTCTTCGAGCGCCTCTTCATCGAACTCCGTGCGCGGCTGCGTGGGGTTGGGGAAGATCGCCGAAACGGAGATCTCCGCCATTTCGGTCATCGGTTTGAGCCTGGCATCCAGGTGTTCGCTCCCGAAAATGGCGTCCAGACCGCGTCCTAATCCCTTCTGTTTCATAATGCTATTTTGCTTTTTGATTGCTTTTGCGGTTGCGTTTCAGGAGCTCCTTGGCCAACGTGAGGTAATTAGCCGACCCGACGGCGGAAGCATCGTACAAGATGACGGGTTTTCCGTGCGAGGGGGCTTCTCCTAAACGGATATTGCGTTGAATTATTGTGTCGAAGGCCAGCTCTCCGAAGTGGTTGCGAACTTCGTTCACCACCTGGTTGTTGAGGCGGTTGCGCATGTACATAGTCAGCACGAAGCCTTCGATTTCGAGCGCCGGGTTCAGTCCGTTCTTGACGATGCGGATGGTGTTGAGCAGCTTCGAGAGCCCTTCGAGCGCGAGGTATTCGCACTGTACGGGAATCAGCACCGTGTCTGCGGCCGTGAGGATGTTCACCGTCGTATAGCCCAGCGAGGGGGAGCAGTCGATCAGGATATAGTCGTAGCGGTCGCGCACGCTCTCCACGATGCGGCGGATCACGTGGTGTCCGTTCTCCATCTTCGGTAGCTCGGTGTCGGCGGCCACCAGGTCGATCGACGAGGGGAGCAGCCAGAGGTTCTTTACGTCCGGGCTTTGGAGGATTACGTCGGCCGCCGTCTTCGCTCCGGTGATGCACTCGTAAATGCCCTCCAGGTTGATGTCGAAGCCCAGTCCCGACGTAGCGTTGGCCTGCGGATCGGCATCCAGCAGGAGAACTTTCTTGCCCAGCAGCGCGAGCGACGCCGAGAGGTTGATGGCCGTGGTCGTCTTGCCCACGCCGCCTTTCTGATTGGCCAATGCGATGACCTTTGCCATGTTTGCTGATTTTAACGGGTTATAATCGGCCAAAAATACGAATTTTATCGGGAAAAACCATAACGATACCCGAAAAATGCCTATCTTCGAAGCGTAAAACAGGTCTTTATACCGAAGATAAAACATAGAAGCTATGGTACATACCGATTCCACGACTCCGTCCGATGTCCGTCCGCAAGCTCCTGTTGGGGATACTCCCGGAACATCCGATCGGAAGCAAACGCCGCAACCGGCTCATAAATACCGATTTCCGACTCTTATCGACCTGCTGGCTCTGGTAGGAATCTGGTATTTGCTGCAATTCGTCGGACTGCTTGCCGCCCGTCTCGCCGGGTTCGATTTTCCGGACTGGGACTTGTTGCGCGGCAACGTCGCTCCGACGCCCGAACAACAGGACGCTCTGGCGCGTTTTACGGCTTTCACCTACCTGGTGACGATGGGACTGATGATTCTTTTCACGCTGTTATATCGCCGCTTGCGGCACGGAACGCGCAAGACGCTGCGCTTTTCGGCGCGGGGGCTCAATCCGGTTCTGCTGCTCTGGGGACTGGTGATGATGCTGGCTGCCGGTATCGTCATCGAACCGGTGGTGGAGCTGCTTCCGATGCCTTCGTCCGCAGTTTACGGCCGGGGCTTCTGGGCGATCATTACGCTGGTGGTCATGGCTCCTCTGTTGGAGGAGTTCCTCTGTCGGGGCATCATTCTCGAGTCGGTGCGGGCCAAATACGGCGTCGTGGCGGCTCTGTTCCTCTCGTCGGCGTTCTTCGCCGTGTTGCACGGACATCCGGCGCTGGCGGTCAATGCTTTCGTGATGGGACTGATCCTGGGTTTCATCTATATCGAGACCAATTCGATCTTTTCGGTCGTTCTGCTCCATGCCATGAACAACGGCGCGGCTTTCCTGTTGATTATGGTCGGACTGGACGGGGCCACGATACGTTCGGTTATCGGCAGCGATACACTTTATACGATCGTTTACGTCGTTGCGCTCGTGCTTTTCGCCGCATCGGGCTATATGATCTACCGTTTGCTGGCCCGGGTGAAAAAGTTGGATAAAAATACGATCCGGTAACCTGTTGTGACGGTCGGGGGCTATTTTGCGGCGTACCGCAGGAGCGGGATCGTCGGCGGGTATCATGCAGAAGTATTGTCTGTGCCGGTTTTCCCCGGATTATCTGCACCGGAGCATCCGGTTTTTTCGATACGATAAATTAGGGCGTAATGTAATATTCGGGATGCACGGTACGTTAGGTTCGGGTAAAAAGTATCTTTTTTAGACGATAGGATGCGCCTCGGCTTAACTCAAATAAATTTGGTTAGGCTCTCGGCTTTCATTATCTTTGTCCCTTGTAGTTATGAGTTTTTGTGCCAAAATAGGAGCTGTTCTGCTGCTCGTACTTGCGGTAGGGTGCCAGGAAGTGCCCCGCTATTGGGGCGGAGGTCGGGTCGTGTTGGCCGAGGCTGCCGGTAGAAAATTGTACGCGCGAGAGGTTAAGGCTGCGATTCCGAAGGGAGTGGTCGGCGAGGACAGCGTGGCTTTCGTAAACCGTTATGTCGAAAAGTGGGTGCACAAACAGCTTAAATTGCACGAGGCCGAAGAACTTTTCTCCGATGCCGAGCAGGACATCGATTCGCTGGTCGAGGAGTACCGCCAGGCGTTGTTGATCCGTAAGTTCGACCAGCATCTGATCGAGGAGCGCATCGATACGCTCGTTACCGCCGATCAGATTGCTGCCTATCACCGTGAACACGCGTCGGATTTCAAGGTCAATCAAACCCTGGTCAAGGGGCGGATCGTTCGCTTCGACGCCAACAACCGGCAGGCGCCGAAGCTGCGCAAGTTGATGACGCAGCCCGGCTCATCCCGGCAGCAAGAGTTCGCCGACATCTGTACCAAGAACAATTTCGTACTGAACGATTTCTCCTCTTCGTGGGTGACCTTCTCCGAGTTTCTGGGCTATCTGCCCACATTGCGCAACCAGAGTTACGACGCCCTGCTCTCCTCGCGGGCCGTACAGGAGATGAGCGACGGTCATTCGCGCTACTATTTCGAAATAAGCGACGTGCTTCGTCCGGGCGATCCCGAACCGCTGGAGCGCAGCGAGGCGATCGTGCGCCGCATCCTCTACAACCAGCGGCAGAACGAGATCATTCGGGCCTACGACGAGGAGGTTTACCGAAAAGCGGTCGAGGAGGGGAGAGTGAAGATCCATGAAGAAGAAAAAATAGAGAACTGATGAGCAAGAAGATTCTGTTTTGCGCAGCGTTGGTGCTGGCGATTTTTGCAGGGGCCGCCCAGAAGCGGCAGGTGATGCTGGACCGCGTGGTGGCCGTCGTCGGCGGATCGTCGATCCTCTGGTCGGAGGTGGACGAATATGCGGGCGAGCTGGTGGAACAGCGCCGCCAGCAGGGTTACACTTCGGACCGCGATCCCCACGACGAAGCGCTCGAACAACTGCTGATGCAGAAGCTGCTGTTCAATCAGGCGCTCATCGATTCGGTGGATGTCAGCTATTCGGGCATCGCACAGCGGGTGGAAGCCCATTTGCAGGCGCTCATCGACGATGCGGGTTCTATCGCCGCGCTCGAAACCAAACAGCATATGCCGATCTTCAACGTGCGCGAAATGCTGCGTCAGCGTTACGAGGAGCAGGCATACGCCCAGGCTATGCAGAGTTCCGTAGTAGGGAAAATCAAGGTGATTCCCGGCGAGGTGGAGCGTTACTACAAGAAGACCGATCCGGACAGTCTGCCGACTATCCCCGAACAGTACGTTTATGCCCAGATCACCCGTTTCCCGGCGTCGATCAAGGAGGCCAAGCAGCGCACCAAGGAGCGGTTGCTGGATATGCGCGAGCGCATCATCAAGGGGCAGACCCGTTTCGACATCATGGCCCGCATGTATTCGATGGACGGTTCGGCCATCAGTGGCGGCGAACTGGACCCCCAGCCTTTGGACGGGTTCGTGCGGCAGTTTGCGGACGCATTGGCCGATCTGAAGCCGGGACAGGTTTCCGAGGTCGTCGAAACGCAATACGGTTATCACCTGATTCAGTTGATCGACCAGAAGGGGCGTATGTACCATGCGCGTCATATCGTGTTGCGACCCTCCTATACGCTCGAGGAGCTGGCGGCTCCGGCCCGTATGCTGGACAGTATCGCAAACCTGATCCGTAAGGATTCGATTACTTTCGAGGAGGCGGCCCGGAAGTTTTCCGACGACGATAATTCGAAGATGAACGGCGGCGTGGTGACCAACCACGATTTGCTGGAACTTACTCAAAGGTGGGAAGCAAGTTATACCGAAACACGCTTCATGAAAGAAGATTTCGGCCGGGCCGGTGGCAAGAGCCTCGACGACTACAATGCCCTGCGCAATCTTAAGGAGGGCGAAATTTCCGACGCCTATCAGACCGAAGACTGGATGGGCAACCAGCTCAGCAAGATCGTCAAGCTCGTGAAGGTGATCCCTCCGCACAAGGTTTCGCTCGACGAGGACTATATTCGCGTCGAACAGCTGGCGCTGAACGCCAAACGCGAGAAAGTGTTCAAGGAGTGGCTCGACAAGAAGATCGAGGGCATGTACATTTATATCGATCCCGAATTTCGGGACGGAGAGTTCGAAAATAAGAACTGGGTAAAATAGAGATCGTCCGATGCCGAAGGGATTGCGAAAAATAGTGTGCGCACTGCTGGTCGCAGGTGTCGCCGGAGGTGTGATCCTCGCGGGGAACAGGCCGCTGGCCGTTCCCGTTGCGGGTGTTCAGACCCCGTCGGCTCCGGGTGCTCCGGCCCAGGACCCCGAGTCGAACAAGGTGGTCGATTTCGTCGCCGACCGGGGATATCCCATTCCTTACGGCGATACGACCGCGACAGTGCTCGTAGGGCATTTCGCGGCCCAGCACAACGGGGCGGTCATTACCTGCGACAGCGCGATCCGCTACAACGACAAGCGCATCGAGTGCTTCGGCAACGTACTGATCAATAAAAAAGAGACATACATTTACGGCGACCGGGCCGACTACAACGGTGAGATCAACGAGGCGCGGGTCTATGCTCCGCTGGTGAAGGTCGTCGATGGGGATGCGACGCTCTATACTTATGATTTCCGGTTCAATACGCTGGACAATATTGGTACTTTCAGCGGAGGCGGTATGCTGACCAACCGCGAGAATCACCTCGAATCCGACCGGGGCTACTATTATGCCGATACGCACCAGATTATCTGTGTGGATCGTGTCGAGATGCGCAACGACAAGTACGAACTCAAGGGCGATTCGGTGGTGTACGATACGGATACCGACCAGGCTCATTTCTTCGAGCGAACCAACATCTGGAACGAAGGCGGCGATTACATTTATGCCGACCGGGGACGTTACGAAAAGCCGCGCGAGCTTTACGTGCTGACTCGCAACGGGTATGTGATGACCGAAAAGCAGGAGCTGTGGAGCGACAGCCTCGACTATTACCGGGAGTCCGGGCATGCTCTTTTGTTCCGGAATATCCAGATCGACGACGCCGAGCACAAAGTGCTCGCTTTCGGCGATTACGGCGAATATTGGAAGGAGCCGGGCAATGCTCTGCTCACGCAGCGACCTTCGGTGGTCAGCTACGATACGAGTCAGAGCGATTCGCTCTATATGTGTGCCGATTCGATGTTTCTTTATACGATCTCGAAGAGCGAGCAGGCACGTGCCGATTCGTTGGCGAAGGTGAAGGCAAAGGCGGCAGATTCTCTGGCCGGCTCTAAGGGGGGATCGTCTGTGGATTCACTGGCTGCGAAACCGAGTGCTGCGGGTCCAAAAGCCTCGCAGGATGGATCGCAGGCGGATGCCGCTGCTCCGCAGGCTGCGGCCGGAGCCGTCGAAACCTCGTCCGAAACTGCGGATGCCGGTTCTGGTTCCGCTGCAGAACCCATAGCGGCTGTTCCGGCTGAAAAAGGAGGAACGGGGGGCGATTCTCTGGATGCCGCCCCAGCAATAGATACGCTTCTTTCCGACAGCCTTGATCGGGTGGGGGGCGGAATGACCCCTGCCGATTCCGTGGCCGCCGTTTCTGCGGTGGATACGCTTTTTTCCGACAGCCTTGCGCAGGCCGGTCCAAAATCGCTTCCTGCGGATTCTTCCGTGCATATTCTTTCCAAGCGGGAGCGGAAAGCCCAGGCCGACAGCTTGAAAGCTCAATTGCGGGCACAGGCCGACAGCATAGCGTCCGTGAAAAAGGCGCAGGCGGCAGCGGCCCGCAAGGAGAAGCTGGCGCAGATCGCCAAAGCACGTCAGGCTCGGGCTACTGCCAAGCTCGACGCTGCGAAACAGAAGGAGGAGGCATTGCGCAGAAAGAACCTGGAGCGCCGCGCCGAACGTATGGAGAAAATCTGGGCCAAGCGGCGTGCCAAAACCGGGAAGGCGATCCTGAAAGGCAAGCTTCCGGCGTCGGCTCTCGATTCGCTGGTCGCCGACTCCCTGCGGGAGGCTAGGGCTTTTGCCGCGTTGGATTCTTTGTTCCGGGACTCTCTTGCTGCGGATTCGCTGGGACGCGATTCCATGCAGCTCGATTCGCTCAAGGCCGGGGTTGCGGCAGCGGACTCTTTGCGGGGGGATTCGATCGCTGCACCTGCTGGAGATTCCCTCTACCGGTTGGTCAAGGGGTATCGCCGGGTAAAGATCTTCCGCAATGACTTCCAGGCGGTCTGCGATTCTCTGGTGGCCGTTTCCACGGACTCGATGATCCTGCTCTATATCGATCCTGTGCTCTGGAATCAGGATAACCAGATCACTTCGGACGTGATGAAGATCTATACCGAAAACTCCAAACTCCAGAAAGCGGAATTCGTCGGCCGTCCGGTCATGTCGAGCGAGATCGACACTATGACTTACAACCAGGTGACGGGCAAGCTGATTACGGCCTATTTCCGCGACAACAAGATCTATCGCAACGACGTGGACGGTAACGTGCAGACCATCTATTACATGCAGGAGGACGATTCGCCCGAACCGGTGGGGTTGATGTCCATCCAAAGCGGTGCGGCTACCTACTATATCGACAACAATACGGTCGAAGGCATTACTTACCGCAATCAGCCGGTCTATTCGATCTTTCCGATGGATAAGATTCCGGAGACGCAGGCTCTTTTTCTCGAAGATTTCAAGTGGGAGGGACACCGGCGCCCGGCGCTTCGGGAGGTTTTCGACCGGACGATTCGCCCTTCGGAGCGTGCGGAGAAGAGTGCGCTGCCGCGACCCGATTTTCCGATCACGCGCCGTATCGAGGAGTATAAAAAGTTGCTCATCGAGTCCGGAACCTGGGTGGACCGCGATGACAAGCTGACGCCCGAAGCGCTCGAGTGGCTTCACTGGCTGGGGTATTGATCTCAGTCATACGGCTCTCTTTGGGCTTTCGGATAGGATATAATCGGCCCTCCCGGATTCATCCCGTTAGGGAGAATCCGGGAGGGCCGGTTTGTCGGGTCGGTGAGAAATTCTTTCGTTTTAGGCGGAAGAGGGGAAGATATGCGCTATTTTTGTTCTCCGAATCAAAAGACCGTGCTTCGGACGCGCCGTATTGTCGAGCTGCGGAGCGGTCCGAAGAATGCGAAAGTTGCGAAAGAGGTTCCGTATCCCGGAGTGCGGAGCCGTCGGTAAAAAGAGTCGATTTATGAAAAAGAGTTTGATCGCCCTGGCTTTCGGCACGTTGGCTCTCGGTATGGCCGAGTTCGTCATGATGGGGATTCTGCCCGATGTGGCGAGGGATTTAGGCGTTTCCATCCCCCGGGCCGGGGACCTGATTTCGGCCTATGCCATCGGGGTTTGCGTCGGGGCTCCCGCGACGGTGCTCATTGCACGTAAGCGGGCGTTGAAGGGGATTCTGCTCGCTCTTGCCGCTCTTATTGTCCTGGGTAACGTCTGCGCTTCGCTGGCGCCCGACTTTTGGGTGCTTTTGGCGATGCGGTTCGTGTCGGGCCTGCCTCACGGGGCTTTCTTCGGCGTAGGTTCGATCGTTGCGGAGCGGGTGGCCGATCCGGGACACAAAACCCAGGCCGTGTCTATCATGATCCTCGGGATGACTGTCGCCAACCTGTTCTGTGTGCCGTTGGGTACCTATTTGGGCAGCTATCTTTCGTGGCGGCTGGCTTTCGGGATGGTCGGGCTGTGGGGAATTATGGCTCTGCTGCTGATCGCCCGCTGGGTGCCTGCCCTGCCGGCGCTGCCCGATACGGGATTGAAGGGGCAATTCCGGTTCCTCGGTTCGCGGGCTCCTTGGCTAATCCTGCTGGCTACGCTGCTGGCCAATGGAGGAGTTTTCTGCTGGTACAGCTACGTGACTCCGACCATGACGCGTGTGGCGGGCATCTCCGGGCAGGCGATGACAGCCGTGATGATGGTCGCGGGGCTGGGAATGCTGGTGGGTAATCTCGCGGGCGGGCATTTGTCGGACCGCTTCTCTCCCGAACGGGTCGCCCGCTTTATTCAGGGGATGATCTGTCTGTTGCTCGTAGGGATCTTCTTCGCGGCTCGGATCGACTGGCTCGTGATTCCGCTGATGTTCCTGACGACGGCTTCGCTCTTCGGGGTTTCATCGCCCCAGCAACTGCTTATTCTGGAGAATGCGCCGGGCGGGGAGATGCTCGGCGCCGCGTCGATCCAGATCGCGTTCAACCTCGGCAACGCTTTGGGCGCCTACTTCGGCGGTCTGCCGATCAGTTTCGGCCTGGGGCCTCAATATGCCGCCCTGCCCGGTGCGGCGATGGCCCTGCTGGGCTTCGTCATGTTCTCCGTCTATTGCAGTCTTTACGGTCGGAATAAAACTCATAGAATATTGTCGGAAGATGAAATGCGCGGATAATCGGGAAGAGCTGTTTCCGGTGGTCGATGCCGCCGGACGTGTCGTCGGCCGGGCCACGCGGGGCGAGTGCCACGGCGGGTCGATGCTGTTGCATCCGGTGGTGCACCTTCATCTGTTCAACTCCTGCGGGGAGCTTTACCTGCAAAAACGTCCGGCGTGGAAGGATATCCAGCCCGGACGGTGGGATACGGCCGTAGGCGGCCATGTGGATTGGGGGGAAGAGCCTCTCGTTGCCCTGCGGCGCGAGGTGCGCGAGGAGGTCGGCGTGACGGATTTCGAACCGCAGCACGTGCTGACCTACCTGTTCGAGTCGGAACGCGAACGGGAGTTGGTCTATGTCTATAAGACGGTGTACGATGGGCCTGTCGTACCGAGCGGCGAGTTGGACGGAGGTCGCTTCTGGACACTGCGCGAGATCGCCGAAGGAGTGGGCGGCGGGATCTTTACCCCCAATTTCGAAGGCGAGATCCGCCGTGTGGCGGAGCTGCCGGATGTCGGGCGTTGAGTCCCCGGTTCCGTTCGCTGCGCCTCTTCGGAACGCAGGGCGGTCTGCCGTCCGGCGACCGCTAAATAAAGCACATGATCAGAATCTGAATGATGATGACCCGCAGGAACATGCATACGGGATAGACCGTCGCGTACGCCACGGCCGGATGATCGCCGGGGATCGAGTCGTTGGCATAGTTCAGCGCCATCGGGTTGGCCATGCTGCCGCACATGATGCCGGCTACCTGTCCGAAATCGAGTTTGAAGAACCGCAGCGACAGGGCGGCTACGATAACGATGGGGACGAACGTGAGGAGGAATCCCAGTCCGATCCAGAGCATTCCTTCGGGGCGCATGATCGTTTCGACGAAATGGGCGCCCGCTTCGAGCCCCAGGCAGGCCAGATAGAGCGACAGTCCCAATGCCCGGAGCATCAGGTTGGCGCTCAACGTGGTGTAGGTGACGATGTGGATGCGGGGGCCGAAGGTCCCGATCAGGATGCCGAGGATGATCGGGCCGCCTGCGAGTCCCAGTTTGACAGGGAGACTGATACCCGGTACCGCGAAAGGGATGCTTCCCAGCAGCAGGCCCAGGAGCAAACCGATGAAAACCGGAATCAGGTTGGGTTCGTCGAGCTGTTTGACGGCATTGCCGAGGATTTTTTCGACGCCTTCGATCGCCTGCGCTTCACCCACTACCGTCAGGCTGTCGCCCAGTTGCAGCGTGAGATCGGGCGTGGCGAGCAGTTGTACGCCCGAACGATGCACCCGGCTGATGTTGATGCCGTACAGGTTTCGCAGACGCAGCGAGCTGAGTTTGCGGCCGTTGATTTCGGGGCGGGTGACGATGATCGACCGGGAGATGAGCTGGCTGTCCAATGCGTTCCAGTCGATGTCGTGCGTATTCCAGTCTTTCTGTACCCGCTCGCCGAAGAGGAGTTCCAGTGCCTGCACGTCGTCCGGCGAGGTGATTACCAGTACCAGATCACCCGATTCGAGGGTCGAGTCCGAAGTCGGAATCGAAACCTGCCCGGCACGCCAAAGGCGGGAGATGACGAAATGGTGGTGGCTGTATGCCGCGACGTCGCGGATGCTTTTACCGACGACGCCGGGGTTGGAAATCTTGAATTCGACGATGAAGATATTCTTTTTATGTTCGGCGTCCGGTTGCGGAATGTCCGAGGGCCGGGCGAAGAGTTTGCGTACGGCGATGATGCCCAGAATCACGCCTACGACACCCAGCGGGTAGGTCAATGCACAGCCCAGCGTGGCGTTGTTGCTGTCCAACTGCATCTGCGAGAGCATCTGTTGTGCCGCACCGAGCGCCGGGGTGTTGGTCGTGGCGCCGCACAGGATGCCTGCCATGTCGCTCATGGGAACACGGGTCGCATAGCCGAGCCCTACGGCCAGTGCCGAACCTGTCAGGACGATGAGCGTGGCGAGCGAAACCAGCCGGATGCCGCCCGAGCGGAGCGAACTGAAGAAACCGGGGCCGACCTGCAATCCCAATGCATAGACGAAGAGTACGAGCCCGAAACTTTCGGCGAAAGCCAGCATCGAAGGATCGACCGAGAGTCCGAAATGGCCCGCTGCGATGCCGATGAAGAAAACGAACGTCACGCCGAGCGAAATTCCGAAAAAACGCACTTTGCCCAGCATCATGCCGAACACCGAGATCAGCGAGAGCACGACGACGGCTTGAATGGCCGAATGTTGGGTAAAAAGATCCGTAAACCAGTCCATTTTGTTTCGTTCCGGGATTGTTCCGGCTGCAAAAATAGCTGTTTTTTCCGAATGGAGATGTGCGGATGCCTCTTTTTGCCGGATCGCAGGAATGAACGGGCCGAATATCCTTATTGCCAGGGACGGGCGTATCCGTCGGATCATTTCCGGGGAGAGGGTGTATGGCGCCTTGTCGGGAAGCGCTCTCTTCGCATTTTCGGAGTAGGCCGGCCGGCGAGTTCGCGGAGCGTGTCGCCGTTGGCGCGGAGGATGGTCAGGATGCGCTCCTCGTTGAAGAATTGCTTGCATATTGAATTTCAGACTATTAGTCAAATCGCAGTGAAATTTGCACAAACAAACCACACTATCTGAGACGGTCTGAGGCGATAGGAGGAAAGATTGGACAAACTAATTTCTCATAGTTCTTTCTAATTTATCCATTACTTTTCCTGCATGAGCAATATCATTAGATTGTGCATCACCTTTGTATGAGGATTTTGTTCCCATATTACCAATAAATATTTTATTATCTACACATCTAAAATATACACGAATTCCACCATATGCATGATTGCGAAGTTCGTATACATTATCAGCATCACACTTTTTAACTATATTATCATCACCTCTTGCCGGGAATAACAATCCACTTTGTAATGCTTTGGCAAACAAACTAATTACAAACTCCTGTAAATCTGGAGAAATCAGTTTAAATTCATCCATAAAAGAATCACATATGAAGCACTCATTGTCACCAAACGAATATTTCAATATAGATAGGTTAGCATTATCAATCGTTTCGTCCTCGATAATATGCTGTATTAGATTCTTCGTATTCATGCCATGCCAATTTACATTTTTCAATGCAGTTTCATTCACTAAAATTCCAAGACTGTCGACTTTAAGCGTTTCATCTAATGGCAATGACATAAAATAATACTTCAACTTATTGGCAATAAACAAACAGACATATTAAAGATGAAAATAAAATCCAAATAAGTACAAGCAA
>OGMN01001412.1_pt1 | contig 17959 bp, 9 predicted proteins | sample 1573211 | NCBI WGS metagenome assembly OGMN01 (sample SAMEA2581876, study PRJEB24529) | metagenome | biome: Human gut stool | place: China | collected 2011
TCATTGTCTGTAAAGTCAATGCCTTGCCAAATGGGAATCTCCTGCCAAAGAAGGAAGCCCATCTTTTCTGCCAGGCGTACCGTGTATTCATTCTGCGGATAATGAGCCAGGCGAATCATGTTCACACCAAGCGCTTTCGCTTCGTTTAGCAGCATAGCAGCATCGGCTTCCGAGAAAGCACGCCCCATACGCTGCGGAATTTCTTCGTGGAAAGAGATACAGCACATAAATGTAGGTTTCCCGTTCAGGTAAATATCTGTACCTTTCACTGTGATGTTGCGGAAGCCTATTTGCTCTTCTACGCGGTCGGTACTTGAAGATATGGTTACTCCATAGAGTTTCGGTTCCTCCGGCGACCAGCGTTGCAGCTTCTTTGCGTTCAATACAGTTTCTGCTTTCCCTGCCGCATCGGTGGTAAGCTCCACATTGATTTTAAGTTCGGGGATGGCAACTGCTACTTTCTCACCTGCTTTTTTATCAGAAAGACGAACACGGACGATGATACGGTCGGGAACATTCTTATCCAGTTGGATGAAATAATCTTCTATAAATGTCCGGGGAGTTTTCACCAAGAGCACATCTCTTGTGATACCACCATAGTTCCACCAGTCAAATGCCATAGCGGGAATGGCGTCTTTGGTACGGCGATTGTTCACTTCTACCGTCAGAAAGTTATCACCGTCTTTCAACAGGTCTGTTACTTCTACCTGAAAAGGGGTGAAACCACCTTCGTGCTCCGCTATCTCTTTTCCGTTCAAGTAGACTTTACAACGATAGCTGACAGCACTGAAATAAAGGAACTGGCGTTTGTCTACCAAACGTTTGGCAGCAAAGTGACGGCCATACCATACAGTGCCTTCGTAATATTTTAATTCGGGCAATTGGGAGTTCCAATCTCCCGGTACATTAAGACGCAATCCGCCTTCGAATGCGTATTCGTAGAAATCAGTATTTCCTTTCGGTTGCTGATTCTCATAGATTTTCATTCGTTGTCCCTGGTCGTACAGGTCGATGATAGCATTCCATTTACCATTCAATGAATGGATATCACGACCGTATACATTTGTCATCAGTTCTTGTGCCATAGCACTTCCTGCAAAAGCGGTCAGCAACAAGAGAGATAGGCTTAATTTTTTAGCTATTTTCATTTATCTATCAGTTTGTGGTATTAGTATATTATTCTTTTCTCGATTCATTCTTCAAGAAGTTCATTATCCAGTTCCAAGCTGCGCTCGACTGTTCCGCATAAGCATAATGAGCGGTTGTTTCAGCAACGAACAGTTCTTTCGGAGCATTAATCACGTTATACGCCGAGTAAGTAGTGGTAGGCGGACAAACCCTGTCATTATAACCGAAGGTATAGAATCCCGGGACTTTAACTTGACGGGCAAAGTTGACTACGTCAAAATACTGAATGGTTTTAATCTTTTCCGGTGTCCGGTTTTTCTCATCCTTAAACATATGCGGCCAACCGCCTGCACGACCGTGGGCATAACCTGCCATATCACACAAGGCGGGATAGAAAGAAACTAGTCCCTTAACACGATTGTCCAATCCTGCAATCACTATGGAAAGTGCTCCGCCCTGACTTCCGCCAAAGGTCGCCAGCTTACCATTAAACTCGGGAAGCGTATATATGAAATCAATGGCTCTCACACAACCTGTATAAACCCGTTTGTAATAATACTTATCCCGATTGTCCATATTGAATGAGTGGTAATTCTTCAAAGCTCCGTTATAAAGGCGGTGATATACCTCTCCTGTCAGGTTGACCGGAATACCGTGAATACCTATTTCCAATATGATGAAACCTTTTCCGGCACGTTCGGCTTCTCCGTTATAAGAACGTATGCCTGCACCCGGCACCTTCAGAATCGCCGGATATTTCCCGGCAACCTTCGGGACACAAAGGATGCCGTACATACGGGACGCGTAGTCATTGTTCGCAAACGAGACATGATATACGTTCACTTTATCCGTACACCTTTCCGGCAATAAAGTCATTATAGGTTCCAATGCCCACTTTTCTGCGGCTTCTTTGGTACTCTTCCAAAATTCAAGAAAGTCAGCGGGCAACGGAGTAACCGGTTGCAGCTTCTCAGGAGAAAAGCCGACAGTAGCCACGCCTTCATACTCACGCCCTTGACAACTGACGAAAGCACGGCAACGCAGAAACCCTTCTTTTTGCATAGTACCTGCGTCAATCTCAAGCTTTTCATTCTTCAATGGCTGTTTGCCTGTCTGATGAGGTTTCATCATGTCTTCCGAAATCTCATAGCGTACTTCCAGATTATCTTGTGGGATATTGCATTTCAATACCGCCACTTTAAATTTCACTTTTTCTCCCGGTTTATACAGCCAATTGGTATGGTCGGGAGTGACCTGCACTTGAATCAGTCTTTCTTGTGGCTGTGCCCATACGCCTAACGGCATGGACACAAACAACATCAGAAGAAAGATGTGTACTATCTTTATCATATTCATTCTTTTATTTGACGTATCATTGCTTTAATTCATATTCCGTTTCCCAACCATTAATGTTCCGTTTTTCAACTATTAATATCCCCTGTCTCAGCTATTAATACTTTAGTTATCAACTATTAATACCTACCGACTCAACTATTAACAGTTGACAACCTTAACTGTTAACATCCAACGACTGAGGAATTAACGCCTCTCACACTACATATTAACTACCTATATATCAACACTTAGCATATTTCGCATTGATTGGCAAGACACATACGGAAAGCCGTTTTCCCACTACTTTATCCGATATTGATAAAGTGCGAAAGAGTTCTTATCCTTCAGCTCGAAACTTACTTTGCCCTGTGCGCCGACTTTAGCGGTAGACTTCCTGCCACTTCCCATCACAGGGGTAAAGGTGACTTTCTTACCCTTCGGAAGCCAAGTGTCAATGGTTCCTTCGGCCTGTCCGTTGTCTTCGCGGTAAACGATAAGATAGCCTTCCGTGTCGGAGACTATCGATTGGAATCCGGTCCACGAGCGTCCCGAAGGTTCTTCACCAATGGGCAAAATGACGCCCTTATGAAACCTGAGTTGAAGGGATTGGTATGCTTTAAGCAGAGATGCCGTAGCATAAGCCTCTCCGGGCAGGTTTGAAGCCTCCATCCACGCCAACGGCTGTGCCGCCAAGGTAATGGCAAAGAGGTAATCGAAACTGTAACGAGCGGGGGCAAAAGGGTCGGCAGCGTCATACTTGTCAGCATTGCGCCATTTGTTAAGGAACTCTATCTGCATCTTTTCCGCCGGTACATAGCGAGACAGCATCCAAAGATTACGCAAGGTGCGATAGGGATAGTAATTGCCCCAATCAGTATAGCGGTTTTCCAGGAAGATGTTGCCGTATTCATTCATATAGTGATAACCGCCGCGACGACCGGCAGTGGCATCGAGATTGAAAATCACTTCATGGTTGGTTTGTTCCAACACGGTATCAAACAGTCGGCGCAAGTTCTGTTCGGCTGTCTTGGTAGGTATTTGCAAGCCGTCTATCTTGAAACAACAGATGCCATATTTCTTATAAAGTCCGATAATGGCTTGCGCATCTTTTTGCCAATCGGCAAAATCATTCTGTATGCTGGGATTGAACCATAATCCGATGCGAATACCTAATTTCTTTCCTTTCTCTACAATAGGTTTCAGTCCGTGAGGAAATTTCATGGGGTTGGGCGTCCAATAATCGGTGTTCTTCCAAATATCCTTAAAACTACCTCCGGCGGTCTTCGAGTTAGGGCTTTTTCCGCTCTGCCAGCCATCATCCAATTGAAAGAGGGTGATGCCCATGCGTGCGGCACGATCCAATTCTGCGAGACAGAAAGCCTCATCTATTTTGGCATCCTGGCTGCGGTCACCCCAAGTATTGAGCATAATCATCTCATCCTGTGCAGCGGTATGGTGGCGCAGTTGTTTCTGGTAAAGACGCAAGGCAGTAAGCGCTTCTTGCTCATCGCCGGTATAGATACCGGTAACACATCCATAGATACGAATCCAGCTATCCGGCTTTACATCATTAGACACAATGCCCAGCCCCACTACCATAAAATCGCTAAAGTCCGCCACGAAGTCAGAACCATTATAATGTAACTGGGTACTACTGCAAGGAGCTTCTTTCAAAAAAAAGAAGCCTTGACGGGTAGCCACATCGTGAGCAAAAAGCAGATTACCACGATATGTATTACGACGGTAAGGAAGCCAGGTACGCTCGGTTATCAGGTTGTCATTCCAATCAGTATAGTCGAAAAACTCTACCGTACGGGCACTCCAATGATTGCCCTTGAGTTGCAGCCTGTCCAGCGTAGGAGTTTTCACCCCCGTAGCCATATCAGCCGTGTGCTCTATATTTTTGCGATCGGCATTAGAACGATTATCCTCTTTATTCTGATAAAGTTCCACTTGTCCTTTCAGATAGGTATCACAAGCAATGGCGGGACAGTCTGCATAAATGCGATAGCGACGTTCTATATTCAGCGAACCGATAGTACAAGCCACAGTAGCCTGCAGATAACTGGCGTGAATGCCGTTCGTCGGTATCTCGCCCACGGTGAGCGTAGCATTCGTAGGGATACCTTTCACTATCGAGAAATCGGGTTGTTTGCCCTGTGTCGGAATGGTTTTTCCGTGTTGCTTGTCTGTAAGGCTGACAGTAACAGGCGCACCGTTATTCCACAGCATGGTGCGTTCCATATAGTCATTGCCCATACGTAGCGTGTCACCTTTTAAAAAAGCGTAATACTGTTGTCCTCCCCAAAGCGGCAATGTCCATATTGCCGATAGAAATATCGTGATAATACTTTTTTTGCTCATAGTTTGTCTACGGTTTGATGTAAGCTCCCGGAACTTCCAACAATTCGTTGGGCTCGTTGAAACGTTGGTTATCAGGCACATTATGTTTACCCAAGCCCGCTTTCATCAGTTGCTTCAATTCCGGCAGATAATGATGATAAATGTCACGCGGCTCCACGCCATGCTTATGGCAGAGTCCAGCTGCCATGCCTACTACTTCGCCCATCATGCCGGTAGTACGCATTACACGCACCGTCCCCAAGGCTACGTGTGTACAACTCATATTACGACCAGCCATAAAGAGGTTATCCACATTGCGCGAATAAAGGCAGCGATAAGGTACAGCATAAGGATGAATCCAACGATGCACCGTAGCCGACTTAAATTCATTACCGGGAAAACGTACACTGTTCACACTATCAGGGAAATGAAGGTCTATACTCCAAGTAGTAGTAAACGAAGCATCCTCATGTGCCACATTCTTGTCTATGTCATCCTGTGCCAATACATAGTCGCCCAAGAGACGGCGTGATTCACGCTTGCCTGAGATGTAAGCCACCCAATCGAGCGAACGGTTAGCGTACTTCTTATGGTCTTTATAGTGATTCTTCAGATAGCTCCAGTTGGAATATATCACCAAAAGCCCATAATCGCGTATACGTTCAGCTTCACTGATTTGATTGCGGTTCATGCCTGTTTCCCATTTCCATTCGCCCATGGTTACGGGTTCACAGTTCTCAGCATCAAAGCGCACACCATATTCAAAGTGAGGGAAAGATGTTTTCTTCTTCATATCCTTGCTATACCATTGTATCGAGGCGCCCATCACCAATGAGTCGGGCTGTTCGGGAGCAAGACTTTCGCCATATTCATCGCGACCTTCACGCCCCATAGTCCAATCAGCACCGGCTAAATAGCCTATGGTAGCATCGCCTGTACAATCACTAAAAAGAGGAGCGATAAGTTCGGTTCGTTCGCCCGTCTCGATATGCTGGATAGTGACTGATGCAATGCGGTCTCCTTCCATCTTCACGGCTACTGCACGCTGAGAGGCATAAAGGGTAATATTCTTTTCATCAGCTATAAAATCTTCTTTCTTCCAGTCTTCATAGTAGTCACCCGGTTGGGCATTGCCGGAACGTTCATGACCGAACTCACGTATCATACGACCCAATCCTTTGTTGGGGGCCATTTCGATGATACCGCCAAGGTGCACACGAATTTCCGACGAGTTATTGCCCCCCAGCACAGGACGGTCGTTCACTAACGCTACCTTACAGCCCAATCGGGAAGCAGATGCAGCGGCACACATACCGGCTATTCCCCCTCCTACTACCACAAAATCGTATTGATGAGTGGGCACCGTCTGTTGTTGTCGCAAGCGAGTACGAAGTGCAGCTGTCTCTGCCTCACTCCAAGTAGCGGGTTGCGTATTGGCATCAGTCGTAAGGTAAATGGCATCACAACGGCCGTCGAAACCGGTGAGGTCTTTCAATGCAAGGGTGGTAATCCCTGCTTTCAATACTACCTTTCCGGCAAATTGCCATTGCCAGGAATTACCTGTATGACCCAATGTCGTTTTCAGCAATTTATCGCCTAAAGCCAGGCGGAATCTTCCGGGACCTTCCGCACCAGTCCACGGTGAAGTCCAGTTATAGGTACGGGCATATACGTAATATGTACCTGCCTGAGAAATGTTAATCTCTGCTGTAGCGTCCGCCACAGGGATACCCATGCCATGTGCCATGAGATAAGGCGACCCCATTTGATCCATGAACTGCTGGTCGAGCACCCAGCCACCTCTCCGGCTGAAGCTTTCTGCTTCGATAAGCAGTTCCTCGGCTACAGCCATAAGACTACAGGCTACGGCTATGCATATCAGTAAGATTTTTTTCATCACAACACAGCGTTTTTAGGATTATTGAATACTAATAGCATTCTTTTTAATAATAGTCAACAAACACATTGACAAAACTTTGATATCAGTTTTTATTATTTTATTCATAGAATATATGTTTTAATTGTTGTTGTTCAAGGTAGTGGCTCCTTATAATCATCAGTACATTCATTACGTGACAATATAACCATCTTCAAAAAAAACGCAAATTATCTTGCCATTTTATAGACTTCATTACCCGCCATCAAAAAAGCGCCAACCCCATAAACTTCTGTCATATCACGAGTCACTTTCTTCGGATCAGCACCGATTTGTTGCACATAACCTAGTTTGCCATCCGGTTCGACTGCTGAAACCAACGCATTCCACCCTTTTATCATTACAGGAAGATAAACCTCCTTATCCAATAAACCTTCATTGATACCATAAGCTATGGAATACACTATAAAAGTAGTACAACTGGTTTCCGGCGACGGATAAGAAGAAGGGTCTAACAGACTGGCGTGCCAAAAGCCATCAGGATGCTGCAATCCGGCAACCCGTGTAGCCAGTTTTACAAACAGCTCTTCATAGAATTTGCGGTTCTTATCTTTCTTGGGTAACTCCTTCAATATTTCAACCAAGCCACCGAGTACCCAACCATTACCACGTCCCCAAAAGACTTTCTTTCCATTAGCTTCGCGCTTATCAAAATAGCGCCAGTCACGGTAGAATAGATTTTCTTCTTTATCGAACAAGTAATCATAAGTCGCTTTATACTCACGATTCATGAATCTGATGTATTTCTTGTCTCCTGTCAACATATACAGTTTAGCATATACAGGGGGAGCCATGAAGAGAGCGTCACACCAAGTCCAGCGTTCCAAAGTTTTCAAATCCCCCTCCACCAATCTGAAATTACCTTTAGAAGGGTGATCAATAATCCATTCCGTGCGAGCCAGTGTGGGGATAATCATCGCTTCATCTTTATATTTGCGATATAAATCCAAGAAGGATTGGGACACGGCAATGTCATCAGCATGATAAAATCGCTTGTCCGGTTGCCAGCAGTTCCGGTGACCTATACAGGTCAACCATTTATAGTAGGTATCATCACCGTCTTCTTTCTCTGCTAGTTCAGCCCAATCGACCATACCGACATAGAGAGCACCTTGCGGCCAGTTCAGGTCGTCATGTTCCGGAGCAGGATGTGGATTGGCAATTTGCCAATCTGCAACTTTTCGCATGATAGACTTAATTTCTGCTTTTTGAAAAGGAACTTCTGTTGCTTTTATAAAAGTAGCACATAACAGAAAAACTCCTGGTAAAAGTATTTTCTTCATTATATATTCATTTATTAATCACTCGGTAATTCAAATCAACCGTAATTTTCTTAACCGGTTGGCAACCAAGCCTGTAAAAGATTCAAATTAATCCGTTAATTCTATCTTCACTTTCTGGTCTTTTACCTGAATATAGTACTCTCCAGTTTCCAGAAAACGTTTACCATTTCCGTCTACAAAGCCCAAATCACGTTCCAAATCTATGTCGAAACGGAAGGTTTTCGTTTCTCCGGCTTTGATAGATTGTTTTTCAAAGTACTTCAACTCTTTTACAGGACGTGTAATCGAGCAATATGGATCGGAGATGAACCAGTGTACCGTTTCCAAACCATCACGTTTCCCTGTATTAGTAACGGCTATCTCAGCCGACAATTTCTCGCCGCGTTTTACTTTAGAAGCGGAAAGAGTGACAACACCATACTTGAACTCAGTATAGCTCAGACCGTGCCCGAAAGGATACAAAGGATCACTTGTTATATCTTTATAGAATCCCTGATGACCACGCCCACTTTTACGACGATTATAATAGATAGGGATCTGACCTGTTGAATAAGGGAAAGTCATAGCCAATTTACCCGAAGGATTGATACGTCCTGACAATATCCCCGCCATCGGGAGAGCACCATTTACACCCGGTTGCCAGATTTCCAGTATCGCATCTGAAATTGGCTCCAACCGATTCAGTTCCAACGGACGGCCATTAACGAGTACCAATACAACTGGCTTGCCGGCTTTTTTTACTTCTTTTGCCAGTTCTTCCTGAATCTGAGGCAGGGCAATGGAAGAACGGGAAGCGTTTTCACCACTCCAGGTCATCATCTCACCCAAACAAAGAACGACTACATCAGACCAGCGTGCAGCTTCCAGTGCTTCTGCAAATCCTTCACGGTTATCTCCTTGAGTACTGCAACCTAACGCATAACGTAGTTCGGCTCTTCCGGCGAACTCAGTTTCCATCCCTTTATAAAGCATTGCTACATCCGTATCTTTTCCATGCCCACACCAGGAGCCTAACAAATCCCAGCCATTCTTTGCCATTGGACCTACTACGGCAATCCTTTTTTTATCTGTCAGTGGTAATATCTGATTCTCATTTTTCAATAATACCATGGATTCAGCCGCAAGCTGGGCGGCAATATCCATGCTTTGCGGACGGAAAAAACGTTCTTTCTCACTTGTAACCGGAGTATAGGGACGTTCAAACAAACCTAAACGGAATTTCACACGCAAAACACGACGGACTGATTCATCCACTTGAGCCATCGTTATTTTTCCTTCTTCAACTAACTCTTTCATATGGCGGTCGTAAGCATGAGACATCATATCCATCTCAAGGCCTGCATTGAAGGCATACACTGCTGCCTCTTTTTTGTTAGCTGCCAGTCCCTGATTTTTCAGTTGCTCGATTGCTCCCCAATCGGAAACGATGAAACCATCGTGTCCCCAACGTTCTTTCAGAATTTCCGTCATCGTATAGTGGTTGGCAGATCCAGGGACACCACTGATATCATTAAAAGAACTCATCAGAGTCGCTGCACCCGCTTTCACGCCCATTTCATAAGGAAGCAGATAAGTATCCCAAAGAGTTTGTCTAGAGATCTCGGTATAAACATAATCACGTCCGGCTTCGGAAGCGCCATAACCGATATAATGTTTCAAACAAGCTGCTATGCGGTCTTCGGCAGACATATCATCTCCTTGATAACCACGCACCGATGCAGCAGCAAATACCCCATTCGTATACGGGTCTTCACCGTATCCTTCGGCAACACGTCCCCAACGGGGATCGCGCGCTACGTCAATCATCGGTGAGAATGTCCAGTCCACCCCCGACATTCGGGCTTCTTGCGCAGTAACTGCACACGCTTTTTCTACCAGTTCAGGATTCCAAGAGCAAGCCTGTCCCAGAGAAATAGGATACACAGTACGGAATCCGTGAATGGCATCGTAACCAAAAATAATAGGAATGCCCAAACGGGATTCTTCCATAGCCTTCTTTTGCACATTATTACGCAAAGTAGGATTGGTATCGTAATAAATCAACGAACCAATTTCCGCCGGAACTTTTTTAACCTCTTCTCCTATATTATTCACATTGTTATTCCGCCCCATGGTATATTGATTCAGTTGCAGAATTTTTTCTTCCAAAGTCATACGTGACAACAAATCATCGACTCTTTTTTCAATCGGTGCTTCTGCATCCTTATACAAAGGAAGATTCTTTTTATCTTTTGCCAAAAGGGTACATGCTACTCCCCACAGGCATAAACCGCAAATTAATGCTTTTCTTCTCATTACGTTTTCGTCGGTTAGTTATTTTTATTAATCCAAATAGCTCTTCAGACAAACACATTGTCTGTCACTGATTTTCATACAAATCTATAGGGAAACAAGGTCATCAATCCGGTGACCTCGTTCTATCTAAATCTGTCCCATTTTATATCATTCTACCTGACTGATACGCATAGCATTAATATGCCCATCTGCAGCAAGCCCTGTATCTTTGCCAACAACTTCTATTATAATCTTTCCGTTACTATCAGGTTCAATATTCTCAAAATTAGTAACATACTCGGCAAATGGAACAGCATCAAAAGAAGGATAAACTCCATCACCAGAGGTTGCAATCTTCAAACCTGTTTTAATTACTTTCGTCTCACTCTCAATCTTACCTTTCAATTTATAAGCAGAAACTCGTGCATCCTTACTACCCGCATAGCGCACAGCCAAAATCGTAAAATTATATTTTTTAGCGGGATCTAATTCTGAAATTTCAATCTGCCCGGCTCCTGTATCACCTTCGCCTTTGGTTCCAGTTAGCATCAATCCATCTTTCCATGCTGAGATAGGAAAATCCATTCCATCTACAGTTATAGCTTTTTGACTATCTTCACCACCAACTCCCGCATAATTTCCAGTAAATCCTCCAAGAACTTTCAAACCTATATTCGTATAATCTCCATCGGCATTTTTCAACCATACAGGAGTGGAAGATGCAACGTATGATATTACATTATTCCATGGAAGAGATGATAAAGAGTTCGAACCGAAATCTACATAAATAGGTGTTTTCAATCCTCCCGATATAATATCCGGTTTTTTAAAATCAATCATATCAGTAACTTCATCCGGTTTCATTACTGCCAAATGTGCGGCATTCTGAGCAATCTTGACTATTTGCGGATCAATAGTTTGAGGCGCATATGAATTTCCAACTACTGTTTGTCTAAATATAGCCTCAAACCAAGTACATGCTGCCGTATAACGCCCATAAGTTACTTCCAAATGATAACCATCCCGGTTGAAAGCATCTCCCAAGAAAGAAGTGCGTCCATTCTGAATAGCTGTTCCTGAAGGAATCAATATGTTGAGTTCCGTATTATCCTCCATTGCCTGGTTGGCTGCCGACACAATCGCATTGTACATAGTCATCTGATCCTTATTATACTCCGGAAAACTTTCATGTGTTGACGTAGAAGCATAAGCCCATGTCTGATGCCACATCAGCTTTGCTTTAGGACGAAATGTCTGCACTTCGGCTATCAAGTCCGCTAATGCGGCATAAGTTTCATACTTACCTGATTTTCCACTTGCCTGCTGCAAACTAATGTAATCCCATTTCTCATCAATTAAGGCATCAGACAAGCGGTAACCACTTTTATTAACCTTCTTACCATCTTTCACCTTTCTATATTCATAAGCAGCATTATCACCTCTCATATTATTCAGATGTTTATCCAAGTCACATCCGCCTATGTACATATTACCAATGACAACCTCAATACCAGCCGCCTGAGCCAGTTCGTACAAATATTGTTCTACCGCATCCTGAGAAAAGCTATTACCTATTGCCAATATTCTTGTCGGGCTTTGATTAACCGTCACAGAAATAAAAGCTGAAAGACGTTTTGTTTCCCCCGGGCATTCTATCTTTATAGAAGCCTTTCCAGACGAAACACCCGCTATGGTAATACTTTTATCATAGTTCATAATAGCAGTAGCCACATCTGGATTAGAAGAAGTACAAACATACTCCAATTCACGTTCTTCATCTGAGCTAAATGTAATATTTACATTAGTTTCCTCACCTGTCATCACAGTCACCTGCTCAGAGGCTACTATCATCCATTTATTGCTCAAATAAGGATAAGGCTTTTCATCATCTGAGCATGAAGTAAAAACATTTCCAAACGACAGAAATATATATAATAGAAGTAAACCACCCCAAAGTGATTTGCTTTTCCAAAACAAATTTCTCATAATAATTAATTTTAGTTACTATGTCCAATGAAATTCAAGAAATGAATAAGACTACTCAGTAAATCACTTTACAGTAACCTGCAGCAATCTCACCCAACCAGAATCTGTCAGGTTCTTTGTTACAGCCATTTGCAAACCAATCTCATTATCCTTGGTCGTATCAACAAGCCCTACAGCCCAATTGTAAACTCCAACAGAAACTCCTTTCATTGTTAAATCAAAGTTATATGTAGTCGGTTTGCCCTTTAACCAGGTAGATAAGTCAGTTTGCTCATCAACAAATACTTTTACCGCTTTATCGTTATTATCTAACAATGCAAATGCAACTTTGTATTTTTGATTCCACTGTGGTATATTCGTAGGACAATATCCCCATCCCATATTATTCCAACGATGAACAATTGACACTTTCTGTCCACTTGTCACATCTTTCGGCAAAGAAATCATATCGGGATATAAACGATATCCACCTTCAGTAACAAAACGCTGTACCAAAGAAAAGCATTTGGTAAACCATGAATTTGTTTCATCTCCCACACGAAAATCCATCATATTTACATGTGCTTCGGCAGAAGCGTCAAATTCCCCCTGACGAACATCTTCCGGATGGCCTTCTCTATATTTTCCACTCGGGTCAATCCAATAACGGTGTGTTCCTCCAGTAATCCAACCACCTTCCATTATTATAGGACGTTTATAATTCCATCTTTCAGCAAACTGTTTTTCCCAGTCTTGATAATAACCTGTCATACCAAAAGCATCATGGCGTAGACTATAGCCCTTATTTATCGCACTATTCAAAAGTTTTTCTGTGTCTAAGGCTACTGCCCCCCAGCCGGAAGTATTATTAGCACCTACCAATCTATGGTAATTGATGACCAAAGGAACTTTCTTAAAACAACGCGAATACAAACTTGTAATCCATTCAAAAACTTTTTCCTTATTTGCATAATCTTTATAAACCATAGTATGCGCCTCTCCCCATTTACCTAGCCCATAGGCATCAATAAAATCGACTTTATCCGGATCATCAAACTCTTTGGCAAATGCTTCAATAAAAGCAGCATATTTTTGCTGAAATATTTCATCATCAGGATAAGGAGATTTACGGCTTTCGCCATTATTTCCATTAGGATCCGGATAGGAGGCAGCACCTGCATCAAATACATACTGTGGGGTATTCAGACCTTGGTCACGCCCATCTACAACTATACGAAAAGATAATCGCATATTTCTATCTAGCGCACTTTTGAACAATTTTGTCAGTCGAGCGTTCGGATCATTCCAAACATACACACCTTCACTCGGATTTAAGGAACTCCAACTAGTACGAATATAACAAGTACTTGCATAATCGGAAACCTTAACCGGTGTTGCTAATTCCGGCACTTTCATGTTATCGTATCCCATAGTGGTCCAGAAATTTTCATCCCAACCACGTCCCATATACATAACCCATCCATTTAACGGATTACGAAGAACTGTCTTTTTATCTCCAATAACCTTGACTGTTACATTCCCGGCAGGAAGTCCTTTGTCTCCCTCATCAATCGCTCCGTCATCGCCACCTGAACATGCAGATAAAGTCCCCGAACAAGAAAGTAAACAAGCCAAACTCCATAGTCTTACAACCGATAACATTTTATCTATTTTCATATATTCCAATCTTATTTAATTAAAAAATATTGCCGTATCTATCAAGAGATTCCTTTTGTATCTGAATCGCTATTCCGATACGGCAATAATTAATACATCATTCGTCACAAATACTTACTATTTCTTATCAAAACGCACTTCCATAGTTCGTAAGTTAACAACTATAAAATTAATACCTGCAGTCTTTAAGTCATAATAAGAATTACGCTGAACTCCATCACCTCCCATCAATTGCATATTAGAACCAATAGTTACAGGTAACGTTTGTTTGTCTCCACTACTTGTCAACGGACAGCTATACGCATAAGCTTTAGTTGTATTAGCATCACCTGCCGCATATACCACAAACTTAATTGTGCCAGACTTAAGTGCTGCCCCTTTGTACACAAATATCAACGGATCTGCCAAACTAGGTGTAAGAATTGTAGTACAAGTATTGCTCCAACCATTTATACCACCATAAGCATACAATTTCGTAACAGTAGTTTGAACAGTCTTATCTTTATATTCTCCGGCATTACCAGTCCATTCTACACTTATAGGTTCTAACGGTTTATCAGGAGAATTAATCGTCACAGTCTTTTTCTCCATATTAACTACGATACGATATTCACCATCTTTCGGAATATTCCATGCAATAGGTTCTGCCTTCATCATAACATTTTCAGCTTCACCATCTTGCAAAGTACCTTCCCCATCTGCCGGACAGATATAATTAGTTTCCCCTTCAAATTCTACGGGAATCTCCAATTCTCCTTGTTTCAAATCGCCCAAGAAAGCATATTGATACTCATTCTCCACCGTCTTACTCATCGTGATTCTACCTCCGGTCATTGCAGTTCCATCAAGATAAACTCTATCTGCATCGAAAACAATTGGTTTATAAGGTCGAACGTTTACTGATACCGTACGAACTTCCGGTTTTGCCCAACGGGTTCCACCATCCCATTTAGCTATGACACGAAATTGAATCGTTGCAGATTTATTACTGGACTGCCCCCATTTTTCTGTCAGCAAGTTCTGTAATTCTGCCGTTGTATAGCTTTTACTAAACACACCTTCTTCTTCATCATTACGCACACAGGAATTAAAATTGCTTCCTTCAATATCTATCTTCGTCACATAAGAAATCATGTATTCCTCTGGCATTTCCCGGGCTGGGGTCCATTCAAAAGTCAGCACTACATCATCCAGTCTGTCGCCATCCAATTCTATATCCGTAGTCGAAGCAGTCAGTTCCAGACACTCTACAGCATCAGATTGATTATTATTCTTGTCATCATCATTACATGCACTCAGGCATATTACAGCAGCCATCGGCAACCACTTATATAATGATCCTATTTTACTCATACTTATTGTTTTTAAGGTAAAACATTATTTCCACCATCCGGGCAGTTGTCTCAAATTTATATTCACATCCATCTCATCTTGAGGTATAGGCCACCAATAGCTGATGAACTTTCTTGTTTGGTAAACAGTACGCTTGTAATAAGAGTCCCTATCCTCCTTCTTCGCCAACATATTCATTCCCCAAAACTTTCCGTCCAACGCAGTTTCAGCTTCCTTCCAACGGCGTAAATCATCAAAACGTAATCCTGCTTCACAATTCATTTCTACCCGTCTCTCTCTACGAATTAACTGACGCATCTCTTTCGGATCAGTCGGAGCTGTTATCTTTCCAGCTTCCGTACCCTCACTATACTGAGGAATACCCGCTCTTTCACGAATCTTATTGATATATTTCAATATTTCCTTTTTATTAGAATCATAAGTTCCCATATCAATACTATATTCATTCAAAGATTCAGCATAACTCAGATAAGCTTCAGCCAAACGATAAAGACATCCTTGACGATTCTTATAATTACCACTACTTTCTGTAGGAATTGCAGAAGGGTCTACACGCTTACGAATCAAATAACCAGCACATGGTGAATCATGAGAGGGACCTCCATCCTCACCACCATTAAAAAAGTTTGTTGCTTTCTTTTTACCCCAATGATATTCTTCATTGTATAAGACAGATATATAGAAACGGGGTTCACGTCCACAATACATTTTATATGTATTAGCCGGTACAATTACATTCTGATCCTTTGCTGCATCTCCTTTCGCTGTCCCATACATCCATCTTGTATTAAAAGATTCATCTGCCGTTGAGTATCCATCTTCACTATAGCCTGAAGCCTCGTTTTTAATAGGAGTGCCACCATCATTCGTATATCCAGTAATAGGAACCAACCCATTCCTCATAAAGAAAGCATCAACCAATGACTGGGTAACCCCAATGGCACCAGCCCCACCCATACTACGCGGGTTTGCCTGACGATCGAAATACCCTGCATCGTCATAAGTTCTAGGATATATTATTTCTAAATTACCTTGATTACGCCGAAGCATCAATGCATTCTGATAAGAAAGGAACGGATCGATATCTTCTCCATTACTCAAATATTCAATATGTAATTTATGCCCCGATTTCTCAGCCTCATCAATCACCAGTTTATTAGCTTCAACTGCTTGTTTCCAACGATTTGGGTCATGTTCTGAATTAAAAATCGGCGTACCATCACAGTTCTTCATATTTTTCATGTCTGTATCCTGATTTCCATTCACCAAATCACTAGCGGCAAACGTAAGTAGACGGGCACGTATAGCCAAACAGGTAAGAGAAGTAATACGACCATATTTATTATCATCGTCATAGAACGGAGGTAATTCTTTTGAGGCCTCAAGCATTTCATTTGCAGCCCAATCTACTACTGTATAGAAAGGCTCTTGTTTTAATAATAAACTTTCTCCTGTAGTTTCCTCAGCAGCTTCACGAATAATAGGAATAGCTCCATAAGTCATAACCATCATCGCATGAAATTGTGCAATAAGGAAGCGACATTCGGCTTTCATATAATTAACCTCTTTCTCCGAAACATCTGCAATTGCATGTGCATACTTTATAAAAGTATATGCCGAACGAATAGCCTTTGGAAAAGTTGTCCAATAGCTAATTACCCCTTCATTATTCGCCGTCCAGTTTCCGTTCTGATAGAAAATAGCTTTAAAGCCTTGAGACTCCCATCCTACAGAAGGCGCTAATTCATCAGCAACAGCATCTGCACCATCATATGTATAAAATTTAGGAACTAAGCTATAAATATATGCTAACCAACGTTCCATATTATTCTTATTTTCAAATACAGATTCCAATGTCAACTGATCATCCGGCTCTTTGTCCAAATAATCAGAACAAGAAGACATAGGAACTAAAGCTATTAAGCCTAATGCAATAAATACTATTATTTTATTTTTCATACTATTATATCTTTAGAATCTGATTTCAAAACCTGCAGATAATGATTTCATTACAGGATAAGCAGCACCCGTTTTATCTTTTACTTCAGGATCCCATAATTTAAAATTCGAGAAAGTCAACAAATTAGTACCTCTGACAAAGACACGCGCACCAGAAATAAATATATTCTGCATCCATTTTTTGGGAAATGAATATCCTAATTCAATATTTTTCAGACGCATAAAGCTCATATTTCGCAACCACCATGTAGAAGGCTGACTATTGTTTGAGTTAGTTCCATAATCCAAACGAGGATAAAAGACATCCTGGCTAGGATTATCTACAGTCCAACGATCATTATAATTAGTGAATATATTATAAGTAGTACCTTTGTTGGAAGCCGGTATAATGTTTCCTGAAAGAATATTCCAACTTCTTCCAATTCCTTGGAACAATACACCAAAATCAAGATCTTTCCATTTCATATTCAGTCCAAAACCATATACAATCTCGGGATCAACTGTACCTCCTATCGGTGATTGGTCGAATGCATCAATCGCTCCATCCTTATTCACATCTACATATTTGATATCACCCGGTCGTACCTTAGCAGTAAAGCTTTGCACTGGAATTCCTTCTTTTAATGTTCCTGTTGCCACATCTGCAAAATCATCTTCAGTAAAAAGCCTATCAGCCACATATCCGAACAACTGATTGACCGGGTGC